>VOFD01002252.1_pt1 | contig 18890 bp, 26 predicted proteins | sample 5384101 | NCBI WGS metagenome assembly VOFD01 (sample SAMN12384723, study PRJNA508395) | human gut metagenome | isolation source: healthy gut C | host: Homo sapiens
CTGATGTCGCTGTCCTTCACCTCGGGCAGGATGAGCACCGAGCCAAGGCCGTTGTCCGCGTAGAACTGCGCCGCCACCTGATTGGTGACGTTCAGGCCAAAGCCGCCGGACATGGGCAGGCCCCGACAGAGCCGCAGGTGGGCGATGTTGCTCACCTCATAGCCCGCAAAGCCCGCGTCCTGCGTGGCCGCGATGCGGCGGGCGGTATCCTCTTCCAGCTTGCCAAACATGACCCGGGGCAGCTCCCAAAAGGGTCTTTGCCCGCCATTCCCGGGGCACGCGGTCGGCCTGCGCAATGGGCAGGATGAAATACTCGATGCCGTCAAGCGCCCGCTCCGGCACCTGATCCCAGCGCTCGAACCGGGCACGCAGGGTGCGGTGCGGCGGCAGGGTGCGCTGCGGCAGGGCAGGCACATGCTCCTCGGTAGTGGGCCAGGGGCGCAGCACTTCCCGCTTTTTGAGCAGGGCGTCCAGCGCTTCCCGGCGCAGCTCGTTCACCGCACCGCCCGGGATAAACCACGGCCCGCCGTCCATTTCCACGGTAATATCCTGATCTTCCACCGCAAAAGGCGTGCCGCCGGTCTTGGCAAGGCTGCGGTGCAGGCTTTCGGTGGGATCAGTACGGGCAGGCTGCGGCTCTGCATCCCCATAAGCAAAGGCCCTGCTGCCGTCTGCATCGGTGACAGTGAGCTTTTCGCCACCCTCTTCAATTTCCAGCTTCATCTTTACCGGCACGCGGCTGCGCTCACGGCGGTAAAGCTCCCGCAGCATGGGCAGGGTCTTTTTGGTCAGCTCGGCGTCCGCTTCGCTGCGCACGCCGAACATGGTGCCGTCGATTTTTCCATGTTCCGGGTGATGGCTTCCACCTCGGGCATGCTCAGCTCACGGGCCAGCACCACGCGGGTGAAACCCATGCCGGTCCTTCGTGATAGCTCCAGCTCACGGGCAGCACCCCTGCAGCCCAGCTCCTTGAGCTCCATGCACGCTCATCTGGGTGGAGCCGTGGCGCGGCAGCTGCGGTGCAATTTTACCGATCAGCGTTGCCACTGCCAGATCCTGACAGATGACCGCATCGGCACCGCTGGCTGCAACGGCACGGATGGCCTGTTCCAGCGCGGGCAGCTCGCCGCCATAGACGGTGGTGTTCAGCGCCACGGGATATCAGGCGGCAGTTACAGTCGTAGGAAATTCGGAACATATGTCAGAAGAAATGAAAACACAGCTTGTAATTGCTTCGGCATGTGACGTCCCGATTCTTACCTATTCGCTTGTTTCGATGGATGAATATGACATTTTAATTGATGCCGTCTTTGGCATCGGACTTTCCAGAGAAGTAACCGGTGTGTATGAACAGGTTATTTTAGATATGAATCAAAGTGGCGTGACGGTTTATTCATTAGATATTCCGTCAGGTATTCATGCAAAAAGTGCGAAAGTGTTAGGCTGTGCCGTACAGGCTGAAGCGACGATTACCTTTGGCGTGAACAAAACCGGGCTTGTTTTGCATCCGGGGTGTGAATATGCCGGAAAAGTTTATGTGGCGGATATTGGATTTCCAAGGAAAAGCGTTGCTCTCGCGCAGGCAGATGCGTACTATTATGAGCCGGATGATATTGTTTGTAACCTTCCAAATCGTATCGCTCATTCACATAAGGGAACGTTTGGAAGAGTGGTTGTAATTGCCGGGTGTGATACTATGAGTGGCGCCTCGCTTTCTGTCTGCAAAAGCGGCATATCGTATGGGAGCGGGGACTTGTGCATGTCGTATCGACACCATCAAACCGGGATACACTGCTTAGTGCACTGCCGGAAATGCTTTTTCAACCAGAGAAGAAATAAAAAAGTACTTCCGCTTGCAAGTGCTGTCGTGATTGGACCGGGAATTGGTTTATCCAAACAATCAGAGGAACTGGTGGATTACGTCTTAGCAAATACAAAAAAGTTCCGACTGTGGTAGACGGTGATGCGATAACCATTTGTGCAAAAAAGATATTGTGTTTCAGGATAATTTTGTCTTAACACCGCATGTTAAGGAAATGAGTGTGCTAACCGGGATTCCGATACCCAAACTACAAGAGGATATTTTAGGAACAACGAAAAATACCGCAAAGACAAGAAATTGTATTCTGATACAAAAAGATGCAAGGACTGTTGTCTCGGATGGGACGGAATGTTATGTTAATGTTTCCGGAAATAATGGAATGGCAACCGGTGGTTCGGGGATGTGCTGACCGGAGTGATTGGCGGTCTGCTTGCCCAGAATGTGAATCCGTTTTCCGCCGCAAAGCTCGGTGTTTACCCGCATGGTCTTTCCGGTGATGTGGCAAAGCAAAACAGAAAAGTCCGTATGGAGTCATGGCATCTGATTTGTCGGATGGTTTGACTGAGGTCCTTACAAATACAAAATGTTTTTCAGAAAGAAGGAAATGAAAATGAAACAGTTTAATCGTACTTATGCAGAGGTAAATTTAGATGCCATCCGGCATAATATCGATGAGGTACATAAAAATATAAAAAGAAGGAACAAAGGTAATGGCAATTGTGAAGGCAAATGCTTATGGGCATGGTGCCGTACAGGTTGCGAAGGCATTATATGGATATACCGGAGAAGAACCTATGAGGATTTGGTGCAATATCAGATTTCCCAGACTGTGTATACATGGGAAATGGCAGAGCAGTTAAGTGAGACAGCATTAAAACTTGGAAAAAAGCAAAGATTCATATAAAAGTTGATACCGGAATGAGCCGGATTGGTTTTATCCCTTGTGAAGAATCTTTGGATACGGTAGAAAAAATTTCAAAACTGCCGGGACTGGAAGTTGAAGGAATCTTTACACATTTTGCCAGAGCTGACGAGAAAACCATTGAGCCGGCAAGAGAACCTTTTAGAAAATATTTGGCTTTTGTCGAAGAATTAGAGAAACGCGGTGTTAAGATTCCAATTCACCATGTGTCAAATAGTGCTTCAATTATTGGATTTTCGGAAGCTAATCTTGATATGGTACGTTCCGGTATTACGACCTATGGACTGTATCCGTCTGATGAAGTGGCAAAGGATGTTCTTGTATTGGAACCCGCCATGCAGTGGAAATCGATTATTTCTTATATAAAGACCGTAGAGGCCGGGAACGAGTATTAGTTACGGTGGTACATTTACGGCGAAGGAAAAATGACGGTCGCTACGATTCCGGTTGGTTATGCCGATGGCATGAAACGTGATTTGTCAGGCAAAGGACGTGTTTTGATTCATGGACAGTATGCACCGATTTTAGGAAGAATCTGTATGGATCAGTTTATGGTAGATGTGTCTCATATTAAAAGGCGCCATCAGGGGATACGGTAACAATTTTGGAAAAGATGGAGAAAAAAATATCCCCGTTGAGGAGATTGCAGAAAAATCACATTCATTTAATTATGAGTTTGTATGCAGTATTACAAACCGTGTGCCTAGAAAATATTTAGGAGAATAATAAAAGCTTTTTGAACAAATTGAATATCGTTTCGTATATTGGGAATAATAGGAATATCAAATGAGGGAGTGTGAAACCATGATTGTAAAACGAGGCGATATTTATTATGCAGATTTACGACCGGTCGTTGGCTCGGAACAGGGTGGAGTGCGGCCGGTTCTTATTATACAAAATGATATGGGCAACCGTTATAGCCCGACGGTTATTTTTGCGGCAATTACAAGCCGGCACAAGGCAAAACTGCCAACGCATGTAGCATTAGATGCACACAAATATGGAATTGTAAAAGATTCTGTGATTCTTTTTGGAACAGGTTCGTACGATTGATAAATCCTGATTACGTGAAAAAGTGTGTCATTTGGACACGGAAGCAATTGAAAAGATTGATACTGCATTATGTGTCAGTTTGTCACTGTCTACATAAGAATGAAAAAATCTCTACAACAGGAAAGACACCTCTGGGAGGAGGTGTCTTTCCCTGACACCCGAAGGTGTCAAAGCGTATAATAGGGTGGGAGTAGAAAGTTATAAACTTTCCAAGTGTTAATATACAGATAGTGTGTGTCAAAAAATATGTCAGCTTTCAAAAAGTTGCATATTTTTTTTTTTATTGATGTGGCATTTGTATATGTGCTATACTAGGCATATGAAAGTAAAGGAAGAAACATTATGCAGTATACGATATTATGTGTAGGGAAAATAAAAAGAAAAATTTTATACAGATGCGGTAAATGAATATAAAAAGCGTTTGTCGCGGTATGCGAAAGTAGATATTATAGAAGTTTCGGATGAGAAAACACCGGAACAGGCATCGGATTTACAGCGAGGAGCAGATACGAAAAAGAAGCAGAGCGTCTGCTTTCCAAAATAAAAAGATTCGATGTATGTGATTGCTTTGGATTTAAAGGGAAAGAAATTTAGCTCGGAAGGATTTGCAAATCACCTTTCAATGTGTATGAATCAGGGGAAAAGCCACATTGCCTTTGTGATTGGAGGTTCTCTTGGCTTACATATATCCTTACTTGACCGTGCGGATGAGAGGCTGTCATTTTCAGATTTTACCTTTCCCCATCAATTGATGCGCGTTATTTTGTTTGAGCAGATTTATCGTGCAAACCGCATTATGAATCATGAACCATACCATAAATAAGGAGGAGAGATATGCGTTATCCGTCGTTTATTGAAAAAAGGAGATACCATTGGATTTGTTGCACCATCGTTTGGCTGTGCGGGTGAACCGTATTATTCTGCCTTTCAAAACAGTCTGAAAAAATGGAATGCGCTTGGTTTTAAGACTGAATTAGGGTTTAACTGTTATGCGTCAGATGGTGTAGGAATCAATGCGACCCGAAAAAATGCGCGGCTGAATTTATGGAATATTATAAGAAAGAAACGAATCAGGCATTAATTTCCTGTGGTGGTGGTGAGTTAATGTGCGAAATACTCGAGTTTATTGATTTTGAACAATTAAAGCAATTGCCGCCTAAGTGGTTTATGGGGTACTCAGATAATACAAATCTGATTTTTTTACTTGCAACACTGACTGATACAGCGGCAATTTATGGACCGAATGCCGGGGCTTTTGGTATGGAACCGTGGCATGCATCCATTCAGGACGCTTATGAGTTGTTGCAGGGAAAAAAGTTAGCGATGAAAAATTATCCGATGTGGGAGAAGGAATCGCTAAAAGATGAGGAGCATCCGTTGGCGCCTATCATGTCACAGAGCCTTTTGTTCTGCATACCAATAAGAAAGAAGGCGAATCTTTCAAGATTGAGGGACGACTGCTTGGGGGATGCTTAGATTGCTTATCTCATTTGAGGGGAACGAAATTTGATAAGGTAAAGGAATTTAATCAAAAATATGAAGATGATGGTATTCTTTGGTTTTTGGAATCCTGTGATTTGAATGTATTTGAGATGAGAAGAACTTTGTGGAGTTTGAAGCGCGGGCTGGTTTGATACACTGCCGTGGTTTTCTGATTGGACGTCCCGGTGTACAGGGACAGATAATTGCTCGGTCTTGACCAATATGAAGCGGTTCTTTCTATATTAAGTGAGTTTGATGTGCCAATTTTTATGGATTTGGATATCGGACACGTGGCACCGATGATACCGCTTATCTGCGGTTCCTATAGTAAAGTGACAGTAGTTGGAAATGATTGCTGTATTGCGATGAGTTTGCAATAATAAGGAAAGAAGAGGAGATATAAATGGCACTGATTTATCTTGTCGAAGATGATGATGGAATTGGAGAAATTGAAAGTTTTGCACTAAAAAAATGCCGGGCATGAGGTGGCACTTTTGACAAGCGTTTCCGCTTTTTGGAAAGCGTGCAAAAAAAATTACCGGATTTGATTGTGATGGATGTGATGTTACCGGATGCAGATGGTTTTCATATTGTGAAAGAAATCCGTGAAAAAAGAATTGTATGCAAAGATTCCGATTCTTATGGTTTCAGCCAGAGATTCAGAGTTGGATATTGTGAGGGGGCTTGACTGTGGGGCAGATGACTATTTGACAAAGCCATTTGGTGTAATGGAATTTGTTTCGCGTGTTCGGGCTTTCTTTGCGACGATTTTCGAGCAAAAAAACAAATTTCTGTCATTGGAAACCGGCAGAAAATCGAATTAAATAAGGACGCCAGAGAAGTTTTTGTAAAGGGAAAAATGCCCGCTTACTTACAAAGAATTTGAATTACTGCAGGTACTGATGAGCCATGCAGACCAGGTGATGACAAGGGATTCTTTGATGGAGTTAATTTGGGGTATTGATTTTTTTGGAGAATCGAGAACATTAGATATGCATATTCGGACGCCGCGAAAAAACTTGGTGAAGCCGGCAACCAGATACAAACGATACGAAATGTCGGATATTGTTTCCGAAAAACGGAGGATGAAACAGAATGAAAAAAGGATGCAGTTAAACTTTATGGCAATTGCTATGATATCGATGATTGCCGTGTTGTTATTAACAACGGTTGTGTTTTATAATTTGTTTCAAAATGAGGTCATTGAGAATCTTCACACCTGTGCTGATATGTTAGGAGAGGATTTAGTAAATTATAAAGATGCTAACCGCATTATCTCGCAGAAAAAGTTGATAACATACGTGTGACACTGATTGACAAGGACGGAGTTGTCTTAGCCGATTCGGATGTAAATGCAGATGTTTTAGGAAATCACAAAGAACGTCCGGAAGTAAAAAGAGGCGATAGAAAAGGGAAGTGGAAAATCCATCCGAACCTCTAATACATTATCTCATGCTTCTTATTACTATGCAATACGGTTAAGCAATGGTAATATTCTCCGTTTGGCAAAAGAAAGTCAGAGTTTTATTAGCTTTTTGATACGAGTTTCACCATTTATTGGAGGAATTGCGATTCTTTTTGTTTGTTGTGTCTATCTTTTTATCAAGACTATTTGCGAAAAGTATTGTTAAACCGATTGAAATGCTTGCAAAGAACATGGATCGTGAGGAACTGGCAACCGGCTACAAAAATTAACTCCTTTTTTGAATACGATTCAAAAGCAGCACCGGGATATTGTAAAAAATAGTAATATGCGGCAGGAATTTACGGCCAATGTTTCCCATGAATTGAAAAACGCCTTTGACATCAATTTCCGGTTATTCGGAGTTGATTGCCGGAGGGATGGCAAAAGGAGAAGATGCGGTACGTTTTGCCGGGGAAATCCAGAAAAATTCGTCGCGTCTTCTGACTTTGATTAATGATATTTTGCAGTTATCTGAATTGGATACAAGAAATTTTAACGATGATTTTGCGTGGGTGAATTTTGCGGATACAGTGCGTAACTGCGGGGATTTGCTTGCTTTGACGGCAGAAAAGAGAAATGTTATGCTTCATTTGAGACGGTGCCGGAAGTTGTTATGATTCATGGCGTGGCAAAAATGCTTTGGAAGAATTAGCATACAACTTAATTGATAATGGAATCCGCTATAATAAAGAAGGCGGTCAGGTTGAAGTGTGTTTGAGGGAAACAGAAAGTACTGTGATATTTTGTGTAAAAGATACCGGAATTGGAATCAGCAAAGAAAATCAGGAACGTATTTTTTGAACGTTTTTACCGGGTGGACAAGGGGCGTTCGAGAGAAACCGGCGGAACCGGACTTGGACTTGCTATTGTAAAGCATATTGTGGCAGTTCATCATGCGGATATTGAAGTAACAAGTGAGGAGGATAAAGGAACTGAGATTACAGTGACTTTTTATAAGGAAAATGAATGATTGGATACGAGGGATGAAGAAAGGACTGCCGATAGCAATCGGTTATTTGTCGGTGTCCTTTACATTTGGCGTAAAAAGCAGTAAATGCAGGAATTCCTGTGTGGATTACGATTTTGATTTCTGTTGCCAATGTAACATCTGCCGGACAGTTTGCCGGAGTGGCAATTATGGCGCACATGGCAGTTATTTAGAAATGGCAATGACAACTTTTATTATTAATGTGCGATATATGTTGATGTCGTTTTCTTTATCGCAGAAAGTGGACAAGAAGATGACATTACGCCGCTGGCTGATGATTGGCTATGGTATTACGGATGAGATTTTTGCAGTGTCATCAATGGAGACAGAACCTTTGTCGGCGCGCTTTATGTATGGCTTGATTACGGTGCCGGTCATTGGATGGACAGTTGGTACCGCAAATGGGGCACTGGCGTCTCAGATTATGCCGGGGGCTTTGTCAGTTGCGATGGAACTTGGTCTGTATGCGATGTTTATTGCAATTATCATACCGCCGGCAAAAAAGAGCAAGGCCGTTTTGTTTGTTATTGGTATTGCTGTTATCTGCCAGTGTGTTTTTACTGCGGCACCGGTACTCAAAGAAATTTCCATTGGTTTTCAAGTGATTCTTTCGACCGTGATTGCAAAAGATCTATAGGAGCGTTTATGTTCCCGGTAAAAAAGGAGGTTAAAGCATGACAGAGCAATTGATTTATATTGCAGTGATGGCAGTGATTACCTATCTGATTCGCGTTCTTCCAATTACGGTGTTTCGAAAGGAAATTACATCGCAGTGGCTTACGTCCTTTTTGTATTATGTGCCTTATGCGGTATTGGCGGCACTTACGTTTCCGGCTATTTTACGGCAACCGGAAATGTAGTTACTTCCACGGCGGGAACGCTTGTGGCACTTGTTCTTGCGTATTTCGATACGGGACTTGTGATTGTAGCAGTAGGGGCAGTAGCAGGAGCATTACTTGCCGGTATTTTTTAATGAACAGGGGGAAAACGAATGAAAAAACGAATTTTTACAATGTTTCTGGCGACGCTTTTTGTGTATGACTGGCGGAGAAATGGTTAGTCAGGCAAAACGACCGCTGTCTTCTTATTCTACGCAGTCGTATAATTGGGGATTAGGACAGAATTTAAACCATAAAAAACCAAACGGAACCGGACCGGCAGGATGGAAATGTAAAAAGACCATGCTTATTATATAGGAAAATGTTCAAAAAAAGAACAAGGTTGTATATCTGAGTTTTGATTGCGGTTATGAAGCCGGATATACGAAGAAAATTTTGAAAACACTGAAAAAACATCATGCAAAAAGCAATCTTTTTTTTTGTGACAAAAGATTATATTATGTCAAATCGGGACTGGTAAAGAAGATGAAAAAAGAGACATCTCGTAGGAAATCATACCACACACCATCCGAGAATGGCAAAACTGAGTGTAAAACGTATTCAGAGAGAAATCAAAGAATGCGAAAAAGCAATGAAAAAGAAGACTGGTTTTAAAATGGACCCTTTTATTCGTCCACCGGAGGGAAATTTTAGCATGCGGAGTGTTAAGGTGGCAAAAGCGATGGGATATTCGACGATTTTCTGGAGTTTGGCCTACTATGATTACGACACAGCAAACCAGCCGGGAAAAGAATTTTGTGATTCGTAAATTTAAAACTTATTATCATAATGGAATGATTCCACTGATTCATGCGTGCTCAAAGTCAAATACACAGGCTTTGGGGAAGTTCTTACTTTTCTTAAGAAAAAGGGATTTCGGTTCGGAACTTTAGACGAATTTGCAAAAACAGTTGACGTATGGGAATTTTATGGTATAATCTTAGGTAGTGCGAAAAAATACCCGATCAGTTGTATTGAAGCACAATCTACAACTGGAGGGAGGTAAGGTGTGATACAATGTCTAGTGTAACAGTTAAAGAAAACGAATCATTGGATAGCGCATTGCGCCGTTTCAAGAGAAACTGTGCAAAAGCAGGTATTCAGCAGGAGATTCGTAAGAGAGCATTATGAAAAACCAAGCGTAAGACGTAAGAAAAAGTCTGAAGCGACTCGTAAAAGAAAATACAAATAAGAAGCACATATGAGAAAGTCTGCTCAGAATAGACCGGTTTACCAAAGAAGATTGCAAAATTTATGGTGAAATCTGCTGTGTGGAATACATTGGCACATAAGGGGGAATGGACTGAAGTGGTTACAGGGCTATGTTGTCTGCCAATCGCATAAAGGAAGTTTTGAGCGTTTTATGAATATGTGCCGTCATCACGGCATTTTATTATGGGGAGTAAAAGGGAACAAGCAGTAGAGTTTTGTGTTTGTGTGAAAGATTTTAAAAGATGAAACCCATTGTCTATAAAACAAAATTACATCCACAGATTAAAAAAGGAAAGGATTTCCTTTTTTATATCTTTCGAATGAAAAAGAACTGGACATTTTTACCGGTTTTCTGCTCTTTTTCTTCCTTTTGCATTTTTTGTCCACGTTCGTCTGGAAGATTCAGTTTCAGGGACAGGTCACATATACAAAAAAGAAACACTATTAAAAACCGTAAATTCTCTGCAGGTATACCGTGGAATGAAACGTAACCGCCCGCACTGTGATGTGATTGAAAAAGTATTCGTCAAAAGCATCCGGATATCAGCTGGGTGTCGGCGGAAGAAAAAAGGAAGTCTCCTTGTGATTTCAATAAAAGAAGCGAATCCTGAGGTGGGACGTGAACGGCAGGGGCGGTTTTGTCATTTGACAGCAGAAAAAAGCGGAGTTGTTAAAAAAATTGTAGTAAACCGCGGTGTGGCATGTGTTAAGCCGGGACAAAAGGTGAAAAAGGGGCAAATTTTGATTTCCGGGATTGTTCCGGTTACCGGAGATGATGAGACGGTTGTGGATAAGATGGGAGTGGTAGCAAAAGGAGAGGTTTTACTTGTCTGCGACAGCAAATTTTCTAAAGAAATCCCGGTGAAGGTCTGCGAAAAGGAATATACAGGAAAAAAAAATCTACCAGACTGAGTATGAAATCAATCACAAGACTTTCGTGATAAAAAAATCCAATTAAACGGTTTAATAACGCTAAGAAATATGATATAATAACAACGATATTGCCAAAATGGGAGGATTTACCGATTCCATTTACTTTACGAAACGAAAAAAAAGAGTTTCGAGAGTATACGTTTGTGATTCGAAAGAGAAACCGCAAAGAAATTTATAAAGAGGGAAAGCGGCTGTATCAGAAATTATTGCGGCAGTGCAGACAGGATGGATTGGAGATTCTTTTAAAGGAAGCGAAAATAACCAAACAAAATGAAAAGGACTGGTTAATCAGTGGACAGATTCGTTTCCTTTGCAAAAAAACAAGGAAACAATATATCGCAGAGAGCGAACTTAAGATTGATAAGAAAGCAGAGGAAAAGCAGGATGGAGACTCATGAAGTAATCTTAGAGATTCCTTTGGAGCATGAAAGGAATTTGTTTGGCGGTCTTGACTGCCATGTAAAGAAGATTGAACGAACGCTTCAGGTAAGCGTAATTCTGCGCGATGGTGCGGTTAAATTGGTAGGAAGTAAATCGGCAGTTGAACAGGCAAAAAATGTATTTTCGAGCTTCTTACACTTTCGGAGCGTGGGAATACGATTACGGAGCAGAATGTAGATTATGTTCTAGCACTATCGAAGGAACATTCGGATGTGTCATTGGCAGAGATTGACAAAGAATTGATTGGCTACACCATTCAGGGAAAACCGATTAAGCCAAAAACCAGAGGCCAGCAGAAATATGTAAACCAGATACGAGAAAAAATGATGGTGTTTGGAATCGGACCGGCAGGAACCGGAAAGACCTATTTGGCGATGGCAATGGCAATTCAGGCTTTTAAAAATGATGAGGTCAGTAAAATTATTTTGACAAGACCGGCGATTGAAGCGGGAGAAAATCTCGGCTTTCTGCCGGGTGATTTACAGAGTAAAATTGATCCGTATTTAAGACCCTTATATGATGCACTTTACCAGATTATGGGAGCGGACAGTTTTATTAAGAACTCTGAAAAAGGCCTGATTGAAGTGGCGCCACTTGCTTATATGCGAGGAAGAACGTTAGATAATGCGTTTATTATTCTTGATGAGGCGCAGAATACAACGCCGGCACAGATGAAAATGTTTTTGACGCGTATTGGATTTGGTTCAAAAGTTGTGATAACCGGCGATTTGTCGCAGAAAGATTTACCTTTTCAGACACAATCCGGTCTGGAACAGGCATCGAAAGTATTGGAGCAAGGTAGAGGATATCGGTTTTTCCTATCTGACCAATAAAGATGTGGTGCGTCATCCTTTAGTACAGAAAATTGTACATGCCTATGAAAAAGTATGAGGCGAGAGAAAACTACAAAGAGTCGCGTAAAAAGCAAACACACAGACAAAGAAAGCGGGGAAAACGATGACAATTTATTTAGAAGATATGGGAGAAGTTACTTTTCCTTTTGAGCCGGAAGAACAAATTGAGAAACTGGCAGCATTTGTTACGGATTTTGTGAAGTGCCCCTATGAGCCGGAAATTAGTGTTACTCTTGTTACAAAGGAAGAAATTCATGAACTCAACCGAACACACCGGAATGTTGACAGGCCAACGGATGTGCTTAGTTTTCCGATGATGGAATATGATGCACCGGCGGATTTTTCGGGGAGAAGTTCTGCGAGACACTTACTGTTTCCCGGAATCAGAAGAAATGATGTTAGGAGATATTGTTTTTGTGTTCGGAGGTTGTATGCGAACAGGCAGAAGAATATGGACACTCGTTACTGCGAGAGTTTTCATTCTTAGTTGTGCACAGTCTTCTTCATTTGTTTGGCTATGACCATATGGAAGAGGATGAAAGGGAAGAAATGGAAGAAAAGCAGCGTGAAATCATGAAAAAGTTACAAATTTTGAGATAATGAGACTGCGAAAGTGAGGGTAATATGAATCAGAAACAAAAAAAAATTGTTTTAGCTTTATGTGGGATTGCGGTGTTATCGCTGATTGCCGCAGGATTGTATCTGGCTTGTGGAAGAAAGTCTTTGCAGAAAAATAATCCGCAGACGGACAAGCAAGTTCAGACAAAGCAACAGGAAAATGAGCCGCGGGCAACGAAAAATCCATATGAAGGTATGGTTAAAAGTGAGCTTACCGGTAAATATATTAAGCCGTCTGTGGCAAAGAAGCGCCCTTATGCGATTATGATAAACAATATTGAGTATGCGTTTCGAAATCAAAAAGGAACATCGAAAGCAGATATTATTTATGAGGCACTGGCAGAAGGTGGAATTACCCGCATGATGGCGGTCTATGAGGATGTCAGCAAGGTGAAAAAAGATTGGTTCAGTGAAGTGCAAGACACTACTATGTACAGTTTGCCAAAGAATGGGATACGATTTTCTGTCATTTTGGACATACCAAATATGCAGTGTCAAAAATTAAAAAGTTGGGAACAAACAATTTGAGTGGTTTGTCAGCAATTGGTGGTGTTGTGTACGCCAGAGATTTATCCATCCGCGCCCCTCACAATGTGTTTACAAATGGAAAGAAAATGAAAAAAGGTGCAAAAAGCTTGGATATTCATTGACAAGGAACTCCGAGGCAATGGCAAAACATTTTAATTTTGCGAATGAGGATACGGAACCCGCAAATGGAAAAACAGCTAAGTCGGTTACGATTCCGTTTTCGAATTACTCCACATGTAAGATGAAATACAGTGCTAAGAGTAAAACCTATAAAAATATGAATACGGGCAAAAACATATGGACACGTATTACAAAAAACAGCTTGCATTTAAAAATGTAATTATACAACTGGTGAGTGAGTCAAATATTGACCACAATGGATACCAGACGATGAAACTTGGCAATACTTCCGGAAAAGGGTATTATTACAGCGATGGCAAACGGATTTCTATTACGTGGAAACGTGTGGAAACAACGAATGAAATGGCGTATTATGATGAGTCCGGTAATGTGCTGACGATTAACCCGGGTAAAACTTACATTGCCGTGTACCCTAAAAATCGACAGAATTTGATTAAGTGAAAGGACGAATAGAGCATTGAGTACGAAAAAGAAAAATGCGGATTATTTAAAGGGGCGGTATTTTGGCGATGGCATCGCTTATCGTACGAATTATCGGTATGGTTTACCGAATCCCGATGTCTAATATCCTTGGCGAAGAGGGAAATGGAATCTATGCAGTTGCTTTTGAGATTTATGATTTGATTTTGATTATTTCTTCTTATAGCTTTTGCCACTTGCTTTATCAAAAATGATTTCTGCCAGACAGGCAAACAGAGAACATAAAAATACAGGAAGAATTTTGAAAGTTGCCCTGCGTTTTTGCCATAATCTCCGGTGGTGCATTTGCTTTGATTTTTGTTTTTTGGGGCAGGTGTGATTGAACATACGATTTATCCGGAATACAGTGGTGTTCAGATTCCTTTGCGTGTACTTGCACCTACAATTTTTATTGTGGCCTTATTAGGTGTGTTTCGTGGTTTCTTCCAGGGAAAAAAGAACTATGATACCGACAGCGGTTTCACAGATTATTGAGCAGGTGGTCAATGCCATTGTCAGTGTAGCGGCAAGCTATTTGTTTATGAAGTGGAATGCTGATAGTTTGCGGCAGGCTGCATGGGGAGCGCAGGTGGTACCCTTGGTACATGTCTTGGTGCGGCATCGGCTCTTTTGCTTGTTATGTTTGTATACTGGTTATACCGTCCGGTTCAGGCAAAGTTAGAAAAAGAAAGATGTGACTGGAAATCTGGAATCTTACCAATCGTTGTTTAAGATTTTGATTCTTACGATTCTTCCGATTGTTCTTTCGCAGACAGTTTATAATATTAGTGGGTTAATTGATTATAAACTGTTTGGTTTTATCTCAGCGAAAAGAGGTTTGGATGCTGTTTCCATTAAAAGCTTTGTCGGTGTGTACAGTTCCAAATACCGCTTATTGTGCAGTGTACCAATTGCGATTTCAACAGCCATTGCTTCTTCCATGATACCAAGTGCGGTGGCAAAGCATACACGGAGGGAGACGATGAACAGTGGAACTATAATGTTGCTTCCGGTATTAAATTTAACATGATTATAGCAATTCCGTGTGCACTGGGACTTACGGTTCTTGGACAGCCGGTTGTGCGCATGCTGTTTTCATCCTCAAACTATGTCCTTGGCGGGCATATGATGACAGTTGGTGCAACTGCTATTATCTTTTATGCACTTTCCAATGTGACCGGCGGTGCCTTGCAGAGTATTGATAAAATGCGGATTCCGGTAATCCACTCAGCAATTTCGGCTGGTGATTCATATAGGAATTGTATCATTTTTCCTAGCTTGTACCAACATTGGCGTTTATGCACTTTTGATTGGTAATATCACATTCCCGATTCTTGTGTTTATTCTGAATCTTCGTGCAATCAAACGCTATGTGCCTTCGTACCGGCAGGAAGTTATTAAGACGTTCTTTGCTCCTTTGGCAGCGGGATTTTGGATGGCACTTGCTGCGGTAAGTGTTTACGGCCTTGTGGGCTTTGTGATTGGCTCAAATTTGATTCGTACAATGCTTGCGGTCTGTGTGGCGGTAGTGGTATACTTTACGGCGTTTCTTCTGCTGAAAGGTCTGACAAAAGAAGAATTGTTTGATTTTCCGATGGGAAGAAGATTATATTTGTTAGCTAGAAAAATGCACCTAATGAGATAAAAAAGTGAAGTTTAATTGGTTCAAGACGGGATAATGCGGTGCATTATAGTCTTGAACCGATTAAACTTCCTTTTTATAGAGAAGTGTTTAGTTGATGGAGTCGCAGTATTCGTTGTAACGTTCATCCATTAATTCATCAATATAGTTTTCGTTGAAGAGAGGAAACTGTTCTTTAACTTTATTACATTGCCGAGTGGGCGGTGAAGTAGTTTTTCTTCTGTTTCTTCTTCATTAATTAAAGATGAGATGTATTCATCAGTGATGTTTGCTTCAATCCAGTCTAATACATCATCACTTGCTCTTTCTTCCTGGGAAACCATGGATTTCATTTTCTTTGCACGCAGAAGAGAAGTAATTCCTACAATGAAGAAAATGACAAACCATCTTTGACACTTGTTAGACTATAAAACGGCCACACCTCCTGTAAACACGAGGTTTGTGACCGTTTTGCTTTTGTATTGATATGTACTATATTTTTGCTTTTGTGCTTTTTTTCGATTTTGTTTCTTTTATGATGTTTCGCATGGATGATTTTGAAATAAATTCATAATCCGTTCGGAAACCGAAAACATCATGCAGAGCATCTGTTAACAGAGTGCGTTTATACGAAGGAATATAACCGCTGTTTTTGCTTAAAAGCGTCATGTTCATTCCACGGAGTGTCCCTAAGATCTGGCTGCAGGTAAATCCTTCTCCCAGTTTTTTCTCCAGGAGACGGTAAACCAACAGGCTGATATAACAGGTTAGAAAATGTGCTTTTATGCGGTCGTCACGCTGTACATAAACAGGTCTTGCTTCAAACTCCGTTTTCATCATACGGAAGTTTTCTTCGATCTCCCAGCGGCGTTTGTTGATGTTGATGATCTCGCGGACATCCCCTTCCAGATTTGTGACAACGGCATAAAAACCGTCATACGCAGCTTCTTCCCGGATCCGTTCTTCGTCTAATTCATACACATTTTTTCGGCGATTTCTCCATCCCCGGTAACGGATGTTTTATGGATAAAACGAGCCGGATCATTCTGCGTTTTTCCGCGCCGGATACTGCCTGTGTTTTGAAGCATTTTTTGCGCACGTTCGATCTGGCGGCTGCGTATTTTTTGCTGATATTTTTTGTATTTCGGAGAATAGGTGACAATGACCGTCTCGTCCATATCTCCCGTAACAAGGGGCACTTCTTTGTAATAAACAGTATTAAATACCGTTTCATCGGTCTCATCCAGCGTCCGCAGATCGATCATCTTATTGGAACCCGGAACACGGAATTGCGTCGGCTTCATTGCGATGTCACGTTCTTTTTTCATCTTTTTCAACGAATAGGTGATCACATAAGAGCGGTTGCCAAAACTGTTAAAAAAACGATTGTTTTTGCTTCCCAAGCCGGCATCGGAACAAAAGATAAAGTCGCTGCATTCAAAGTCGCGGATCACTTTTGTTTCCAGCGGTTTGAGAGTAACCTGTTCGTTCTGGTTTCCCGGGAAAAGATCGAAGGCGAGAGGATTCCGTCCGCATCCATGAAAAGTCCCATGGTGACAAGCGGATTGGGTCTGTGTTCTTTGCTTTTTCCATATTTTTTTTGTTTCCATTTTCTTCTTCGATCTCAAAATAATAATTCGTGCAGTCGTAGTATAAAACACGTGTATTTCTTGGATGAACAAAGTTGGAATTACGGTAAAGTTCTTCCTGGATAAAATCCGATTCTTCTGCTAAAACCGAAAGTGCACGGTATACATTGTGCAGGGAATATTTGGGCGGCTCCAGAAGTGTCTGGCAGTAGGCATAACTGCTCATTTTGCTGGAGGGAGAAAGGATCCTCGCGTATATAAGGTCCGTGAGAACAGCATGAAGATCGTAGGTGATCTTCCGGTGATTCCGGATGTTTCGGCAGATGTTGTCCAGTCGTAATTCGCTGCATAACTGCTGCAGAAAAAGGTAGCCGGCATGAAAGGATCTTTCTTCATCGAGCGGAATGCGGTAGGTCTGTGAAAATTCAACGGATACCTTTTCTTTTTTGGCGTTATATTCAGCGGTGTCTTTGGCAGCTTCTTCTTTTGCCCACGCCATCAGTTTGTCAGAATCGCCGGAAAACTGCTCAAGTAACTCATTGTATTTGCCCAGTTTTCTATGGATACGGGAAGATGTTTTACCATTTGGCTTTCGATAAGATTGTTTAATATAAACATCTTTATTGTTGTCGCTACCTGTTATACATATATACATAGCAATAAATCCTCCTATAAGAAATATAAATATATATCTATTATACCACAAGAGTACAAAAAGAGTACAGAGAAAAAACAAAAATTTGACAAAAAAATAAGCCTCAAAGGGAAAGGTCTTACAAAGGACGTGATTTTAAAAGGAGCATGGGAAGCTTTTCAAGGAGGCTGGAAACGTGTTAAACTATATTTCATGTTAGGACTTGATTTTTTCCCGGTGAAACGGATGAGGATATGAACTGCAGTTTGGCAATTGCGGAATTGGCAAATGATATCGACATTTCAGGCTACCTATTTTAAACTTCCAAAAGAAGAACGTCAGGGGAGACCGATGAGGATTACGGCAAGTACGTCATTTTTGTACCAAAGCCATTTTTACTCCGTTCCAGTGGGCGCCGATGGGAACGGCAGAATATTTTTGATGAGAAACGGCGGTTCCTTACCGGTAAGGTGAGAGAACAGATAAATCAGCGTTCCATCCGTTATATCTGCCATGATGCTGTGACTTCTGGAAGGAATCTTTGCCAGAGGTGACAGGAGGCTTTCGGATGTAATAGAAAGGCTTACCGGAAGGGGTGCATTTTTGACGCATGGACGGATTATTTCCGCCCGGATGTATGGAATGAACTTCTTGATGAACTTTCGGTGGACCGTGATTTTTATAATTACAGAGAACGAAACGAAGACGAAATCTTTCCATGGGATTTTATTGATATTGGTGTCAGCAAACAGTTTTTACGCCGTGAATATGAAAAATGCAAAAGCGAGGGGAAAGGTTACGCCGAACTGTAAGAAATGCAGTGGATGCGGAGTCGCTTCGTTCCATCTTTGGGATATGCATGATGGATAGAAAAGCAAGTGGAGGTAGTGCACAATGAAAACAAGAATGCGTTTTGTAAAATGCGGCTCGATGAAATTTATCGGACATCTTGACTGTGCTTTTTCAGAAGCGATTCGGTGCAAAAATTGGATGTTGCGTACTCAAGGGGTACAGTCCGCACCAGTTAATAAGTTTTGCTTCGCCGCTTGGCGTCGGTGTGACAAAGTGACAGAGAATATATTGATGTGGAGATTTTATTCATTGCCGGGCTTTCATGCCGGGAGCTTGTGACCTACTTAAATCAATTTATGACTGATGAAATATTTGTTACAGACATTGAGGAAATCATGCCGGATGGTTTTAAAAATTCGTCGCCAGCTTCTTATATTTGCGGATTATATGGTAGTGGA
>VOFD01001214.1_pt1 | contig 18869 bp, 30 predicted proteins | sample 5384101 | NCBI WGS metagenome assembly VOFD01 (sample SAMN12384723, study PRJNA508395) | human gut metagenome | isolation source: healthy gut C | host: Homo sapiens
GGAGGCGGATTGTGCTATCATAGACGGGAAAAATGACGACAAGGGCCCGGACCACCGGGCCGGAGGAGGTAACATCGACTGCTTTCGACAGACCCTGACGGAGAACAGCTATTCCCGTCAGGAGGAGATGAACTTTGACGGCTGCGACTGCTTTCAGCGGGTCCGGGTGGGAACGCTGCTGAGCCTGGCGGCGGCCGTCGCCGGGTACGACTACGACGCCCGGGGCCTGGACCATGACAAGCTCTGGGCCATGCGGGAGGTGTTCCTGCTGTCCCGGATCGCCATGAAGATCCAGGACTGTCCCAAGGTCCGGGACGTGCTGGACGTGACCACCTGGGAGGACGGCACCAAGGGCGCCCACATGCAGCGGGTCTATGAGCTGCGGGATCAGGCGGCGCCCGCTGCGCCATCCGTAGCGACTGGGTGCTGGTGGACCCGAGACCCGGCGCATCCTGCGGCCGGAGTCCTTCACCGCCAAGCCTCTGACCACCTGCCCGGTGGAGATCGACTGCCCGCCCACCCGGAAGGTGCGCCCTGCCCCGCGGACTGGAGGATGGGCAGCCGCCGGATCTGCTGGTCCGACCTGGGGCAACGGGTACCGCCGGAGGACCCCCTGCCGCCGCACATAGCCATGGTGTCGGCCAGCTCGGCCTTCAGCTTGTCCACGTAGGCCTTGACGCCCCTCGGCGCCGCCGCCGTACACCATGGTGACGAAGGGACGGCCGATCAGCACCGCGTCGGCGCCCAGGGCCAGGGCCTTGAACACGTCCACGCCGGAGCGGATGCCGCCGTCCACCAGAATGGTCAGCTTGCCGCCCACGGCGTCCACGATGGCGGGCAGCACCTCGGCGGTGGCGGGGCACTGATCCAGCACACGGCCGCCGTGGTTGGACACCACGATGCCGGCAGCGCCCGCCTCCATGGCCTTCTGAGCGCCCTTGACGGTCATGATGCCCTTGATGATGAAGGGCTTGCCGGCCCATCCACCACGATCCCGCAGCTCCGCCACGGTCTTGCTGCCGGCGGGCGGGGTCAGGTTCTTCAGGAAGGGCAGGCCCGCCGCGTCGATGTCCATGGCGATGGCGAAGGGATCCGCCTCCCGGGCCAGGGTCAGCTTGGTCCGCAGGGTGTTCACGTCCCAGGGCTTGATGGTGGGCACGCCGTGGCCGCCGCACGCGGAGATGGCCTTCACAGCGCCCTCCACCACGGCGGGGTCGGTGCCGTCGCCGGTGAAGGCGGCGATGCCGGCCTGAGCGCAGGCGGGAACCAGAATGTCGTTATACTGAAGGTCGGTGTATTTGGTCGCCGTAGTGCAGCTGCATGGCGCCCACCGGGGCAGCGAATACCGGCAGATCAAAGGTGCGGCCGAAGAGCTCCACGGAGGTGTCCACCGGCTTGTTCTCGCAGATGGTGTCCATGTTGACGCACAGCTCCTGCCACTTCTGGTAGTTGCGGATGAAGCCAGTGCCGATGCCCTTGGCGCCGGGGCCGGGGATGGTGTTCTTGCAGGCCAGGCCATTGCACACCGGGCAGGCCTTGCAGTGGGGGCCGATGGCGCCCCGGGCGTTTTCCAAAGCTTCCTGATAGGTCATATGTATTCCCCCCCTCCGAATCGAATTGCGGCCCGCCGGGCGGGCATTCATACACGGCTATTTTACCTCTCGTGGAGAAAAAAAGGCAACCGCCCCGGGCAAAAAAAGCCCACAAATTTTTTGGATGGAGCGGAACCGCAGGAAAAAAATCTCGTCTATACAGACAAATGACCGCAATGGAAGAACGACGGATAAAAAAGAAGGAGGATCGATCATGAAGCGAGGACTTTTGCGATGCTGGCGGCGCTGGTGCTGCTGCTGGGCCTCATGAGCGGCTGCGGCGGCGGAGAGACCTCGGCCTCTGTCTCTTCGGACGCGGCCGCCTCGGCGGAGAGCGCGGACAGCGGCACTGGGAGCTACGGGCCCGGGAACATGGCGGCCCAGATGCCGGAATCCCCGGCGGAGGAGGAAAACGGGGAGGACCGGCTCCAGAACGCCAAGATGATCTACACCGCGGATCTGTCGGTGGAGACCACCGCCTTTGACGATGCCGCCGCGGGATTGCGGCAGCTGGTGGAGGACATGGGCGGCTACTTTGAAAGCGCCTCCCTCCACAACTACGGCAGCGATTACCGCAGCGCCTACTATACCATTCGGGTCCCGGCGGAGCGGTTCCGGGACCTGCTGGAACAGGTGGGGAGCTGTGCCACGTAGTCCGCCAGGAGGAGGACAGCGAGAACATCAGCGAGCGTACTACGACACGGAGAGCCGCCTGGTCACCCAGCAGACCAAGCTGGAGCGTCTCCAGAACCTGCTGGCACAGGCGGAGAATATGGAGGACATCATCACCATCGAATCCGCCATCTCCGACACAGAGCTGGAGATCGAGCGGCTCACCGGCACCCTGCGGCAGTATGACGCCCTGGTGGACTTCGCCACCGTCAACATCTCCCTGGAGGAGGTGTACAGGCTCTCCAATGTGGAGGAGGCGCCCACCAGCTTTGCCAGCCGCCTGGGCCAGGCCTTTGCCGCCGGCTGGAACGGCTTTGTGGATGTCCTGGAGGCGCTGGTGATGATCCTTGCCTATGCCTGGGTGCCGGTGCTGATCGTCCTGGCGGTGGTTGGGACGCTGCTGTGGCGCTGGCTGCGGAAGCGGAAAAATGAGAATAAGCCTCCGGAGAACGGGGCATCCTGATGGACAACAGGACCGGGAGCGCCGCGGAGGATCATGCAAAGGGACCGCCCAGCCGGGCGGTCCCTTTGCGCTGAGGAAAGGCGGAAAAACGGGGAAACTGATGGAGAGAACAACTTGACAAATTTAAATAAACCGTATAATATGGTTTTATAAACCAGATTACACAGTTCGGAGGTCTTACTATGAAGCGCGTGTCTCAGATCCATGTGTTGGGGGATTCCATATTGAAGGGCATCCAGGTGGAGCCCGCCACCGGGCGGTATGTGACCCGCAACGAGATCGGCATCCCCGGCCTGGAGGGGGACTTCGGTCTGACCATCCGCAACGGTTCTCACTTTGGTGCCACGGTGGTGAAGGGCGCACGGCTGCTGGACCGCCTGCTGGAAAAGGGAGCGCCCTGCGACGTGGTGGTCATGGACTTCGGCGGCAATGACTGCGATTTCCGCTGGGAGCAGGTGGCGGCGGACCCGGAGGGGGAGCACCGGCCTAACGTACCGCTGGAGGAGTTTTTGCAGCGGTATCGGGAGATGATCGTCCGGCTGCGTCTGCATGGCATCACGCCGGTGGTAACCACGCTGCCGCCTCTGGAACCGGAGCGGTTTTTCAACTGGTGGTGCCGGGATCTGGACCAGGAGGCGGTCCGCCGGTGGTTGGGCAGCGTCTGCAACATCTACGCCCATCAGGAGAATTATTCCCGGGCGGTGGAGCGGCTGGCGCGGGAGACCCAGACGCCGTTGGTGGACCTCCGGGGCGCCTTCCTGGCTCACGGCCACGTGGGAGCGGCTGCTGTGCGAGGACGGCACCCACATCGTTCACCTCCGTGCTGGATGAACGGGCGGGAAAAGCCTGCTGGTGATGGAGGGGCTGTCCGGCGCGGCGCTGATCGACGCCAAGGAGTATCCCAGCCGCAGCGTGGGAGAGCCACCGGACGGCAAGGTCCTCCGGGGCTCTCACGACGGATTCATTGAGGCGGTGGTGCCCAACATGGCCATGCTGCGCCGCCGCATCCGGGATCCCCACCTGACCATGGAGGGGCTGAAGGTCGGCCAGCGGACCCACAGCGACGTGGCGCTGTGCTACCTGGATGACCGGGTGGACCACGCCCTGCTGGACAGCTGCGCCACAAGCTCCAGAACATCCAGGCCAACTCCCTCACCATGGGTCAGGAGAGCGTGGCGGAGGCCATCCGCCCAAGCAGTGGTACAATCCCTTCCCCAAGGTGCGCTACACCGAGCGGCCGGATACCGCCGCCGCCTGCGTCATGGAGGGGTAGCATCATCCTGATGGTGGACAACTCCGCGGCGGTGATGATCCTGCCCACCACCTTTTTTGACTTTACCCAGGAGGCCAATGACTTCTACTTCCCCCCGCTGATCGGCACGTATCTGCGGGTCCTGCGGATTGTGGTCTTTTTGATCTCTCTGTTTATCACGCCTGCCTGGTATATGATGGTCAACGAGCCGGGACGGCTGCCCGGGTGGCTGGACTTCCTCTCTTCTCCGGAGCCGGCGGATCTGGGCCTTCTCTGGCAGCTGCTGGTGGTGGAATTCTTGATGGACGTGCTGAAGCTGGCGTCCTTGAATACGCCGGATACGCTGTCCAACTCCTTCTCCATGCTGGGCGCGTTGATTTTGGGAGACTTCGCCGTGCAGGCCGGATGGCTGGGGCCGGAAGTACTGGTGTATATGGCCTTTGTCTCAATGGCGGGCTTCGCCCAGCCCAGCTATGAGCTGGGATACGCCTTCAAGCTGCTGCGCGTGGCGCTGCTGCTGGTGACGGCGGTCTTCGACGTGTGGGGCTTCTGCCTGGGGTCCCTGGGCATTCTGGTGCTGCTGGCCACCACCAAGCCCCTGGTGGGGAAGGGCTATCTCTATCCCCTGATTCCCTTCAACGGCAAGGCGCTTCGCCGGCTGCTGGTGCGGGAACCCATCAATCGGGACAATACCTGATCGGGATTGGAAAAGGAGCCATTTCTGGCTGCGGGGAAAGACGACAGGATCTGTTTGAAAGGCCCGTATAAAGTATCCGCAAAAACAATGGTGACAAGGAATTTTCCTTGTCACCATTGTTTTTTGCGGAACATAAAGCCTGATTCGGCAGTGCTAAAGGAACCGCCGGAAGATGTTCTTTAAAAGCGGCGTTACCGATTCTGCCAGACAATTTTGGAGAGATAGTCCTGATGAGCAAAATAGTCCCGGGTAACGTTCAGATGCGTGATCATGGCGTATCTGGCACCCAGAGTGTCGTTGCGGCAGATTGCATTCAAAATGCACAGATGCTCGTAGCTGGAACGGGCGCGGAAAGCATCGCCGGATTCGCTGATGGAGAGAGAGACTGCACGGGTTATGGTGGGCATCAGATTCTGCAGCACACTGTTTCCGGCGCATTCAGCAATGTAGCAATGAAACAGTGCATCGGCATTGACGAAATTTTCGCCTGAATTCAGTTTTGGGCCAATGTGTTGTATCGAAGAGTCAGTTCTTTTTCTGATCTTCTGTAATGCGCTCCGCAGCGGTAGCGGCCATTTCCGGTTCGATCATCAGACGCAATTCAACCAAATCTTTTGCCAGCTTGGGTCCTTTTTCAATAAACGTCAGACCAAGAGGATCTTCGGGAACTCCTGTGTGATCGGATACATATGTTCCTGAACCCTGCCGTACAGTCAGTATATTGCGGGCTGCTAGGCGCTTGATCGCCTCCCGTAAAGTACTGCGGCCCACTTTCAGCAATTCGGCCAATTCCTGCTCATTCGGCAAACGGTCACCAGGCTGGAGCTTTTTCTCGCGGATGAGCTCGATGATTTTTTGGGCGGCCAGATCGGCGCGGGGAGGAACAGCTGTGAGACCCCATGATGATTACTTCCTGTTAATGTATTTTACAAATTTCATTCCGAAAAAAGAGAATGTTATATACATCAGAATATTACTAAAATAAGAATATATTGTCAAGTTTTTCTTATTTATACCGAAAAAATTATTCTTTAAAACAAAAATATGAAACCAGAAATTCATTTTGCTTGTTTCTTGTTTTTTGCTCTTTTAACGAGGGTAAGGGGTTCAAATACAGATCGGAAAATGCGCGCCACAGAATTTCAGGAGAAAGTCATATGATGAAATGGAGGGGAAAAAGAAAGCGATTTACAGTCAAAACTTACAAAAATAGAAAATATATATGTAATAAACATAAAAAGCTTTGTTAAATACAAAAACTATTGTTGAAAAATTACCCCATAAATGATATGATGTTTTTGAAAAACATATGATGACTTTGAAAAGAGGGTAGAAACAATGGTGAAGACCGAAAAAGTAGGACGCATTGCCGTAGTTACTTTGGACCGCCCTCCCGGAAATCTGTTTAACTATAGAATTTATGACGGCTTGGCGGACGCTTTTTCCGAACTTGGCAGAGATACAGATATTGATGTGATCATTTTGAAGGCCACTGGCAAGAATTTTACGCTTGGACACGACATGGAGGAGCTTCAGAAGGTTTCCCGGACAACATCGATGCCCATTATCGGATTGTGGGTGAAGGCCTTTCTGCCATCTATAATTGCCCAAAGCCCACAATTGCGGCAGCACAGGGATTGATCGTGGGGGCGGGACTTGCGGCGGTGGCGGCATGCGACATCATCATAGCGGCTGACGACGCGCATTTCATGACGCCGGAAATCACAGCCGGAATTATCGGGTGCACGGAGTTTCTGGAACTGCTGCTGCCAAAGGACTGGTTCGCTATTATGCGTATACGGGAAAACCGATTCCTGCCTATGAGGTCTACCGCTGCGGCGGTGTGCTGAAGCTGGTGCCGGCAAAGGAGCTTCCGTCCGAAGCAATGGCGGTTGCAGAGTCACTTTTGCAGATAGCGCCCGGCGAGGAGCTTGGCTGCTACAAGCAATACATGAATCAGATAGATGCCAACAATCTGCTGGAAAAATTCTACTGTGGGAAGCCGTACGGGAAGAAATTTCTCAGATCTCCCAACAGCCGGGAACTGTATCGAGCCTTTTTTTGAGAAAAACGTAGACCCCGATTTTTGCCGTATTCGTTGGATGTCACCGGGAAAGACCCTTGAAAAGAAACTATCAGGCGGAGGAAAAAGTATGAAAGTTGTAATTTGCGATCATGTATTCCCTGATATCGAGCAAGAGAAAAAAGAACTGGCTTGTATCCCTGATCTAGAGCTGATAGACGCCTGCTGCACCTGCAAGGAAGACGTGATAGCTGCCTGCGCAGACGCGGACGCGGTGCTGAACCAGTACAATTTCCTGACAGAAGAAGTGGTAAAGACATTTAAGAAATGCAAGGTCATTTCGACTTATGGCATTGGCCTCGATAAAATTGACGTGGATGCGGTTTCCAGATGCGGGATTTATCTTTGCAACAGCCCGGACTACAACAAATCGGAGGTGGCGGATCATATCTGCTCCATGGTCCTTGCGCTCAGCCGCCATCTGCTGGAATTTACAGATCGTCTCCGCAGAGGAGCATATGAGATCCCCTTCAGTACAATGAAGCCACAGCGTCTTGAAAACCAGACCGTTGGATTTGTGGGCTTCGGAAAGATCGCCAGACAGGCGGCAAATAAGTTACATACAGCGTTCGGAATGAACATTCTTGCCTATGATCCGTTTCTTACAGAAGAGGCCATTTCCGCGGCGGGCGGCAATAAGGTGGAATTGAATACGCTGATGCGGGAATCTGATTTTGTCTCCATTAACGTGTCTCTTCTGCCCACCACGCGAAACCTTATCGGAAGAGCGGAGCTGGAGCTTATGAAACCCAATGCCTGTCTGATCAACTGTTCCCGGGGAGGAATCGTGGATGAGACTGCTCTGGTGGAACTGCTGCAAGCGCATAAGATCGCGGGAGCAGGGCTGGATACATTCGTCACAGAACCCCTGCCCAAAGACAGTCCTTTTTAAAAAGCTGGACAATGTGATCCTGACGCCCCATGCGGCATGGTATACCCTGGACGCAATGAAATCTGTACAGGGAGTTGCCGCCCAGCAGGTGGCATTGGTGCTGACCGGACAGGAGCCCACCCGCTGCGTGAATTATGAAGAAGCCCGAAAATACAGAAAGTGAGGCTGGATAATGAGTATCAAAAAAATGAAGACCATGGATGGCAATGAAGCCTGCGCATCCGTCGCGTATCAGTTTACAGAGGTGGCTGGAATCTATCCCATTACACCTTCCTCACCTATGGCAGAATTGACGGATGAGTGGGCCGCCGCCGGCCGCAAAATATGTTTGGCCAGCCGGTCACCCTGGTGGAGATGCAGTCAGAGGCAGGCGCTGTGGGCGCTGTTCACGGTGCGCTGGAATCCGGGGCCTTGGCAACGACTTTCACTTCTTCGCAGGGCCTGATGCTGATGATTCCCTGCCTCCACATCATCGCGGGCCACCGTCATCCGGGCGTGCTGCATGTGGCCGCCCGCAGCGTGGGCACTCATGCCAACTCTATTTTTGGCGATCATCAGGATGTGATGGACTGCCGTGCCACCGGAGTTGGAATGTTCTCTACCGGCAGCGTACAGGAAGTGATGGACCTGACGGCAATTGCCCATCTGGCGGCAATCAAAACGGACATTCCCTTCATTCATTTCTTTGATGGTTTCCGTACCTCTCATGAGATCCAGAAAATTGAGCTGATCGACTTGAACGCGGTCACAAAGCTGGTGGACCGGGAGGCGCTGGAGGCCTGGCGGGCCAGTGCAATGAACCCGGATCACCCGGTGATCCGAACGACCGTTCAGGGACCGGATGTGTATTTCCAAAATGCAGAGGCAAGCAACCCGCAATATGACGCGCTTCCTGAGGTCGTAGAGGGGTATCTGAAAGAGATCAGCCGCATCACCGGCCGTGAGTATCATCTGTTCAACTATTACGGGGCACCGGATGCAGAGCGTGTAGTGGTGGGCATGGGCTCCGTCAGCGAAACTGCGAGGGAGGTCGTTGACTACCTGCGCAAACGCGGAGAAAAGTGGGTTATCTGCAGATTCATCTGTATCGGCCATTCTCTGTGGAGCATTTTTTTGAAGGCGATCCCCAGCACGGTAAAAAAAAGATTTCCGTACTGGACCGCTCCCGGGAACCCGGAAGTGTGGGCGAGCCCGTTTATCTTGACGTGGTGGCGGCCTATTCGAAGCAGGGAAAACCCGCCTCTCATCTGCGGCGGACGCTATGGATTGAGTTCAAGGACGTGGATCCCGCACAGATCAAGGCCGTATTTGACAATATGGCGCTGGATGAACCCAAACTGCGGTTTACCATCGGGATTGTTGACGATGTGACGCATCTCTCCCTGGATTCCAGTGTGCCTCTAAAGACAGACCCGGAGGACACGATTTCCTGCAAGTTCTGGGGCCTGGGCGGCGACGGTACAGTGGGAGCCAATAAGAACTCCGCCAAGATCATCGGGGACCACACCGATATGTATACGCAGGCCTACTTTGAGTATGATACGAAAAAATCTTTCGGCATCACGAAATCGCACCTCCGGTTCAGCCATTCGCCCATCCGCTCTACCTATTTGGTGAAAAAGGACGCGGACTTTATTGCCTGCCACAACCAGTCCTACTTAAATAAGTACGATATGATCCATGAGCTCAAGCCCGGGGGGAACGTTCCTTTGAACTGCGCCTGGACGGAAGAGGAGCTGGACCGGCGTGTTCCCGCCAAGGTAAAGCGGTATATTGCGGAAAACGACATCAATTTCTACATTGTAGATGCCAACCACATTGCTCAGGACCTGGGCCTGGGAGACAAGGCAAACATGATCCTTCAGGCGGCCTTCTTCAACTTGGCAAAAAGTGATCCCTGTGGAGGATGCGGTGGCCTACATGAAGGACGCGGCCAGAAAGACCTTTGCGAAGAAGGGTGACGCGGTTGTCAATATGAACCTGGCAGCAGTGGATGCCGGGATCAACAGTCCCATCCGGGTAACGGTGCCCGAGGCGTGGAAATATGCCGAAGAGGAAGCGCAGGACAACAGCAACTTGCCGGAAATGATCCGCGACATCGTGATTCCGGTCAACGCGCAAAGGGGCGACTCTCTGCCTGTCAGCACATTCGTCGGACATGAGGGCGGCACATTTACCATGGGCACGTCGGTTTACGAGAAGCGGGGCATTGCCACCCGTCTGCCTGTTTGGGATCCGGAAAAATGTATCAGTGCAACCGCTGCGCGTATGTCTGCCCGCATGCGGCTATTCGCCCGTATCTGCTGAATGAGAAGGAAGTGGCGGCGGCGCCGGATGGCTTCCAGACTGCTCCGGCTAATGGGGCGAAAGCAATATCACTTCTCCTCCAGGTGAGCTCCATGGATTGCACGGGCTGCGGCAGCTGCGCTGCGACCTGCCCCGCCAAGGAGAAGGCACTGACCTTGGTGCCTGCGGCGGAGCTGCTGGAAAAAAGACAGACAATTGGGAGTATGCGCTGACCTTGTCTGACAAAGGGAGATGTGTTTAAGCCCGAAACAGTGAAGGAAGCCAGTTCCGCCTGCCGCTGCTGGAATTCTCCGGTGCCTGCGCCGGCTGCGGACAGAACGCCGTATGCCAAGCTGATCACGCAGCTGTATGGCGACAAGGCATATTGGGTCAATGCGATCGGCTGTTCGATGGCATGGGCTGCGGCAATGCCTTCCTTCCCATATACCACCAACGCGGAGGAAAGGGCCCCAGTTATGTGTGTTCCCTGTTTGAAAACCAAGCGGAATGCGGCTTGGGCATGGCGATGGGCGTCCGGCAGAGACGGCAGGAGGTTCGACTTCAGGCAGAGGAGCTGCAGGAACTGACCGCCGGAACCGAGCTGGCCGCTGCGATCCAGAACTGGCTGGATCACTATGACGAGCTGCGGGGCTGTGACGAGCCCAGCGAACAGATGGAACAGGCTTTGGTTCGGGCAGATTTGCAGGGACGGAGCCGGGAATTGGCGGAAGAGATGCTGCGCCACAAGGATCACTTCACCAAGAAAGTGCTCTGGCTGTTCGGCGGCGACGGCTGGGCTTATGATATCGGATTTGGAGGCCTGGATCATGTGATTGCCTCCGGTGAGGACGTAAACATTTTTATCGTGGATACGCAGGTCTATTCCAACACGGGCGGACAAGCTTCCAAGGCAACGCCCCTGGGCGCATCTGCCAAGTTCGCCGCAGCAGGTAAGCGCACGCGGCGCAAGGATTTGGGGCGGCAGATGATGACCTACGGAGATGTCTATGTGGCGCAGGTAGCAATGGGGCAGACCCGCATCAGCTGGTCAAAGCAGTGACAGAGGCAGTGGCTTATCCCGGACCCTCCATTGTCATTGCGTATACACCCTGCATCGCTCATGGGATTCGTGCTGGGATGAGCAGCGTTCAGGAAGAGATGAAAAAAGCGGTGGAAGCCGGTTTCTGGACGCTGTATCGCTATAACCCCCTGAATCAGGACCATCCTCTGACGATTGATTCCAAGGAACCCTCCGGAGATTACCGTGCATTCCTGCGCGGAGAATCCCGGTTCGCAGCTCTGGAACTACGTTTTCCGGAAGTGGCGCAGAAGCTGTTTGCTGAAGCGGAGCAACATGTGAAAGACCAGTATGAGGAATTTCGGAGACTGGAAAGCTGCATGAACCGCTAAGAATCGGCGCACCGCTCACTTTGGAAATATAATTTTATGGAAGTAGGAGGAAAAACCATGAAAACGAAGAGAACCCTTAGCCTGATTCTGACTCTGCTGATGGTATTGGCTATGCTGGCCGGGTGCGGTGGTGATACCGCAAGTAGCGGCACCGACTCGAGCGAGAACCCCTGACGCGGCTGCGACGACCGATGACGGATATCCCAACCGCACGATTTCTCTGGTTGTTCCTTATGACGCCGGCGGCGCCACCGATCTGATTGCCCGTGCTATGCAGCCTAAGATGGAAGAGTACCTGGGTGCCACCTTCGCTGTTCAGAACATGTCCGGCGGCAATACCGCTGTTGGCAACCAGTTCGTGCTGGATGCAGACCCCTGACGGATACACCATCGTTGAGCAGGCGACTGAGATCGCAAACCTGTGGACTATGAACCAGAGCGATATTACCTATCGTGACTTCTCCTATATCGGTATGGCAGCGGCCGTTCCTGGAATTTTCGTGGTACATCCTGACTCTCCGCTGAATACCCTTGAGGATCTGGCGGCTGCACTGAAGGAAGACCAGCTGACTGTCGGCGTTTGCGGTGGCGGCTGTGCCTGGACGCTTACGATGGGACTGTTCGTGGACAGTGTCGGCGGCATTTCTCCGGAGTACATCGCTGAAGGCAGTGGTAAGAACGCCGCGATCGCTGCCATGAAGGGCGAGGTGGATGTCGGCTCCTGCGGTATTCCTGAGGTTATTGAACTCCTGCAGGGCGGTGAGGTGAAGGCCCTGGGCTGCCTCACGGCGGAGGATGTCGAGCTGGAAGGCTATGGCACGATCCCTTCTATCGTAGGCCTTTGCCCTGAGCTGGCGGAGTTCATGCCTTACGGCGGATTCGTTGGCATGGCGGCTCCTTCCGACGTGCCTCAGGAAGTCGTGGACAAGCTGTGCGAGGCTTTCGACTATGCGTGGAACGACGAGGAGTTCCAGGCCTATCTGGAGAGCAGCTATTTCGTACCTTTGGGGTTTGTCGGCGAAGATGCCCAGGCTTATGTTGCTCAGCGCGAATCCTTGAATGCGTCTTTGCTGTGGGATCTGGGAATCGGACAGCGCGATCCGGCTGAAAAGGGCATTGAACATTATTGATTATCTCCATCAGACTTTGATCTTCCGTTTTAATGTCCAAATTGCACAATAGATCACATTCTTTTTCTATCGCTGCCCCGCAGGCTGCCTGCGGGGCAGCAAGAAAAAACTTGATTTTTAACTGTTTGCGCAACCATAAAGGAGAAATGTTAATGAGAAAATCGATTGTATTGTTTGAGACGGTTGTGGCGGTGCTGTCAATTGTGTTGTGGGGCGTTATGCTGGCCATGTCCCTTGATATCACTTATCCGAATTCCGCTCAATTTCTCACGGGCGGAGGATCGTTCCCCTTTCTTCTGAGCGTACTTTTGATCCTCCTAAACGGCATCTGGGTCATTAACAACGTACAAATCCTTCGAAAAGGAACCGATGATTCTGCGCAACCTCCGCTGTTGGAGTATCTGTTCGGTACAAAGGATCAGACCCGGCGCTTGGTACTGATAGCTCTTCTGGTGATATTATATGTGTTTGCACTGATTCCTTTGTGCGGACATATTCATCAAACATATGGATTTGCAGTGGCAACTTTGATTTATCTCATTATTTCTATAAAACTATTTGGGAACTTGAGCTGGGTAAAAACAGTGCTTGTAAGTGTTATTACGACGGGACTGGTGTTCTTCGCTATGAATAACATGCTGATGCTTCCAATGCCAAAATAAGGAGGAAAGATGGATTATGAGCGTAGATGTTATTGAACTGTCCTCCCTGTTTCATTTGGACACCATTCTCTTTATGCTGGTCGCGACGTTTGCAGGGATTGTCATTGGCGCACTTCCCGGACTGACTGCTACAATGGCGGTTTCTCTGATGGTGTCTTTGACTTATGGCATGGAGGCGCACAATGCGCTGGCAATTTTGATCGCACTTTATCTTGGCGGTATTTATGGAGGATCCCGCTCTGCTATTTTGCTGAATGTTCCCGGTACCCCCTCGTCTGCCGCCACTGCGCTGGAAGGATTCCCGCTGACACAGCAGGGAAAGGGCTCTCTGGCAGGTATTGTAGCGACGACATTTTCCGCTATGGGAGCCCTGGTGGGGCTGGTCTTTCTGGCGGGTGCTACCAGCGCCATCGCACGGTTTGCGTTGAAATTCGGCAGCTGGGAGTATTTTTGGCTGGCTGTCTTCGGCATTGTGATCTCGGGCAATATCGCCGGAACAAAACCGTATAAAGGCTTTATGGCGGGCATGATCGGCCTGTTTTTCTCCACGGTGGGAATGGACCCCCTGCATGGCGCTCTGCGGTATACCTTCGGTTCTTCCAATTTGCTGGCGGGTATCAACCTGGTGCCCGCGATGATCGGCCTCTTTGGACTGACGGAGGTATTCTGCTCCATTGCTGATCCGGAGTCCCATCTGATCCAGGGCGCGGAGAAAAAGAGACGTTCCGTGATCTGGTGAGGGACATAAAAAGAGCTTTGTAATGCTGAAGACCCATTTCCGCCTCTTTTTTTGTGTCCAGCGTTATTGGAACTCTGATCGGCGCGCTTCCCGGTGTGGGACCGGATATCGCCAGCTGGGTCTCCTATGATGCCGGCAAACGGGCCAGCAAGCATAAGGAACTCTGGGGCCACGGCAACATGGAAGGCGTGATCGCGTCTGAAACCGCAAACAATGCCGCCACCAGCGGCGTGTTCATTCCGTTGTTGACCCTGGGTATTCCTGGCTGTGCGGTTTCGGCGATCATTCTGGGAGCGATCCAGCTCCACGGATACCGTCCCGGTCCGACGTTCTTCTTTGAGAGCCCCAACTTCGTTTATTTTGTTTGCGGCGCGCTGCTGGTCGTCAACGTCATTATGTGGTTTGAGGAGTTGCCCTCACTCCTATCATTGCAAAAGTTCTGAAAGCCAATACCGGCGTCATCATGTCCATCGTGGTGGTCTTTACTGTGGTGGGGTCCTACGCGATCAATGTTCGGGCGTTTGACATCCGCGTGATGGTCATATTTGGATTTTTGGGCTATTTCCTGCGGAAACTGAATATCCCCTCTGCACCGATGGCCTTGGGTATCATTCTGGGATCCATGGCGGATACCAACTTCCGTCGGGCCATCCTGGCGGGGAAATACGATCTCACGCCCTTCTTCACGCGGCCGATTTCCGCGGTTTTGGTGATTTGCCTGGTTCTGGTCGTTGTGTGGCCTCTGATTCGGATGGCCCGGGAAAAAAAGACGCGCTGGGAAGTAAACACTGTCCCTAACGCCGGAAAAGGAGAAGGAGGGTGTGTATGGGGTTTATTTCCTTTCCCCCGATCCCCATTAAGATCGCGGGGATGGAGCAGGTCTGCATTCCGCGTATGGTCCGGATCCGACAGCACTTTGACGCGACCTGTATTGAAGATCCAAAAACAATCCTGCTCACTGAGCTGGAGGGTAAAATAGAAAAACAGGACCTGACGGGAAAACGGGTGGCGATTACAGTCGGCAGCCGGGGGATCCCCTTTGCCTGAGATCGTTAAGACCTTGATCGATTGGCTGAAGGAGCGGGGAGCGTCTCCGTTCATTGTCCCGGCGATGGGAAGTCATGGTAACGCTTCTGCGGAAGGACAGACCGAAATTATCAATAGCTATGGGATCTCGGAAGAGACCATGGGGTGCCGATCTGCTCAAGTATGGATGTCGTGCAGCTTGGGCAGTTGGATGATGGGACACCCGTATATTGCGATCGCTTTGCAGCTGAAGCGGATGGCCTGGTTCTCCTCAATAAAATAAAACCGCATACGGACTTTAAGGGGAGCCATGAAAGCGGACTGGCGAAGATGATGGCGATTGGGCTTGGAAACCATGTCGGCGCCTCCATGTTTCATCAGATGGGAATGGACACGTTTCCGGATCGCCTCCCGAAAGTTGCCGAGGTTTTCCTGGAGAAGCTTCCGGTTCTTTTGGCATTGGAGTTATCCAGAATGCTTATGATCGCCTGTGCGTTATTGAAGCGATTCCTGCGGCTCACCTGATGAAACGGGAGGAGGAGCTTCTCAAAGTCGCAAAAAGCCGGATGGGGAAATTTTTGTTTGACAATATCGATGTTCTGATCGTGGATGAGATCGGTAAGAATATCAGCGGCGCGGGACTAGACCCCAATATTGTTGGCAGGAATTTTCCAGGAATATTCACGGCGTTTTGAATTTGAAAAAGCTTTTTATTCGCGGCTTGACGGAAGAGACGCATCATATCGGCATCGGGATCTCTTTGGCGGATATCACGACACGCAGATGCTTGAATTCCATTGATTTTTCTGCGGTGTGGGCCAATGCCATTACGGCCACCGTTATTCAGGCCGGGGCAATTCCTATGTATATGGAAAATGACCGTGAAGCATTGGCCTTGGCGATCCGGACATGTAATGGTATTGATTTTTCAAAACCAAGAGTGGTTCGTATCAAGAACACTTTGGAAATGACGGAATTTGAAGTATCTGAAGCGTTTGTTAATGAACTATCCGGAAGAGCAGATGTTGAAATCTTGTGTGAACCGTATGAAATTGCATTTGATGAGGATGGGTTTTTCCTGTAGAAGGGAAGCCTTTTCCTGGGCGGAAAAACAGGGCCTTTTTGCCTCGTGCTATGTTGATTGCAGCACGAAAAGAAGGCCCGGGAGCACAAAAAGCTGATGTGGAATTCAATGCGATTTAAACCAATGGAAGGATGTGCGATCATGCCTTTAGAGACCAGTTCCGCGGCAATGGAAAAAAGTGCCGGGGAATATGACGTGAATGAGGTTGTAAAGCGACTGACCCAGTACTTAAGGATCAAACAGACACCGGTAGGCGTTCAGTATTTTGAGACAAAGGAGGAGATCCTTCAAGTTCCAAAAGTCCGCATTCCAACGCGCCATATTGCGCCCTGTACGACCATTTCGCAAGCGGTCTAGTTCAATTGGACAGTTGCATGCTTGGCGGAAACCATTCACATTAATTACTGCCGTGGAATCCATGGAATGTTCGCCAGAGACGAAAAATGGCATTCGGGAAAGATTTTTGATAAAGTATATTATGATACGGTTTGCGATGCAAAGGCACATCATGATGCACTGGCCTGCCTTCCGGCAAAATACGCGGGATTCGTTGCAAGCCCGCTGGTCAGCGGGAGGCTTCCCGAACCGGATGTCTGTATTATTTACGCAGACTCCGCTCAAACATTTATGCTTTTGGCAGGCTGGCAATATTTTGGCTACGAAAGCTGGAATTCACCTTTGTCGGCGAGTCTACCTGCTCAGATTCCTGGGTCAGTACGATTTTGACGGGGAAACCGAAAGTTTCAATCCCCAGCTTTGCTGACAGAAAATTCGGCGGTCTGAAAGATGAAGAATTGGTGATTTCCATGAAAATGGCAGACCTGAAACGTGCGGTTGACGATGTGGAGCAATTGTATAAGAATGGGTTGAGGTATCCCATTGCCCCCTACTCGATTACAACCGATATGATCGATGGTTTGCCGAAGAGCTACCTTGAATATTGACTTTGGAGCAATGGCTTCGCCCTGAAAGGTGCGAAGCCATTCTCTCCTTATATGGCCTGTTGCGATATAAAGAAATCGATACAAACCCCGGGAGAATCCTGATAAAAACTTAACTATATCAGCAGAAAAACTGCACAACTCTTTGTTGCACTTTCCACAAAAATCCGGTATGCTAAAAACAGACCTGGGCCAGCTGGCCCAGATGCTGCGGGAGGTGCTGGACGGCCAGCCGGATATCCGCATTCTCCACCGGATCGAAAACACCGCCCAGACCATCGTGGACACCGCGGACTGTGCCATCGGCATCAACGCCGCCCAGCTGGTGCTGATGGGCCTCCAGGGCTTCCGGGACGACTATGAGGAGCACATTCTCCGCCACCGCTGCCTGGGAAGCCTGAAAAATCCTGTGCCCTGCGTGGCGCTGTGCCCCGCCGGCGTGGATATTCCCGGCTACATCGCGCTGGTCCATGAGGGGCGCTACGCCGATGCGGTGCGCCTCATCCGCAAGGACAATCCCTTCCCCGTCGCCTGCGCCTACATCTGCGAGCACCCCTGCGAGGCCCGCTGCCGCCGGAAGATGGTGGACGACCCGATGAACATCCGGGCACTGAAGCGCTACGCGGTGGATCACGCCGGGGACGTGCCCCAGCCCGCCTGCGCGCCCGCTACCGGCAAAGGGGTGGCCATCATCGGCGGCGGCCCCGGCGGCCTGTCCGCCGCCTACTATCTGGCCGCTGATGGGTCACAGCGTCACGGTCTACGAAAAGCGGAAGGCGCTGGGCGGCATGCTGCGCTACGGCATCCCCGACTACCGCTTCCCCCGGACGCTGCTGGATACCGAGATCGCCTCCATTTTGTCCCTGGGCATCGTGGTACATACCGACGTGAACGTGGGCGTTGACATAACGCTTGACCAGCTGCAAGCAGGAATATGACTGCCTGTACCTGGCCATCGGCGCTCATACCGACAAAAAGACCGGCATTGAGGGTGAGAACAGCCGGGGCGTCATCTCCGCGGTGGAGCTGCTGCGGGGCATCGGCGACGGCGAGAAGCCGGACTTCACCGGAAAGCGGGTGGTGGTCATCGGCGGCGGCAACGTGGCCATGGACGTCACCCGCAGCGCCCTGCGCCTGGGAGCGGACCGGGTCACCTGCGTCTACCGCCGCCGGGAGGAGGATATGACCGCCCTGCCGGAGGAGGTGGAGGGCGCCGAGGCCGAGGGAGCCGAGCTGCTGACCCTCCACGCCCCGGTGCGCATCGAGAGCGACGCCGACGGCAACGCCGTGGCCCCTCTGGACGCAACCCCAGATCATCGGGGAAATGGACCGCCAGGGCCGTCCCAAGCCCGGTACCGCCCGAGCCCGGCGGAGCGCCCGGGTGGAGGCGGACGTCATCATCGTGGCCATCGGCCAGGGCATCGAGTCCAAGCCTTTGAGCAGTGGGCGTCCCCATCAGCCGCGGGGCGGCACCAGGCCGGGTCCGACACCAGCTGCCGGGCCGGAGGGCGTGTTCGCCGGCGGAGACTGCGTCACCGGTCCCGCCACCGTCATCCGGGCCATCGCCGCCGGCAAGGCGGCCGCGGCCAACATCGACGAATATCTTGGCTTCCACCACGAGATCGCCTCGGCGGTCCAGGTACCGGCCCCCCGGTTCTCCGACCTCAAGCCCCGGGGCCGGGTCAACACCACCGAGCGGGAGGCCTGTGAGCGCAAGCGTGAATTCTTCGCCTGTATCGAGTGCGGCCTGACCGCGGAGGAGGCGGAGCAGGAATCCTCCCGCTGCCTGCGGTGCGACCACTTCGGATACGGAGTTTTCAAGGGAGGACGTGTGGAAAAATGGTAAACGCGATCATTGACGGCCGGTCCGTCTCCGTGCAGAGGGCACCACCATTCTGGACGCCGCCCAGGCCGCCGGCATCCCCATCCCCCACCTGTGC
>VOFD01000104.1_pt1 | contig 18839 bp, 26 predicted proteins | sample 5384101 | NCBI WGS metagenome assembly VOFD01 (sample SAMN12384723, study PRJNA508395) | human gut metagenome | isolation source: healthy gut C | host: Homo sapiens
GCCGATAATTGAAAAACAATCGGCTTTGCGAACAAAATCAAGCGATAGTCATCTTTACAAAATAATTGTGGTTGACGGAAACGATTGCAAGCGTATTTTTGAAGATTTCGGTCATACGGACGGTCAGATTACTTTGCGTGTCAACAGGGCAAATCTTTCAAGCGAAGAACTTTCGCAATCGTTTTTGCGCGGAGTTTTTTCTTAGCTGCGGTTCGGTATCCGATCCCATGAAAAGCTATCACCTTGAATTCTGTGTTCCGCACAAAAATCTTTCTCAGGATTTGTGCAAGATTCTTTCTGAAATAACCGAATGTACCCTTATTCCAAAAACGGTTGTCCGCAGCGGCAGTTACATTGTCTATTTTAAGGAGAGCGAGCAGATTTGTGACTTGCTTACCTACATAGGCTCACCGATAAGATCAATGGAAATTATGGGTACAAAGGCAATAAAGCAGGTTCGCAACAATGTGAACCGCAGAATTAACGGCGAGGTTGCGAATATCGGAAAAATCGCAACGGCGTCTGCAAAACAGCTCAGTGCAATCGAACATATAAAAAAGACAGTCGGAATCGATTCTTTGCCAGAGGACTTGCGTGAAATCGCATATTTAAGGCTTGAAAATCCCGATATGTCACTTCGTGATTTGGGACAGAATCTTTCAACCCCAATCAGCCGAAGCGGTGCAAATCACCGTATGCAAAGACTGCTTGAATATGCAGGTACAGAGGTAAAAACCAATGGAAAATAAAAATTTGACTTTTGAGCAGGCAAACGAACTGCTTGAAAAAACGGTTTCAAAAATGGAGAGCGGTGAACTTACTCTCGAACAGACAATGGAGGAGTACGCAAAAGCGTGTGAACTCCTTGCTTATTGTATGAAACAGCTTGAACAATGCAAGGGTAAAATTATTGATATAAACGAGAGAATTTCAAAGCTTTCAAAGGGTGATGACAATGACTAAAGATTATGCAAAATTATTGAAAACGCTTTAAAGAGCTGTCTGCCGAGTACGGATTGCCGTGAAAAAAAGCTGATTGACGCAATGGCTTACAGCCTTGAGGCAGGCGGAAAGCGTGTCCGCCCGTATCTTGTGTTCTCGTTTAACAGCCTTTGCGGCGGAAGTGAAGAGTCTGCAACGGCATTTGCCTGTGCAGTTGAAATGATTCACACATATTCTCTCATTCACGATGATTTGCCGTGTATGGACAACGATGACCTCAGAAGAGGCAAGCCGTCAAACCACAAGGTATTCGGCGAAGATATCGCATTGCTTGCAGGCGACGCCCTTCTGACGCTTGCCTTCGAAACCCTTACAAACGAAAAGACAGTAAAAATCTGCGGAACTTCTGCGTGTTGCAGAGGTGTTTCCGTACTTTCAAAATACGCAGGTGCGGCAGGAATGATAGGCGGTCAGGTGATTGACCTTATGAGCGAAAACACAAACGCTCCGATTGAAGTCCTTCGTGAAATGGACTACAAAAAAAAACAGCCTGTCTTATCAAAGCAGCTTGTGAACTGGGCTGTATAAGCGCAGGTGCAAACGATAAGCAAATTAAAGCTGCCTCTGAATTTGGCGAATGCATCGGCATTGCGTTCCAAATTCAGGACGATATTCTCGATGTAACCTCCTCCGATGAGGAACTCGGCAAGCCCGTTGGCAGTGACGCAGAAAACAGCAAATCAACCTATGTTTCACTTCTCGGAATTGAAAAGTGCCGTGAGCTTGTTGATGAACTTACCGAAAAAGCTGTTAACGCACTTCATGGCTTTGACGGTGATACAAAAGAGCTTGAAGAATTTGCTTACAAGCTTGCAAAGAGAAATAAATAATTCTTTGCAAATATTAATTATACGGATAGGAAATAAATTATGGGTGAGTATGAACTGCTTTCTAAAATTAAATCACCGCATGATGTCAAAAAGCTTAATGACGAACAGCTTGAAAAGCTGTGTACCGAAATAAGGGAAAAGCTCGTTGAAACCGTGTCTGTAAACGGCGGACATCTTTCACCGAACCTCGGTGTTGTTGAACTTACCGTTGCTCTTGAGCGTAGCTTTAATCTGCCGAAAGACAGCCTTGTATGGGATGTCGGACATCAGGCATATACCCACAAGCTGTTGACGGGACGCTACGAGCAGTTTGACACAATCCGCAAAAAAGGCGGAATTTCAGGCTTTCCGAAGCGTGCCGAGAGCAAATACGACGATTTTAACACAGGTCACAGCAGTACATCAATATCAGCCGCATACGGAATTGCAAGAGCAAAACACCTTATGGGCGACCAAAGCTACACCGTTGCCGTGATTGGTGACGGTTCATGTACGGGTGGACTTGCTTTTGAGGGAATGAACAACTCAGGCAGATTCAACAAGAACTTTATTGTTGTTCTCAACGATAACAAAATGTCCATTTCACCGAATGTAGGCGCATTGTCACGCTACCTTACAACGGTAAGAATTCAGCCGTGGTATATGCGAGTCAAGAAAATTACGGAAAAAATTCTTTCACACATTCCGCTTATCGGAAAACCTCTGAAAAGATTTCTTCAGGGAGGAAAGTCTAAACTTAAAAATCTTGTGTACAAAAACACTCTTTTTGACTGCTTCGGTTTTACCTATCTCGGACCTATTGACGGACATAACATTGATGAGCTTGAAAATGCGTTTGAGTGTGCAAAAAAGGTGAATTCTCCCGTTCTTGTTCATGTTGTTACCAAAAAGGCAAAGGCTATCAGCCTGCCGAGGACAATCCGGGCGGATTTCACGGAATAGGCAGGTTCGATATTGATTCGGGCGAACCGCTTTCAAGTCACAAAGGGATTTTCGGCTGAGTTCGGAAAGACTATGTGCGAATTAGCCGAGGACGATAAAAAGATTTGCGCAATTACAGCCGCAATGTCGGGAGGAACGGGACTTACCGAATTTTCAAGGCTATTTAAGGAAAGATTTTTTTGATGTCGGTATTGCTGAAGAACACGCAGTAACTTTTGGATGCGGACTTGCCGCAAAGGGTATGCGACCTGTTTTTGCCGTGTACTCAACATTTCTCCAGAGAGCCTATGACCAGCTTTTTGCATGATGCGGCTCTCGGAAAGCTTCACCTCGTAATCGGGGTTGACCGTGCGGGAATTGTTGGTGATGACGGTGAAACTCATCAGGGTGTGTTTGATGTCTCGATACTCAACACCATTCCGAACACAACAATTTTTTCTCCGGCATATTTTGACGGTATGAGAAAATCTCTTTCAACCTCAATTTACATTTGCGACAGCCTTGCTGTTGTGCGTTATCCCCGTGGCGGAGAGCTTTACAAACCCGATGATTTCGGTGAAGAAAATCTTTCATACGATGTTTACGGAAATCCGAATTGTAAAAATCTTCTCATAACCTACGGCAGACTTTTCTCTTATGCCTGCAAAGCCAAGGAAACCCTTGCGAAACAGGGCGTTGAGATTTGCATATTAAAACTTTGCAGAATTAAACCGATTGACGAAAATGCCGTTGATTTTGCGGCAGATTTCGATAATGTATGGTTTTTTGAAGAGGGCATCAAAAACGGCGGTATTGCGAGAAATTTCTCCGACTTGCTCTGTTGCACACAGTTCTGCGGAGATTATCATATAAAGGCTATTAATGACAAATTTGTCAAGCAGATGTCTGTCAGCGAGGCTCTTCATGAGCTTAAACTCGATGATGACGGAATGGTGAACACCATTACCAAAAATTTAAAGGAAAAGAATTAGGATGAAAAAAAGACTTGATATTCTTGTATATGAAAAGGGCTTTACCGACAGCCGTGAAAAGGCTAAGGCGATTATAATGTCGGGACAGGTTTATGTTGACAATCAGAAAGCCGACAAGTGCGGAACTTCTTATGATGAAAATGTTAAAATTGAAGTAAGGGGCAACACACAGAAATATGTCAGCCGTGGCGGTTTAAAGCTTGAAAAGGCCATAGACAATTTTGACTTTGATTTAAAAGATAAGATAACAATGGATATCGGTGCGTCAACGGGCGGCTTTACCGACTGTATGCTCCAAAACGGTGCAAAAAAGGTGTATTCAATTGATGTCGGTTACGGTCAGCTTGCTTGGAAGCTTCGCAACGATCCCCGTGTTGTCAATCTTGAACGCACCAATATGAGAAAGGTTACAAGGGAGCAGGTCCCCGATGAAATTGATTTTTTTCTCGGTTGATGTTTCGTTCATTTCATTAAAGCTGATTCTGCCTGTTGCAAGACAGCTTATGAGCGAAAACGCACAGGCTGTCTGCCTAATCAAGCCGCAGTTTGAGGCCGGGCGGGAAAAGGTGGGCAAAAAAGGCGTAGTTCGTGATCCTGCCGTCCATGTTGAGGTTGTCAGAAAAATATTTGATTTTTGTCTTGAAAACGGCTTTGATGTGCTTAATCTCGACTATTCACCAATCAAAGGTCCCGAGGGCAATATAGAATACCTTATCCATCTTCGCAAAAGTGATGATCCAAAGTCATACACAGATGTAACACCCGAGCAGCTTGTTGAAAATTCACATGCCGCTCTTGACAAAAAAATGAGCAGGTGCTTTTATGAAATTTGCATTAGTGGTCAATCTTTCAAAAGAACGGGCAATTAAATATGCAAAAAAGATTTCTCTTTTTCTTCTTGATAAAAATGCAGAAATTGCTATGATTGAGGAATGCAGTCAGTATTTTAAGGGAATCCACATTCATTATTCAAAAATATTACGGAGCTTTTTGAATACTGCGATATGGCAATTACAGTAGGCGGTGACGGAACGATTATCCATGCCGCAAAATATGCCGCAAAAGCCGATAAACAGCTTATCGGTGTGAATGTCGGCAGACTCGGTTTTGCCGCAGATGTTGAACCGCACGAATATGAACAGCTTGAACGGCTTATTACGGGCGATTACGCAACAGAGGAGAGAATTTTTTGCTTGATGTTGAGGTCATAAAGAGGACGGCTCAAAGCACTATCTTGCAGTGAACGATGCCGTTGTCGCAAGAGGTCAGCTTTCAAAAAAAACAATTGATTTGCACCTGACGCTTGACGGTGACGAGATTTCAAAATACAGAGCGGACGGTCTGCTTTTTTGCAACTCCGACAGGCTCAACCGCTTATTCATTGTCGGCAGGCGGACCAATCCTCGCACCGAAAATGGAATGTATTCTTATGACTCCCGTTTGTCCCCATTCATTATTTTCCCGTTCCGTACTTTTCAGCGGAGAATCGGAGCTTTCGGTTCATGTGAAAATCCCCGAAGAATGCTGTTGTGTGCTGACAATTGACGGTGAAAAAAATGTTCCTGTTCTTGCAACCGACAGGGTTGTAATCCGCAAATCCGATTTAAAGCTTAAACTTGCGTTACTCCACAACCGCAATTTTTATAAACTGCTTAATGAAAAACTGAAAGAGAGGGATTTTTGATGAAAACAGGGCGACACGCACGAATTCTTGATATTATAGCCGAACATCCCATTGAAACACAGGATGAGTTGCTTACCCGACTTCGTGAAGAAGGTTTCAAGGCGACACAGGCTACAATTTCAAGAGATATCAAGGATTTACGCCTTGTTAAAACTCTCGGAAGTGACGGAAAATATCGCTATGTTTCTGCATCTCGCAGTTCAACCGATATCCGTACCAATTTTTTCAAATCTTTTCAGCACTTCGGTAAATTCAATAGATGTAGCACAGAATCTTGTTGTAATAAAAACCCTCAGCGGTATGGCACAGGCAGTTTGTGCCGCACTCGATTCAGCCGACTATCCGTCTGTTGTCGGAACAATTGCAGGGGATGATACAATCTTCATTGCCTGCCGAACAGCCGACCTTGCGGTGTCGCTTACCGAAGAACTCAAAAAGCTTATTTGACAGGACTGATTGAAATGCTCAGAACTTTATATATAGAAAACATTGCCGTGATTGAAAAAACTTCAATAGATTTTGAAAACGGTCTTAATGTCCTCACAGGTGAAACAGGTGCTGGTAAAAAAGTATAATAATTGACGCAATCAATGCAATTATGGGACAGCGTACATCAAAGGAAATTATTCGCACTGAGGCTGATTCAGCCTTTGTAAGTGCCCAATTTGACGATATTAACCAAAGCATTGTTGAAAAGCTTGATGAACTCGGCTTTTCCGATGACGAGGGAACACTCATTTTGCAGAGAACTCTCAACAGAAATGGCAAGAGCAGTTGTAAAATCAACGGCAAGCCTGCAACGGTTTCAATGCTCAAAGAACTTTCAAAGCACCTTATAAACATTCACGGTCAGCACGAAAGCTACGAACTTTTTCTCTCCCGAAACTCATATTGATTATATTGACCGTTTCGGCGGTTGCGAAAAGCTTTTGACTGATTATAAAAAATGTTATGATGAATATAAAATTCTCAAAAAGAAATTAAATTCAGCCGATTCGGACGAAAGTGAAAGATTGAAAGAAATTGATTTGATTTCATATCAGGTAAATGAACTCACAGAATCCGATGTTAAGCAGGGCGAAGAACAGGAGCTTGAGAGCGAAAAAAGAACAGCGCTTATGAGCTTTGAGAAAATCTTTTCTCTGCTCAATGATGCAAAAATGGCTCTTGACGGTGACGAAAACTATGGCGGCGGTCTTGAATCGGTCGATTCTGCATCAACTGCCCTTCAAAAAGCGTCATCATATGATGCTGAATATGAAGAAATTGCAAATACGCTTACAGATGCATATTACAATTTAAAGGATTGTTGCGACAGCATTTCCGACGCCATTGATTCGCTTGAATCCGATCCGCAAAGGCTTGAAGAAGTTGAAGAAAGGCTTGACCTTATCAATCGTCTTACAAGAAAATATAATTGCCCGTCAGACGAGCTTTCGGACCTTGCCGAAAAATATCAGGCAAGACTTGACGAACTTATGAACTATGACCGCAACCGTGACGAGCTTGCGGAAAAATGCAGAGAAAGCGAAGAAAAAATGCTTGCGGCTGCCGAAAAACTCGGTACTCTGCGCAGAAAAACCGCAAAAACCTTTGCAACAAAAGTAAAATCCGAAATCGCATTTTTGAATATGCCGAATGTTGAGCTTGTTCCATACTTTGAAAAGTGCGAACCAAATTCAAAGGGTACGGATAAAATGGAACTGCTCATTTCCGCAAACCCGGGCGAAACACCTCGCCCTGTTGCAAAAATCGCATCGGGCGGTGAGCTTTCAAGAATGATGCTTGCAATTAAAACAGTTCTTGCAAGCACGGATACGGTTGATACCCTCATTTTTGATGAGGTTGACACAGGTATTTCGGGTTCAGCGGCAGAAAAGGTCGGCTTAAAACTGCGTGAAGTCAGCAAAAGCAGTCAGGTTCTCTGCGTGACACACCAGGCACAAATCGCAGCTCTTGCGGATTATCACTATCTTATCCGCAAACAGGTTGAAAAAGGAAGAACATTTACAAATGTAACCCTCCTTGACCATAACGGCAGAGCAGGCGAACTTGCACGAATAATCGGCGGTGTTGATATAACCGATGCCGCACTTAAACACGCAGAATCAATGCTTGAAAAGTATAATAACTGATTTTGAAAGGAGTAACGAATATGACGAATGAAGCAATATTAAGCAGTAACGGAAATTATACACTATTCAGCTTTAACGGCTATGTTATCAGATTCAGAACTTCATCAAAACTCGAAAGATATACAAAAATACTTGAATGGGAAAACGGTTATATTGCAGTGACAGCAAAATATAAAGGGCTTCCTGAAGAAGAGGAATATATAGATTTAGTGCCGATTCTTGAAAATCTGTATATTGATCCTGATGAATTTTTTAAAACAGATAGAGAAAGTGAGAATCAGTTATGATTGATTTTAAGACAATTGCTGACAATGCTGATTTGATTATAAACGGTTATGCGTTTACAAAATCAGGAGATTACATCAGGGTTTTAAATTTGAATCGCCCTAATAAAGCACTTGTGTTTGATTATAATCAGGAAGTAATTGAAACAAGTATGGATGATATAGAAATTCAGATTGTATTTGATTATTATAATAAAAATAAAAAATATATGGAGGTGTAGCCGTGCCTAAATATTATGAATTTAAAGTATGCGGTTACTATCTCTATTATACCGCACATTGTATTATTGAGGCTATGCATGTCCATGCAAGTGATAAGAAACTTACTGAATCTGGTTCAGCTAAGTTTTTTTGTTAAAAGTAACGGTGACACAACTGTTGAAAGACAGGGAATCCTCTCTGAAAGAGAAGTAAGAATTATTCGTGAATTTATTAAGGATAACTACAAAGATATGTATCTTAAATGGAACGAATTAAGCAATAACGGATTCTTTGGTGAATAATTTATTAAACTATACAAACGAAAGGGAGCGGCATTTTGAAGCTGTGGTCGGTTGCAAAACTTGATAAAACTAAGGCGGGGGAGATTCAGTCCCGCTATGAGCTGCCTGCAATTGTTGCAATGCTGCTTCAGATACGGAATATTACAACGAAAGATGAAATTGAAAGCTTTCTTTACAACGATTCTTTCATTGCCGATCCGTTTGAAATAAAAGATATGGATAAGGCTGTTGAACGCATTAACAAGGCGCTTGATTGCGGTGAACCGATTTGTGTTTACGGTGATTATGATGCCGATGGTGTCACCTCAACAGCACTTTTATATTCTTACCTTGAAACAATTGACGCAAACGCAATGTACTATATTCCGTCCCGTGAAACCGAGGGCTACGGAATGAACAAAAACGCTGTTGACAAACTCAATGAGCGTGGAATAAAACTCATAATTACGGTTGATAACGGAATTGCGGCAGCACAGGAGGTTGCATACGCAAGCTCACTCGGAATTGATACCGTGGTCACAGACCACCATATGCCCTCAGGCGAGTTGCCAAAGGCTTGTGCCGTAGTTGACTTGCACAGAGAGGACTGTAAAAGCAGATTCAAAAATCTTTCGGGGTGGGTGGCCTTCAAGCTGATTATGGCGCTTGAAGGCGAATACTGCGACACAACCACCTTGCTTGACAACTATTCCGACCTTTTGAGCCTCGGCACAATCGGTGATGTTGTTGAGTTGAAGGACGAAAACCGAGTATTTGTCAAACACGGACTTGAAAGCATTACAAATACCGACCGTCCCGGACTGCAGGCACTTATCAAAAATTCCGGTCTTACGGGCAAAACCGTATCTTCAACAAATGTGTCATTTACAATTGTTCCGAGAATAAATGCAGTAGGACGACTCGGTTTGTCCGGAAAAATCGGTGTCGCTTCTTCTTACGGAAGATTATGACGAGGCGGCTGAAATTTCATCGCAGCTCTGCGTTGACAACTCCGAAAGGCATGAGATTGAGCGTGATATTCTTGAAAAAATTGACGGAATAATCCGCAGAAAACCATCGCTTGTCAATGATAAAATCATAGTAATTGACGGTGAAAACTGGCATCAGGGCGTAATCGGACTTATTGCCGCCAAAGTCAAAGAGGCTTACGGCAAGCCGGCAATCGTCATTTCAAAGCTCGGTGATATTGCAAAGGGCTCTGGCAGAAGTGTTGAGGGATTTCCTCTTTGCGACGCTGTTTTTGCCTGTTCGGATCTTCTCACACACAGAGGCGGTCATCCTATGGCTGTCGGGCTTTCTCTTGATTCTGAGAATATCCCTGCTTTTCGCAGGAAAATAAACGAATTTGCCGATAATTTCGGCAAGATGCCGTATGATAAAATCAACATTGAGTGCAAGCTCAATCCGGCATACATAAACCTTGATTTGATTGATTCTCTGTCGCTTATGCAGCCCTACGGTGCCGGCAATCCGACGCCTGTTTTCGGTTTGTACAATATGACATTGAAGAACATTACTCCGCTTTCGGCGAACAGGCATTTAAGACTCACTCTGTCCCGCAATAACATACAGATTACTGCAATGAAATTCTTTACATCAACCGAAGAATTTCCGTATAAAATCGGTGAAACACTTGATCTTGCGGTAAATCTTGACCGCAATGAGTTCAACGGAAATGTGTCTGTTTCCGTAATTGTCAAAGATATAAAATCATCGGACTGCGATACCGAAAAGCTCCTTGACAGCCGTACAAACTACGAGGATTTTTGCAGAGGAAAACAGCTTGACCGTTCACAGCTTTCGGATTTAATGCCCGACAGAAACGATTTTGCATTGCTTTACAGATATCTGAAAAGCAACGGCGGTTACGCTTTTGAAACCGCAACTTTGGCTCACATGCTTGACAACAGGCTCTCTTTTGGTAAAATTAAAGTGATACTTGAGGCCATGAGAGAGCTCAGGCTTATCGAAATTTCAGAGGGAATGAAAACCTCAAAAATTTCAGTCCTGCCCGTAAACGGTAGGGTTGACCTCGAATCAGCCCCGATTATCAAGAAATTAAGGGAGGTATTCTGATGGGTAAATTTTCAAATATTGCACACTATCAGGATTTTACGGAACTGAAAAGATTCTTTCCGCATCTGCTGCCAACACTTACGATATGGATAAAATCGAAAAGGCATATAAATTTGCCGAAAAAAGCTCACGGTGACCAGCGCAGAGTATCGGGAATTCCGTACATTCTTCATCCCGTTTCAGTAGCCTGTATTGTTGCAGAGCTCGGTATGGATACCGATTCTGTCTGCGGTGCATTGCTTCATGACACAGTAGAGGACACAGGAGTCACACTTGAAGAGGTTACAAAGCTTTTCGGTGCGGATGTTGCCAAGCTGATTGACGGCGTTACAAAAATTTCAAAAATCCCGTACTCAACCCGTGAACAGCAACAGGCTGAAAATATAAGAAAAATGCTTATCGCAATGGCTGATGATATTCGTGTAATTATTATCAAGCTTGCCGACAGGCTTCATAATATGCGTACAATGAATTGTATGCCGGAACAAAAAGGAGAGATAAATCACTTGAAAATATGCAGGTGTTTGCTCCGATTGCTCATCGGCTCGGTATTAAAACCATAAAAGATGAGCTTGAGGATCGTTCTCTTCAGTACCTTGATCCAATCGGCTATAAGGAAATCGAAGACGATCTTCTTATGACCGAAGAGGGTCGTGACAAGTTTATTGAATCCATCAAGAATCAGATTCTCGCAAAAACCGAGGGTACAATCCCCGGTGTGTATATCAGCGGTCGAGTAAAGAGTATTAACAGTATTTACCGCAAAACATATATGCAGGGCAAAACAATGGATCAGATTTTTGACATTTTTGCCGTGCGTGTAATTGTTGATACAGTATCCGATTGCTACAATGTTCTCGGTGTAGTGCATGATATATTTAAGCCTATCCCTAACCGCTTCAAGGACTATATATCAATGCCTAAGCCGAATATGTACCAGTCGCTCCATACAACCGTACTCGACAAAAACGCAATTCCTTTTGAAATTCAGATAAGAACATGGGAAATGCATTACACCGCCGAATACGGAATCGCCGCCCATTGGAAGTATAAGCTTGGAATGGGCGCAGGTGGCAAAAATAATGACAAAATGGAGGAGAACATCAAAAAGGTCAAGGATATGATTCTTGATCAGCTTGAGGCAGAAGATGTTACCGACATCGCAAAGAATATCAGAAACGATTTTACGGAAAACGATGTTTATGTGTTCAGTCCGAGAGGCGATGTGTTCAATCTTCCGCAGGGTTCAACTCCGATTGATATGGCTTATCTTATTCACACACAGGTAGGTCACAGAATGGTCGGTGCTAAAATTAACGGAAAGATCGTTCCGATTGACTATAAGCTTAAAACAGGCGATATCTGCGAAATTATCACCCAGAAAGAGGAACACCCAAACAGGGGATGGGTTGATATCTGTAAGACCGCATCGGCAAAATCAAAAATCCGCTCATGGTATAAGCATGAAAAGCGTGATGAAAATATTGCCGAAGGCAGGCAGATGCTTGACAAGGAGTTCAAGCGCCACGGCATCAATCTTTCCGAAGAAGAATATCCCGATTTTCTCCAGAAACTGATGATTAAAAAGCAGTATAATTCCATGGATGATTTCTATGCCGCAGTAGGCTACGGCGGTATTCAGCTTTGGAAGATAATGCCAAGACTCAAAGAAGAATATCAGAAAGCATATGCGTCAGATATTGAAGAAATTGATGTTCCGCAAGCACCCGTAAAGCGACCGAAGGCATCCGCAGGCGTTGTAATTGAGGGTGCAGACGATGTTCTTGTAAAATTCTCAAAGTGCTGTAATCCTCTGCCGGGTGACGATATTATCGGCTATATTACAAAGGGGCTACGGCGTTTCAATTCACAAAAGACATTGCACAAATGTTCCGAAAGATATCAGTAAAAGTGAAGAACCCGAAAGATGGGTAAGCTGTTACTGGGAGGACGAGGTAGGAGAGGCGTTCAGAAGTACGCTCCAGATTACCGCAACCGACAGAACAGGACTTCTTGCAGATGTTACAATCAAGCTTTCGGATATGCACATTTTTATACATTCGCTTAATTCAAGAGAGGCTGGCAACGGCACTGCCGTAGTTACCGCAACAATTGATGTAATGGGCAGAAATCACCTCCGTGGTGTAATTTCAAAGCTTTCCGACATCAACGGAACAATCGAAGTAAAAAGACTGTAATTGAGGTTATAATTTATGAAAGCAATTTTACAAAGAGTTACCGAGGCCAAGGTTGAGGTTGATTCAAAAACCGTGGGCGAAATCGGTACGGGTTTTCTTATTCTTATCGGAGTTGAAAACGGTGACACCGAAAAAAGAGGCGGACGCACTTGCCACAAAAATTGCAGGTCTGAGAATCTTTACGGATGAAAATGATAAAATGAATCTTGCTCTTGCCGATGTAAACGGTTCGGTGCTTGTAATTTCAAACTTTACCCTCTGCGCCGACTGCTCACACGGCAGACGCCCTAACTTTATGGCTGCAGCAAGACCTGACACAGCCGATCCGCTCTACGAATATTTCTGTAAAAAATGCACGATAACGGAATTGAGCGTGTTGAAAAGGGAATTTTCGGTGCCGATATGAAGGTTTCGCTTGTTAATGACGGTCCCGTTACTATTGAAATCAACACAAAGGATTTGAAAATATGATAGATGTAAAAATTTTTAATGTTACGGTTCTTATGACAAACTGTTGTTTGCTTACAGACAGAAAAACAGGCAAAATGGCTGTAACCGATCCGGGCGCACCGAATGAAGAACTCAATTCTGAAATTGAGAAAAACGGCGGAAAGCTTGAATATGTAATTCTTACACACGGTCACTACGATCACATAAGCTATGCAAAACAGCTTGCGGAAAAGTTTGACGCAAAAATTGTTACGGGCGAGAAGAATAACGAATTTCTCAGCAATCCTACACTCAATCTTACCGAAAAGCACAGACTTTCACTCAAACCGTTCTCAGCCGATATTCTGCTTAAAGACGGTGACAATTTCATGCTCGGCAACACTGAAATCAAATATATCACCACGCCGGGACATACAAGCGGTTGCGGTTCATATATTTTTGATGACACGATTATTTCGGGAGATACTCTTTTCTGCGAATCATACGGCAGAACAGACTTTCCCACAGGTGACGATGCCGAAATGGCAAAGTCAATCAGAAAGCTTAAAAATCTTGAGGGTGATTACCGTGTAATTCCGGGACACGGACCGACAACAACCCTTGACCACGAGAGAAAATACAATCCGCTGATGAGGATTCTTTAATATGAATTTATATGTAAAAAATCACAATTTTCATTTTGAACTTGAAAATCTTACAAGGCTTTTTCTTTCCAAATGAAAAAATAACGGTAATAAGAGATTTTTCTGAACCACAGCCTCCGTATATCTATACGGAGGTTTCGGATAAAATCACAATTTCGGTTAATATCGGCTCTTTTAATAAGTCCGAAACAGCTGTGAAAAAGCTTACGGATGATGATAACGAGCTTGTTTCGGCACAGCTTTTGTACAAACTCCTTTGTGATTTTACGGGACTTACACAGCCGTGGGGAATACTTACGGGAGTTCGCCCCGTAAAGCTTTTAAGACGACTTGCCGAAGAATCAAATGAAGAACAGGCTGTAAAAAAGTTTGAGAAAGACTTTTTTGTCAGCAACGAAAAATAGCATTGTCAAGGGAAACCGAGCATAACGAACGAAAAATTCTTGAACTTTCAAAACCCGAATCGTTCAGTCTTTATGTCGGAATCCCTTTTTGTCCGTCAAGGTGCAGTTATTGCTCGTTTGTAATGGCGTCGATCGAAAGAGCTGAAAAGCTGATTGAACCGTACACAAAGCTATTATGCGAAGAAATTAAACGGACAGCCGAAATTGCAAACAAGCTTGGTTTAAGGCTTGAAACCGTATATTTCGGCGGCGGCACTCCCACTACTCTGAGTGCCGAACAGCTTGACACGGTGCTTAGAACAGTAAACAATAGCTTTGATATGTCAACCTGTCGTGAATTTACGGTCGAGGCAGGTCGCCCCGATACAATTGACATTGCAAAACTTTTTGCTTTAAAAAGAAAATAAAGTTGACCGAATCAGCATAAATCCGCAGAATGTAAACGATGAGGTGCTGAAAACTATCGGAAGAAAGCATACTGCTCAGCAGTTTTTGACGCTTTTGAGCTTGCAAGAAAATGCGGCTTTGATAATATCAACACAGACCTCATTGCAGGCTTGCCGACAGATACCCCCGAAAGCTTTAAAAATTCACTTGATTCAATCGTCAGGCTGAATGCGGAATGTATCACGGTTCACACGCTGTGCATGAAAAGAGCGTCACGGCTTACAACCGAGGGAGTAACGCTTGATTTGCAACAGGCGAGAGATGCAAGAGAAATGCTTGCATATACTCAGAATATTCTCGGACAAAACGAGTACATTCCGTACTATATGTATCGTCAGAGCAGAATGGTCGGTAATCTTGAAAATGTCGGCTGGTCAAAAAAAAGGCTTTGAAAGCCTGTACAATGTTTATGTTATGGACGAAACCCACACAATCCTTGCCTGCGGTTCGGGAGGTGTTACAAAACTGAAACGCAACAATCCCGATTATCTCGAAAGAATATTCAATTTTAAATATCCGTACGAATACATTGACCGTTTTGATGAACTTATTCAAAGAAAGTCCGGGATAATGCAGTTTTATGGTCAATAACACAGTTGATTAATGTTGTCAACGGTGTTATAATACGACATATGTGATTGCATACGGAAGTGAAATTGTCATATATTGAACAAAACAGAATTCTTGTTCATAATTTGTTTTTCTGATGAGATAATTTTAAGAAAGGTCGGATTAATATGGGAAAATTTGATGAAATTTTTGACGATGTAGTTGTCAATGCAAAAGCCTGTGCATCTGCTGTTTCGCAGAAAGCGTCAACAGTTTATGATGTTTCAAAGCACAAGATTACTGCCGCTGAAATCAGAGGCGATATCAACAAAAAGCTTCGTGAACTCGGTGCTCTTACATACAAATCTGAGGTTCACGGAACAGACAATTCACAGCAGATTAAGCTTATCGTTTCGGAAATTTCCGATTTGAAAGATAATCTTGATGTTGTAAACGAACATATTGCCGTGGCAAAAGATCAGAGAAGATGTCCCGGATGCAATGCTGTTATTCCTAAAAATTCTGTATTCTGCAACATCTGCGGTATCAAGATTGACGATACTGATGAGGATTTTGAACTTTGATTTTTTATTAATGGGTGATTATTTTTGTCTAAATTAAAAACTAAAAAATACAATGCCGTTGCAAACGCTGAGAAGGACGCTTCTCAAACCTTTGTCAAAGGTGCGGCAATTCTTACTTTAAGTATGGTAATTGTCAAGGTTTTCGGACTTCTTGACAAGGTTATTCTTACAGGTATTTTCTCCGGTGTTTCTTTTGAACAGGCTTTTGCAGGCGGAACGGAAACCGTCAATTTTGCATCTTTCGGTCTGGGTCTTTACAGTAATGCCTACGAAATTTTTGTCGTAATTTTCACAGTTGCAACGGGCGGTCTGCCGATAGCAATTTCAAGACTTGTATCTGAAAGTACGGCACAAAAACGATTTAACGATGTAAAACAAATTCATAGGGTTTCAATTCCTTTCTTCGTTATTGTCGGCATTGTTTCATTTGCAATTCTTGTCGGTGCAAGCTTTATCTATGTTCAGATTATTGAGTCACCGTATTCATTGCTCGGTATGCTCTGCCTTTCTCCGACGGTATTATTCGGTTGCCTCGTTTCAATTTACAGAGGATACTATGAAGGTCAGCGCAACATGTTCCCGACTGCCGTTTCGGAAATTATAGAGGCAACAATCAAGCTCTTTATCGGTGCATTCCTCGCTTACATCATTGCGCACCTCGGTATGAATTCTTATGCTGAGTCAGGCACGGTTTTCGGACTTTACATTGCAAATCAAACCGAGGCTTATCAGACAATCGTTTCATTCTCGGTTCCCGGTGCAATTATGGGTATCACCCTCGGAAGCGCCGCATCATTTGTGTTCTATATTCTCAAATTTAAAATTCAGGGTGATGGAATTCCGGAAGAATACTACCGTAATTCCGTAGAGGCTCGTTCCAAAAGGGAAACTTTTAACAAGATTCTCAAAACAGCCATTCCTGTTGCAATGGGTTCACTCATTATGAGCGTAGGCTCGCTTATTGACCAGGTAATTGTTCAGCGTGTACTCCTCAATATGATTGAAACTAATCCGCAGGCTCTGCAGGCACAGTACAGTAAGCATTTTACAGCCGATATGTTCTATGCCGACACAAAGACAATCCACACCAGCCTTTGGGGCTGCTACTCAGCCGCCCTCACTTTTCTTCAGCTTGTAACAGCCGTAACACAGGTGTTCGGTTCAAGTGCTATGCCGAATGTAACAAGTGCATGGACAAAAGGGCAACAAGGACGAACTCAAAAAGTCAATCGAAACTGTTATCCGCCTTACAATGCTTTTTACATTCCCGATGGCTCTCGGTATGATGGCACTTTCGTTCCCGATTATGGGACTTGTGTATAACGATCCGCTTATTACAGATGTCGGCGGAAGAATTCTCCTCATCATGGGTGTTACAACAATATTCGGTGCGGCGTCAACTCCTGTATGCAGTATGCTCCAGGGCATCGGCAGAGTTGACCTCCCGATGAAGCTATACACAGTTTGTATGGCTGTCAAGATCGGCATTACATGGATGTTTGTAAGCGTTCCGGAAATTAATGTTCAGGGTGCAACTGTTGGTTCAATGATTACCTATGCAATTATGACAATCGTAGGTATGTATCTGCTTATCAAGTATTCAAAAAATCAAGCCTGATTTATTCGGTACAACAGTAAAACCGCTTATCGGTGCGATTGCAAGTGCCGCTTCGGCATTCGGCGCATATCACCTTATGGAAAGCATTATCGGCTCTGCAAGAATGTCAATAGCAGTTTCGCTTGCAGTTGCAATCTTTGTTGCGGTTATCGTTTATATTGCTGTATTGTTGATATTGCGTGCTTTTACGGCAACAGAACTGAAATTTTTGCCGAAAGGTGAGAAAATTGCAAAAACACTTGAAAAATTAGGATTAATTAGGTAAAATATATATCTGTTGCGGTTGTTTCCGCTTCTCAGATAAAATTTGCATTGTCTAATAAGATTATCGGAGATGTCACGAATGAACTTTACAGAAAAAGAAAATTATAATTTTAATGACCTTGTTGAGATAGTAAAAATCCTTCGTGCACCCGACGGTTGTCCGTGGGACAGAGAACAGACTCACAAGTCAATCCGCTCAAATTTTATTGAGGAAACCTATGAGGCTGTTGAGGCAATTGATACCGACGACCTCGATTTGCTTAAAGAAGAACTCGGTGATGTTCTTCTGCAGGTTGCTCTGCATGCGGAAATCGAAAGTGAACAGGGAACATTTGATATAAACGATGTTTGTGACGGAATCTGCAAAAAGCTCATTATCCGTCATCCCCATGTTTTCGGTGATGTCAACGCCGACACTACCGAAAAGGTTCTCAAAAACTGGGATGCCATTAAGATGAAAACAAAATCCCAGAAAACTCAGACACAGGCAATTCTCAGCGTGTCAAAGGCACTTCCGTCACTCATGCGCAGTACAAAAATCCAGCAGAAGGCCGCAAAGGTCGGTTTTGACTGGGAAAATGTAAACGGTGCGCTTGATAAGCTTTTTGAAGAATGTGAAGAGCTTAAAGCCGCTGTTAAAAACAATGATGCTGAAAATCAGCGTGAAGAACTCGGTGATGTGCTTTTCTCAGCAGTTAATGTTGCAAGATTCTTGAACATTGACAGCGAACATGCACTCTACGATGCCTGTGACAAATTCACCGACCGTTTTTCGTCTGTTGAAAAGCTTGCAAACGAGCGTGGAATAGATATGAAAACGGCACCGTTATCTGTACTCGATTCCCTTTGGGATGAAGTTAAATTATCTAAGAATTATTAATTGGAGGTTTATTATTATGAACAAAACAGAACTTATTGCTGCAGTTGCCGAGCAGAGCGGACTTTCAAAGAAGGATGCAGAAAAGGCAGTTTCTTCAACAATTGACACAATCATCAATACAGTAGCTGAAGGCGAAAAGATTCAGATCGCAGGTTTCGGCACATTTGAACAGCGTCAGAGAAATGCAAGAACAGGTTGTGACCCAAGAACAGGTAAATCAATCGAAATTCCTGCTTCAAAGGTTCCTGCATTCAAGGCAGGCAAGGGCTTTAAGGATGTAGTAAACAAGTAATCTTGTTTTATATTTCGGGTAATGGTACGCTGTATCATTACCCTTTTTTTATTAAAAATCGGAAGGGTTTATAATATGCGAC
>VOFD01002692.1_pt1 | contig 18834 bp, 29 predicted proteins | sample 5384101 | NCBI WGS metagenome assembly VOFD01 (sample SAMN12384723, study PRJNA508395) | human gut metagenome | isolation source: healthy gut C | host: Homo sapiens
TGATAGCCGACAGGACAGGCAAATAACGGTTTGCGCGCTTTATGGTAAGAATGGTGTTGATATGGCCGAACGACATGGATAGCAATTCTCTGTCCAATCGCTCTTGGAAATCAGCCCTGCTTAAATCGAATTTTTCTCCTGCAAATTCAATTTGTGTCGGCACATCCGGCGCGCTAACGGTGTTTTGGGCCAATCCGCTGCAAGGCACGGCCATCAATAATGCCAATGCCCAGCATTTAATTCGTCGTGTTGTTGTCATCCCCTGTGCTTTTTAATATGTTTATATCTCCTTTTAATTTATATTCTTTGCCATCTGCGCCGGTCGCTTCTATCACGTAGTAGTATACGCCGGCCTTGACGAATTTTCCTTTGTATTTGCCATCCCAGCCTGCTGCCGGATCTTCAAACGAAAAGATTTGGGTTCCATACCTGTCAAAAATCCAACAGCGGAAAGATACGATGGATTTATACGACACTTTCCATTCGTCGTTGATGCCCGGAGATGCGTTGGGTGAAAACGCGTTTGGGCATTGCAACGCTGATTCGCCAACCGTTATCGTATATACGTCGCTTTCCGTCGAACAGGATGCATCGCTGTTGCTTGCCACGAATTTCACGTAGTAAGTTCCATCTTCCCTGAACGAATAGTCTAAATCGTCTTCATTGAAGCGCAGCTCGATGGCAGCAAACTCCGGATCTCTCGAAAATTGCCATTCCTTGTGAGCAACGGCATCGGTGCAATAGGAACGGAATGAAATGTCGACCGGAGCCGAGCCTCCCAAATTTTCACTTTCTTCTTTTTGCTCGTTGGCATTGTCGCGTTCGGCTTGGACTGCTTCTGTTTTCACTTCTATCGATTTGGTCTCATACGTGTCTGTCGTGTACCCGACAGCTTCCCCCATGCCTCGAGGAAGCGGTCGCCTTCCACCGAAAATGTCGTGTTGCACAGAGGAGCCTGAACCACTGTCCTTGCATTGATTTGATCCAGAATCATGTCTGTTTCGAGTTCCGCATAAACGGAATTTTCTTCATCCCATACAAGCGTCGTGTAGTATAGATGAATTCCTCGTTCCAATGTTTTGGGCACGCCGGTAATCGTGTAGTACGTTATCGGGTCGCAATCGGCATCAAATTCCAATGTGGCCAAGCCGCAATCTTGCTCTTCGGGAAAACCGACACTGCGAAGCTCGAAGCGGTAATTCGCGTAATTCACAACCCAAAAATAATATCGTTCCGCTCCATCCTCAATGATATATCCGCAGTTGCCTTCGATTTGGCGCAATGTCGAAGTATTGCCGGCGTGCTCGATATTGTTCAGTTCAGTGGCATACGCGCCCCCTGCTCCTTGTACGAATACCATTTCGCATTCGAGCCGCCAACCGGCGAAGTGTAGGAAACCGCAATGCTTTCGATGTCGTGCAACACATATATGGCATCCAATCCCGTGCCGGGATCGGGTTCGACAGTCACAATGTCCCTTGTGTTTCCGGTAAAGCTGATTTGAGCGGAAACAATGGGCATGTATGCCAAAAAGCATAAGACAAACAAATTTTTCTTCATGTCAGAACGTTTGGTGCAAATATAGTGAAAGCCGAGCGGAATGCAAAGAACTTGCTCAATTTGCATTCCCGACACGCATCCTATATTATCCAAATATAGTGAAAGTCGAGCGCAAAACAACCAAGCACGCTTGAGATTGTTATGCCAAGACGCATCCTGCCTTATTCAAAGGTAGCGAAAGTCGAGCGCAAAACAACCAAGCTTGCTTGCATTTGTTTTGCCGAGACGCATCCTGCATTATTCAAATGTAGTGAAAGCCGAGCGGAATGCAAAGAGCTTGCTCAATTTGCATCCCCGAGGCACGCCCTGCAAGGTTTTTAATTAGAGTGCCGCAAAAAGAATCGCTTTTGCAGATTGAAAAGATTTTGTGAATTTTTCAACGGCACGGCAATAAAAAATCGTTTTTTCTTTTTGTCTCAAAAAAGTGAGTATCTTTGCAGTCGCAAACAAAAAAATGGCTCCGTAGCTCAACTGAATAGAGCATCTGACTACGGATCAGAAGGTTACAGGTTTGAATCCTGTCGGAGTCTTGACTTTTTTTATGTGACGGCTCCATAGCTCAATTGAATAGAGCATCTGACTACGGATCAGAAGGTTACAGGTTTGAATCCTGTTGGAGTCACAAGAAGGTGTGTCGGAAAAACGCGCACCTTCTTTTTTTTGTACACGCCTTTCTCTATATTTGCAACAGATATAAGGTCTTGATTGGTTATTTCCTGCTGAACATTGGGTAACGCTGAGGAGAACCGATCGAGACGTTTCTTTCCAATCCATGCTTCGCTATGAGGTATTTCTCGATTTCGTCGAAATTAATGGAATTTTCGTGGTTTTCGCGATCGTAAGCGTTTTCGAAGTCGGCAATCGGCCGTCCCGTCTCTTTCGCGATTTCCTCCTGCAAGATTCTCACCGAACGCATGTTGTCCTGATATGCTTCCGCCGCTTCTCCTGCCTTGCTCGTAACCCTTTTTTGGTATCGGTCTGCCAATCCGAGGTCGACATCTTCGCCATCGCGGTAAAGAAAATCGCCGCTTTCCGCCGGGTTCTCGAAGTTTTTTCACTATATTTGTCACGGAATCCAAATCCAAATAGTCCACGTCAGCGAGATTGATTCGCTGTTGGGCTATGAGGGTTTGGATTTTTCTTTGTCCGCATATAGCATCTTGTTTTGGCTTATCCAATTCAGCCATTCTGCATTGTCTTTCGGGAATAGTCCACGAATACTGTTTACTTCCATACTTCTGCCTCCCACAACGGGATTAAGGGAAATTCCACGACAAATTTTTTCCCATTTCGCTCAATTTCTGCAATCACATTCTGCGCTTTATTCTTGTCTCCATAGGAAAATACTGCAATAGGTTGATTTATGGCATTTACCAAGTTCTTTACATCCGCCAATGCAAATGGATGCTTTTCGTCCCGTGCTTTTTCCGCCAACGGCAGCGGCGTGTTGTCGGGCTTTTTCGAACAACGTCTCTTCCCTTTGAATACAAAAAGCACTGAAATTCGCTTATGCTTCTTTCAGTGCTTTCATTGTTGGTGATCCAGGCGGGATTCGAACCCACGACCCACAGTTTAGAAGGCTGTTGCTCTATCCAGCTGAGCTACTGGACCCGAAAAAAACGGTGCAAAGGTAGCCGAATCTTCGCAATTGTGCAACCCGTTGCGCCGATTTCTTTATGAGATTTTGCAAGTCCTGTCCCCGACTCTCAACGCAAACGCTCGGAATCGTGCAATAAGCGATAGTCGGCGTCTATGCGACCTTTGGCCAACAACAGACAAGCGAAAGCAAATGCCGGCAACAAAGCCGCCAGATTCCATTCGGCAGGCATCGGCGACAGATACCAATCTATTCCATTGACAACGTAGTAACCGATTATCAATAACTGCCCTACGGAGCACAATTGCTTCTGAAACTTTAAATTCTTAAATTTAAATATTGCTACAAATAGCAACACTGCGGTCAATGCACACAATAGGCTCGACACCACCATCATTTTGCCACTCTGAATCCAAATTGTATTTCCTTGCGGGAGTTGCCCCATTGCAGGAAAAAATGCTGCTATTCCCATTGCTATAACGGAAATGAGCATATAAACCGTTTGCCATCGCTGTAGTATCATAACTTTATTTTTTTGCAAATATAATGCAAATCGAGCGCAGAAACGTCAAACTTATTTGAACGTTTATGCCGAGATGCAGCTTGTATTATCCAAATATAATGCAAATCGAGCGCAGAAACGTCAAACTTTGCTTGAACGTTTATGCCGAGATGCAGCTTGACGCTTGATCCCAACCGGAAAAGTCATTTCAAATTGGTCCTGACTTCTTCCAAGAAGCATTTCATTGCGTCCGAATCCTTATGCGCCACAATTTCTTTTAGCGTTTCAAGTTTTTCTTGAATTTTATTGATTTGCGCGACGGTGTGCGGATTGAATAAAATCTCGGTCAACAAGAAATCGTCCTCCGACATTAAGCCGCGAGCAATCGCCATGTGTCGCTTGAAAGTAGTGCCCGGTGCGTCTTGATGCTTCATCACGCTGCCAAAAACTAGCGTCGAAGCAAACGGTATAGACAACGAAAACGCGATCACCTCATCGTGTTCTTTAAACGAATATTCTCGGATGTTCAAATGCAATTCCGTATACAAATCCTTGAAAAAGATTTTGCCCAAATGGTCACCCTCTTTAATGATTATCGCATTTTCGTTGGAAAGATTGCTCAGGGATGCAAAAGTAGGACCAAACATTGGATGCGTGCTTACGAATGGATGTCCGCACGATTCGTAAAATTCCGGAAGCCCGTTTTTCACAGAAGCGATATCGGCAAGGATGCAGTCAGACTTCAAATAAGGCATCACCATCTTGAACGCATCGATGGTATATTTCACCGTTGCGGCGTTAATCACGAGTTGCGGCTCGAATTCAGCGATTTCTTCAAGAGCAGTCATTCGTTGCACGTTGAAAGCAAACCGCAATCGTTGCGGATCGGTGTCGAATATGCCAACTGTATGTTTGAAACAAAGCAGGTCGGAAAAAATGTTCCCATCTTCCCTGCTCCAATGATTAGAATTTTCATAATCTTAACGCATTCTATTGTTCAACACTTCGATTTGTTGCCGGACGGACTCTTCATGGATGGCTTGATATACGACTTTCATGAATTCGCCGTTCATACCCAGTTCTTCTGCCGCTTTTGCACGGGAATTCAACACGTCGTCGTAGCGACCCGTTTGCACGACAGGCATGTTGTGTTCCTTCTTGTACTGCCCGATTTCTCGCGAAACCCCTCATTCTCTTTCCAAGAGCTTCCAATAATTCATTGTCGATTTGGTCGATTTGCTGACGCAACAGCGACAAACTTTCCGTTGTCTGTGTCGTGTCACGCACGACTAACGTGTTCAAAATGTAGTTCAACACTTCGGGCGTGATTTGCTGTGCTTTGTCGCTCCATGCGCAATCCGGCTCGCAATGAGTTTCAATAATTAGCCCGTCGAAGCCCATATCCATTGCCTGTTGGGAAATTGGAGCAACCAATTCCCGTTTGCCTCCGATGTGCGAGGGGTCGCAAAGAGCGTAAGCTCCGGCATCCGCCTCCGAAGTTCGATGGGTATGTGCCATTGAGGCATATTTCGATAGAGGTGTTTCCCATAAGCGCTAAAACCGCGATGAATGGCTCCAATGCGCCGTATGCCGGCATTGTAGATACGCTGCATGCCGCCAATCCACAATTCCAAATCCGGATTTATCGGATTTTTGACCAGTACCGTTGCATCCGTGCCGGAAAGCGAATCGGCAATTTCCAACGGATTAGCAGCCGTGCGAGCCCCTATCCAAAGCACATCGACTCCGGCATTCAACGCTTCTTCGACATGTTTGCGATTTGCCACTTCTGTCGCAGTCAGCATTCCCGTCTCTTTTTTTTCACTCGGCGCAGCCATTCCAAGCCGACAGAGCCGATGCCTTCGAAGCCCCCCGGCTTTGTGCGTGGTTTCCATATTCCGGCACGAAATATCCGGATACCGTTTTTTGCCAGTTCCGTGGCTGTTTCCATCACTTGTTCTTCCGTCTCCGCGCTGCACGGGCCGGCTATGACAATCGGGCGTTTTGTGCTCACCCCTTCAAATTGAATCGGTTTTATGTCTTTCATAAGTTCAGTTTTTTTCATTGTTTGTATTCTTGCAAGTGCCTCTTTCAGTTTTTCTTCCGTCGCGCAAAGCGATATTCTGACATATCGTTCGCCATTGCTTCCGAATATGAATCGGCGTAATGAACACGCGAGCTTCGTATAGTATTTGGTCTGCAAATTTTTCCGACGATGTGGCGTTTTCCGGAATGCGGCCCCATAAAAACAAACCGCGTTGAGAAGCGTCGAACGTGCATCCCAATGCACGCATGATGGCTTCCGCCACTTTGCGGCGGCGTGCATATTCATCGTTTAATGTGGTACCATTCAGCATCGCACGACAATGCCGCCACAGCAGCTTCCATGGCAGGACGGAATTGGCCCGAGTCGATATTGGACTTCACTTTCAGCACCCACTCCACAAAACGCGCATTCGAGGCCAGCATGCCCATGCGCCAACCGGCCATGTTGTGCGACTTGCTGAGCGAATTCATTTCTATGGCAATATCTTTTGCCCCTGCGACAGACAGCATGCTAATCGGCCGATCGTTTAAAATAAAACTATAAGGATTGTCATTGACAATCACTATTCCGTGGCGCTTGCCGAAATCCACTAATTTTTTCATATAATTCCATGGTGGCAGGCGCCCCTGTCGGCATATTCGGATAATTGACCCACATAAATTTTACCCGTTCGAGCGGTAGTCGCCCAATTCGTCAAAATTCGGATACCATCCATTCTCCCCTGTCAAATTGTATTGCACCACTTCCGCTTCGGCAAGCCGGCTGACAGAGGTGTAGGTAGGATACCCCGGATTTGGCACGAGCACGGCATCGCCGGGATTGACAAACGCCAATGTGATATGCAATATGCCCTCTTTTGAACCGATAAGCGGCAATATTTCCTTTTCAGGATCGAGCGTCACGCCATACCAACGACGATACCATTCGGAATAAGCGCGGCGCAATTCGGGTATTCCCACATAAGATTGGTAGCCGTGCGTGTCGCTGCGCGATGCTTCGCGGCAAAGCGTGTCGACTACTGTGGAATGCGGCGGTCGGTCGGGGACCGCCTATGCCAAGTGATATGATGTCTTTGCCGGCGGCATTCAATTGTGCCACTTCTTTCAATTTGCGAGAAAAATAATATTCTTGCACTTGCGTCACACGATGCGACGATTGAATTTCTTTTATTTCCATTTTATTCATAATGAGCATATTCTCCTAATATCTTGAAATCGCTGATAAGCGGACGCACCGCTTCGATCGACTGTCTGTAACGAACATAATCGTCGAACGTCAAGTTGATGAAAAAAGCGATATTCCCATTCTCGTCCGATAATCGGAATAGACTGTATCTTGGACAAATTAATATCATAGAATGAGAAGATAGTCAGTATTTTTGCGAGGCTGCCTTGTGTGTGAGGCAATGTGAACACGAGCGACGCTTTGTCGATGGTCTGCCCTGCGGTCAATTCTTTTGCCATTACCGGATCGGCAAGGATCAAGAAACGCGTGAAATTCCGTTTGTTCGTTTCGATGCCTTCTTCAAGCACATGCAATCCGTACAGTTCTGCCGCGTATTTGCCACACACTGCCGCATGCCCCAACAAATGGTTTTCGGCAATCTCACGGGCACTTCCGGCAGTGTCCGTTTTTTTCGACGATTTTCAGATTCGGATGCTTGTGCAAATATTGACCGCATTGCATCAACGCCATTGGATGGGAATTGACTTCCGTCAGATTGTCGATGGTTTGCCGGGCAAGCGCAAAGCACATGGGAAATGCGCATTTTGTATTCCCCGACAACAGTCAAATTGCTTTGCCGAAGCAATTCATGATTTTGAAGCAGGCTTCCCGCAATAGTGTTTTCTATTGCCATTATCCCTATCAACGAAGCGTCGCCTTTGAGACGGTCGAACATGTCGTCGAACGTTTCGCAGGCCACTGTGTCGACTTCATCGTTGGCGAAATATGCCCGCGCTGCCGCGTCATGGTAGCAGCCGCTTACTCCTTGTATCGTTACTTTTCTTTTCATCATTTCCTTTTCAACAAAAAATCCCGTCGATTTTTTCGGCGGGATTCATATATGATTCAAATAATACTTATGTCTATTTTTTTATTCACATATCATCCCGCTTTTATTTCCACCAAAATAAAAGTAAAAGCTAAAATAATACGCAAAAAGTTAGCGTTCATAATTCACATGCAGTTAGACATTATCGTCGATAATGCAACAATGATTTTGTTTTTTTGAAAATTCACGCTAAATTTTTTCCTTTTATCTGCCATTTGAAGTTAATTATGCTTATTCGGCGAACATTCGCAATCGCCCAATCGTTTACTTTGCGGTTAATCAAATAATTCGATAAATATGTATTTCATTCTATTTATTGCCATAGCCATTGCGAGCTATGCCGTGCAAGCTTCTTTGAAAAGCAAATTCGACCGTTATTCCAAAATTCCGACAAACGGAAGGCTGACAGGCGCCGAGGTTGCGGAAAAGATGCTTCACGACAATGGCATTTATGATGTGAAAATCACACAAATCGAAGGACAACTGACCGACCATTACAACCCTATGACACAAACCGTCAACCTTAGCCGCAATGTGTATTACGGCGACAACATCTCTGCCGCTGCCGTGGCGGCGCACGAATGCGGACACGCCGTGCAACACGCTGTCGGTATCGGCCATTGCGACTTCGATCCAACTTGGTTCCCGCCGTCAGTTTCGCATCAAATGTCATGCCGTGGATATTATTAATCGGAATATTGACAGTGCAAGCATTCCCGCAATTGCTTTTGTTTGGCATCATATTGTATGCCCTTACTACATTGTTTTCTTTTGTCACCCTGCCGGTAGAAATCAACGCGAGCCGTCGCGCTGTGGCATGGCTTGAATCGGCGGGGATTGTGCATGGCGAAGCACGAATGCAAGCAAGCGACGCTTTGCGAGCTGCCGCATATACGTATGTAATTGCCGCGCTTGCCAGCCTTGCCACGCTAATTTATTACATATTCATTTTCATGGGCCGACGTGAGTAATTTCGGATATTTTGACGTAATTTTGCGCCATTAAATCATCTTGGACATGGCTCAGAAACCTTCTATTCCCAAAGGGACTCGCGACTTCTCGCCCGCCGAAATGGCAAAGCGGAATTATATATTCGATACAATCAAAACCGTATTTGCCCCTTCATGGGTTTCGACAAATTGAGACTCCGGCGTTGGAAAATTTGTCGACATTGATGGGAAAATATGGAGAAGAAGGCGATAAACTGCTTTTTAAAGTGCTCAATTCCGGTGACTTTTTGAAAAACGTCGCCGACGAGCAATTGCAGGAACGCAATTGCCCCCCGACTTGCCACAATGCTTTGCGAGAAAGGGCTTCGCTACGATTTGACAGTGCCGTTTGCTCGGTTTGTCGTACAGCATCGGAACGAATTGCAATTCCCGTTCAAAAGATTCCAAATACAACCGGTGTGGCGTGCCGACCGTCCGCAAAAAGGGCGGTATCGCGAATTCTATCAATGTGATGCCGACATTGTCGGTTCCGATTCTCTTCTTAATGAAATCGATTTGCTGCAACTCATCGATGATGTGTTCTGCCGCTTTGGCATCAGTGTCACCATCAAAGTGAACAATCGAAAAATATTGAGCGGCATTGCCGAAATCATCGGAGAACCGGATAAGATCGTGGACATTACGGTGGCAATCGACAAAATTGATAAAATCGGCATTGAAAATGTCAATGCCGAATTGGAAAAAAGGCATTGGCAAAGATGCCATCGAGCGATTGCAACCACTATTGGCGCTCTCCGGCACGAACGATGAAAAACTAACGGCATTGTCCACACTTTTGGCATCGTCCGAAATTGGAAGAAAAGGCATCGAGGAATTGCGCTACGTAGTTGAGCATGTGTGCTGCTGCGACTTCCATTCCACAGTGGAAGTCGATGTGTCGCTTGCTCGCGGTTTGAATTACTATACCGGAACAATCATTGAAGTGAAAGCCAACGATGTAGAAATTGGCAGCATTACCGGCGGCGGCCGCTACGACAACCTCACCGGCGTGTTCGGCATGGACGGAGTTTCCGGAGTCGGCATCTCGTTTGGAGCCGATCGAATTTATGATGTGCTCAACCAGCTTAATCTATACCCCGCCGATACGCAAACAGGCGTGACTGTGCTATTTGTCAATTTTGGAGAAAAAGAAGCACAAGCATCATTGAAATGCATTCTTAGATTGCGCAATGCCGGCATTTCATGCGAACTTTATCCGGATTCGTCTAAAATGAAAAAACAAATGGGTTATGCCAACGACAATGGCATTCCGTACGTCGCAATCATTGGGGAAACGGAGCTTGCCAATGGCACAATCATGCTGAAAAGACATGGCAAATGGGACGCAACAAGAATTGTCGATAGAACAGCTTATCGAAAAATTCAAATAATTTTTCAAGAAACCAATTACGGCGGAATGACAATGCATTTCCGCCGTAACCGATTTATGTATAAATATTTATCTGTCTATTTATTCGTCTTTGACGATTTCATAACCGGAAGCGTCGATGTGGTAGAACGACAAATAGGCTTTGCCCTCTTTTGCTTGCCGTTCTGCTATTTTGTCGCGATAGTCTTGCATGCGGGCGGCAAAAGTATCAATGCCTTCTTGTCCTTGTGCGGCTTTCTCCGCATCGCACCCTACTTCCACATTTTCTCCATGTACTTGCTCAATTTGCCATATTCTTCTTCCATTTTTTTCACAGCTGCTTCGTCAATGCGATCTTCCACGACTACGCCCGTGATGCGAAGCACTTGATGTATCGTTTCTTTCGGAAATGCTTTGAATTCGCCTTTGGCCTCCGCCCGAAGCGATTGATCGGATTTGGCGCTTACTAAAAATGCTTTTACGCCGCCATGTTTGCATAAATGCGAACACTCGCCTTCCACCACAACGGTTTTGCCGACCAACGAGGCCGCGTTTTCCAATACGTCGTCGACACTCAGCACTGTCTGAGTGCTTGCATTGTCTTTTTTGTGCCGATTGATTTTCATTTGAAGAATTACCGCAACCAGTCAGGACCAATCCCAACATGGCCGTAATTGCCAAGAAAGTTTTTTTCATATCAATACTATTTGGAATTAATAAATAATAAACAAGGAATAAACACATAAATGCCGCCGATGAGCGTTGCGCATCCGACAATGATTGCTTTGCGACGACTACCACGCCAATGCCACAAGGCAATCAATGCCAACACGGCATGCAACCAAATGAATTGCCAACCATTAAAGGCGATGCGTGGATACACATATTGATCGTTGGAGGAAGTCAGCGACAAAGAGAAAGGAAATATGTACGATGCTGCTCTTTCATACCCCGTCGGTTTATTCTCGACACGATACGAATCGAGCAATGACAACGTTTGATTGTCGATTGCATAATAGTCTGTATTATCTGCTCTTTTGACACTGGCAACCCAATTGAAAAAGATTTGCCATGATCAGCATGCGTTCTTTCTCCGGATTCCACTTAAAAAGGAAGCTTGTGCAAAATATAGGTTGAAGATTCAAGCATATATGCTTGATGCTTGTCGTCTGTCACGATCCCGAGGAAACGACGATCCGGATTTTCCGTGACAAATACTTTTTCCACACAGACAGAATCGGCCGAAGAAACTCGACGCACATAAGGCCTGCCCACTTGCATTTTCACATGAAACAGCTGGTGCTCGAGTCGACCATCAAATAACCCTCATCGTATGGTTTTCGTGCTGTTATATTTGCATTCATGGCAATTGCGGGAAATGCAAATTCGCTTTCTTTCATCATATTCGTGAAACGATTGCTACGTTTTTCAAGCACTTGATTTGTAGCCATGTCGACAAATTCCATGCCATCGCTTGTCATCCGAAACACAACAGTGGGATCTTCCAACTCCAATCGGGCCGGCATCGATTCCATAATTAAGGAAACATCGGCTGCAACTTTATTCACATCGCGGGGATTCATCATGAACACCCACGAATTTTCTTTCAAAATTTTAGGAGAAATCGCTTTCCCGCACACCGAATCCGGTAACAAATCCTTACCCGACAAAACGGTATAATAAATTTGCGGCAGCAAGCTGTCGCGTTCTGTTTTCGAAAGTTTTTTTCCCTTGCTTGCCTTGTCGCTCAATTTCATAAATTGTCTGTCCGTGTTCTTTATCGGATTCCGACACGATAAAACGATTGCACAATGGACTATATGACACAAGTGCCGAACTCGATGCCGAAGGGAATGCAAATTGCGCGATCCATGGCAAAAACCATGCTAATACACATGCCGACAATAATATCAGAAACAATTGACTCGTCTTTTTCATAATTAATCTTGAAGTCCCTCCTTAAACCTGAGAACAGAACGATAAACAAGCAGTGAACATAGCAACGAAACAATACCAAGCGGAATTACAATTCCATTATACGCTTCGGGAGTGTCTTGCATGAAATACCACGAAACAACGGCAACTCCAATCAACGTCAACCATATTCGTTGCAATCGACACCCTTCCAAGCAAATCGAAGCTGTAAGGAAATAGGCGTTAATTCCGCAAACAATCCATGGCAGCATTGTCATCACTACCCTATGCACTAATTCGGGTGCTAAAATCGAATAGTCGTAGATTGCAATGCAGCCGGTCGTGATCAGTGAAACGAAAAGCAATTCGGTGAATCCGACCATAAGCATCATAAATATCATTTTCTGTTGAGGATAAGGCAAATGCAAGGTCAATTTCAACCTTTTCTTCGACATTTCCGGAATCATTTGCGACAGTCCGATGCCTATTCCTGCAATCAAAGGCAAATAGCATAAATGATTGACAAAAGACATTGTCTTTCATCAACATAATTTGCCAAATATGTTCGACGCCGTGCATTGTGCTCACGCGGTTCATATTTAAAATGTCGTATCCCGTCATGCATAATGCCAATAACAATCCGAGCAAAAACACATTTCGTGTTTTCAACCATTCCTTATAAATCACAGCTTTCAACATATCCTTAATATTTTCCGGTCAAACCAATAAACACATCTTCCAAAGAAATTGCTTCCCTATGCAATTCTGAAAATGAAATGCCATGTTCTTGCAAAATCCGGCGGATCGATGTCTCGCTCTCAAAGCTATATGTTTCACATTGTTGCCGAATTTGCGACGTACTATGCAATCGGGCATCATTTTCCAATCCCGCGCACGAAGAAGCTGTAAACACATAGCGGGCAAAATGATCCGTTAAATATTTCACAGGCTTATGCACAAGGATTCGTCCGTAATCGAGGATAATGCAATCGTCCACGAGCCGTTCCATATCTTGAATGATATGAGACGTCATAAACACAGTTTTATTCTCAGCTTTGGCATATTCTCGAAGATAATCGACAAAAAGCCGGCGATAACCGGGGTCTAATCCCAAAGAGGAATCGTCAAGCACAAGCAAATCCGCATTCTGCGCCAAAATCAACCCCAAAGCCACTTGCGAACGCTGTCCGCACGACATATTTGCAATTTTTTTGACCCGGAGAAACTTGCAATTTGCGCATCAATTCATAGTATGCGGCTCTATTCCACTTCCGGTAAAAAGCGGAATAAAATTTCTCAATCTGTTCGATGGTCATAAAGAATATTGGACATGTCCTTCCAATAGCAACGCGATTCTTTCGCGCGTGCCGGGACTTAGTCGGGTGACATCTTCTCCAAAGATCCGGCATTCTCCACACAATGGTTTCAAATATCCCATGAGAATATTGATTGTTGTGGTTTTGCCGGTCCCGATTTTTTCCCCAACAAGCCCAATATGCGCCCTTTCTGAACATCAAACGAAAGATTTTCATAAATGAGCCGCCCTTTCCCATAACGTTGGGATAGATTTTTGACAGAAATTACTATATCGTCATCTTTTGTCATTGTATCGACATGTTTTAATTGTTTTGCAAAAGTATGGCGATAATAACAGTTGCCCAATACCTATTTGTTGGTATTGGGCAACTGTCTGTTACCTTCAAAAATCGATATAAGCAAGATTTTCTACCGTTTCTTCAAAATCTTTTCACAAACGTTGCCAACCCTGACGATATATAATCCGCTTGGGAAATCAGATATGCTGATGGCATTATTTCCAATCGGAGAAAAAGAAGAATATACCTCTCGCCCGTTTTGATCAAAAATCTGAACAAGCTCTGCCGACAACAACGTAAATTTTACAATCCCGTTTCCGCATAGATAAATTCGCAGATTATCGTTCCGCGACATTGATACAGAACCATATTTGTCGAGGAAATCAGAAAGCACCGATTCGTCCATGACAATGGATTCGTCCACGACCTCCTCTGCTCCGACCATTCGCGTATGCATGTTAATCACGCGGCAAACCTCCGAACTATTTTCTCCCAACCATCCGTTATATTGGTTCACCCCGGTATATATTTTCACAAAATCGACACCGGGCAACTTCACGGAATTTCCATTGCCATCGACAGCCCAGTCAATATCGATCATCGCGCCGACATTGCGATTCCCTGAATCGTCCAAATTTGGATAATTATCAGCATATCCGTAATCGAATCTCGACATCATATAATACGGATTTTCAGCCGTTCCTTGATTCACTGCATTGTCGGGAAGTCTTGTGCCGGTGAATACCAATTTCTCTTCATTGCGCAACCATTCCGGCCAATAGCATTGGGCGTGCCATGGGTTTTTCCGTATTGTTCCGGAATTTCCTTTATTGTCCGTCCATTGAATGTCTGCTCCATCCGTTTGGGGACGGTAGTACACAATTTCATAGTCGCGGATGGAATTGCCGTATTCGCTGCCGGCGATTTCAAACCATTGGTCCTCGGGCAACCCATTTTGATTGGCATCGTACGAAACCATGACCACCCCCCGGCTCTACCCCGCCACCGCTAATGGTCGAGCCGCTTGCTTGGAAAGAATTGCCTTCAATGTATATATCGCGTTTGCCTTCAACATTTACAATCGTTTTTTCAAATCCGACTGTCACATAACCGCCCCATGCACCTAACGAAACCATCGTTCCGACGTCTTCATTATTGCCTTGCATACATGTCAAAGCTTTATTTGCCATCGTCGACGCATCGTCGCCCTCTTCCCATTCGGGCAGCATGTTGACAAACTGCCGGGAGCAGGCACGAATTCAAACACTTTGTTATGCACCGGACTTGCTCCGTAGATCAAAGATGCGCCAAATATGGCGGCCAGCGACAAAGTTATTCTTATTCCATTCATAACACCTATCATTTTATTTTGATTTTTCCTTTAAATGCAAAATGTGCAGGGATTTGTCCTGCTGTTTGTTTCCACTTCATGACACCATCACTGCCATAGCAATATAATGTACCCGATACCACATACGACTTCGCATCTGTCACATAAAAAATCTTTGGTAATCGGATTGACTGCAATCCCATAAGGAATTTTTATGTTCGCATCACTCCGTCTTTTATGATATTCCGATCGAGAATTTCCATGCTTTGCATGTCTATTTTAGCATACGAAACAGTATTTTTCCCCGTCACATAACTCCATTCCGCACTGATTATGTATGCGTAATTGCCGTCTACCCACATGTCGGAAACAGGAATCCCCATGTCTTTGATGATTTGTTTCCCTTTCGGATCGACCACGTATAAATTGGAATTCATATCGCCGAAGTAATTGCCTCTCGAACTTAGCCATAAACGTCCCATGCTGTCATGGTCAAGACGATGGAAATTTGCAGTCTTGTCAAGTTGGATCACATCACACAACGTGAACTTATCCAAAGCGATGACAGAAATCGTATTATCGTAATTCGGCGGCATGTATCCACCTGAATTGACTACATATAGACGGTTGCCTACGATTGTCATTTCCTCCGGTTGATAACCTACTTCCACGTTTCCGACCACTTGCATCGACAGTGTGTCAACCTTAAACACCGCACCTTTTGGAGCCGTCGGATCGATTTGAACAGGACCGACATAACTGCTCACATAGACATATCCTTCGTTGCCTACGATGTACCGGCAATTTGGGATGTCGATTTTTGGTTATTCGAGTCGCGTCGTTCGCATTCATTACCTCCACTTTATGCGAGCAATTGATCACCGCATACATTTTTTCACCATAAATAAGCAAGTCGTTCCCGACATCTCCAAGTTCTTTTACAACAGTGGGATTGCGTTCTGCATAGATGTTTTTATAATATGTGCCTTCTTTATAGTCGAAATAGTCCAACGTCGATTTGTTATTGCCCATATTGCCTTCGTTAAGCAAATAAAAACCATCAATTTCAGTATATTCAGGCGTTGTTACGACATGAGTTTCTATATCGACAAGAACTTCTTCATTCCTGCACGAAACGATAAATAGCGACATCGCAAAAATCAACCACCAATTTTTTCATCTTGATTTTCTAATTTTATATCGACATTTTCAATGATATTCTGAAATTGCGTCCGGGCATCGGATAATTATGAATAACCTCATACGCTTGTCCAAATATATTGTTCAGTTCTCCGGTAACTTTCAGCAATATCTTATTAATATGAAATTCTTTCGAAAGCGACATGTCGTGCGTATACCACGGTTGTTCGTAATTGTACCGAACATTTTCTTGTTCGTTATATCGTTCCCTGTATAAATGAAGCAATAGCCTAATTCCCATCCGCTCCAATGTCCGAAAAACGATACCGAGCCACTATGCAACGGCGTATATGGAATTTGGTCTCCGTAAAAACTGTCGGAAGGATCTGTGTAGTCGCATGCTTTTTGATATGTATATTGCAAATTTAAATCAAGCCCTACATCGCCAAGATGTCCGGAAAGTCGAGTTGATGCCTCAATGCCTCCCTATTCTCACCTTTCCAAGATTGAGCATCGTCCAACGAAATTGCTGGCCGGTGGGATAAGCGATAATTTTATCCGTCACTTCATTGTAGTAACCATCCACCTTCAACGCTATTCCTCGAAAATCGGATGTTTAAACGTTTTTTCAAACGTCATGCCCAAATCGTATTGGTATGTTTTCTCCGGCTTTAAATTCGCATTCCCTATTTCTGTATAATACAAATCGTTGAATGTAGGCATCCTGAATATGCGTTTGAAAAAGCCATTCAGATATAAAGCTTGATGTTCAAACGGTTTGTAACTGAAAAAACAGCCGGCGACCATTCGTTCCGATTTGGCGACGACGCATACGCTTTGCGTGAACGGACATGTTCTTGAATGAAGGTGCCCAATAGGCTGGCTTGCAAACTGAATTTATTGAAATTGAAAGATGTCGCCACAGATGCAAGTTCTGTCCAACGCGTCGGATAAACAAAATCTGTCAAATCGGCATTCATTTTGTTCATTTGGCCATCGACCGATGCCGACAATTTCCACCAATCCGTAATTGTAAATAAATTGGCAACAGACAAATATATCTCCTGCTGATAGTAGTGGTTATTTAAATATAATTCTTTGGGATCGTCGCGAAGGAAATTTGAATAATCCCACGCGAATTTTCCATTGATTTTAATTTCATAACGATTCGTTATCCGTTTCTCGAAAGTTCCTTGTCCAAAAGCCGCTTTGTCCCATTGCCGTTCGCCATGTCGAAACACATTGTTGACAATTGCTCCGAGGAATCCCGCGTTCGGAAGTGTAGAAATATCCGTTGATATTCCATCTCCCGTCTGTCATAAAGCCATATAGCCCGACTTCGGCGCGCAATGCTTCGACATCGCCGTTACGACGCACTGCTGTCGTATCGTATGCCACTTCTCCGTTCAATTGCAACCGTTTGTATCGAAATTTATATCGGCCATTTGCGTTCGTGTACTCCGCATTTGCCGACAGGTAAATATTTTCCGATATTTTTGTTCCCAAAGAATCGACGGGTTTGCCAAACCGAAACTGCCTGTTCGCATTTGCGCCGACAGGTGAAAACGTTCGTATTCTTTGAAATGCGGGTGTTTTGTCCTTATGTATATGGCGCTCGACGTGCTAAAATCTTTTGCCGGTTGAAATATGTCGCTTTTTTGTCCATTGTATAAGGATATTGCTTCCACATTATCAAGAGAATACCGCCCCAAATCCACTTGCCCGTTTTGCGCATTGCCAAGTTGCATGCCGTTGTAAAACACGCCGACGTGGTTTGTCCCCATGCTTCTGATATTGACAGTTTTAATGCCGCCAATCCCTCCATAGTCCTTGATCTGCACACCGGAAAAATAGCGCAATGCATCAGCTACAGAAAGCGTGTTAAGCCGTTCAAGTTCAGCGCCGGATAAAGATTGCGGCTTGATAATCGCCTTGTTGCGAGTTTCGACAACCACAACCTCATCCATCATGTATACGCTGTCGCGCTCACAATCCGGCAAATCCGTTGCGGCCGCAGTTCCCGTCCACAGCAGCACTCCCCAAACAAACGCCGAAAAGAATATTTTTTTCATCAAATATTTTTGACGCGCTCAGCGGAGGTGGACGCATGCAGGGCATTCCTCGCTCGGATGACAGGTATTCGCCCATCGACCATCAATAGAGCTGTACCATGGAACTCGCGGAGACAGGTATTCTGTGAAGCTGTACCTAAAGACATAGACCTGATATGTGAGGCGCTTGGCTGCGAAGTCTCCGACCTCATTGTGCGGGAGCCGAACAGCGAGCCGCGGACAAAGAGCCGCACAGGTGCGCCGATACATAGCAAGTAAGCCGCTCAGGGGGCGGGCGTCAATCGTCCGGGCCCTGTTATTTTCCCACGACGTCCTCGATCCGGCAGTCCAGAGCGAGACAGATGCGCTCCAGGACGTCCAAGGCAACGTGCTGGTTGTTGTTCAGCTTCGAGCGTCCCGGTACTGATGCCGGCCATCTCCACCAGCTACATCTTCTTGAGGCCCCGGTCGACCAGCGTGTGCCAAAGCGGGCGGTAGGAAACCATGCGCACACCTCCTTCGAGAATACAATAGCATAACATTTTCAAGTTGTCAAAAGTTTTTCACTGCTGTTGACAAGACGAAAAATCGAAAATAACTGTTGACAAGACGACAATCAGGTGTATTGTATGCTCACCGTGGGCAAGAACACGATAAAAACAAACAAGAACTTGAAAGAAACAAAGG
>VOFD01002135.1_pt1 | contig 18819 bp, 23 predicted proteins | sample 5384101 | NCBI WGS metagenome assembly VOFD01 (sample SAMN12384723, study PRJNA508395) | human gut metagenome | isolation source: healthy gut C | host: Homo sapiens
TGTCGCCAGCGCAGGAAACGATTTGGTTATCAAAGTCTATTGCATTGATACGAATTTTGCTAAATTCTTCTATTCTAAATGTCTTATCACAATTTTCCACATCCGCATAAATGCTGACGTAATCTCAATATCTCCTAGTAGGGGAGCTTCAAAATCAAAAGACAATTCCCCGTTTTCTACTTGGTATAAGTATTTTTTCATATTCATTGTTTTTTTAGGATTCTATATAATTGCTTGTCTTTTATTAGTTTGAGAACTTCTTCTGTTTTGGATTTTTCTACTTCTATTTGGAGAATTACTTTTGTTTCTTGTTCGTTTTCAGCTGGCTGGCAGAATATTTTTACAAAATCGTAGCCTGATACTTTGGAGATTGTAAATAAATCTTTTACGGACATGTCATCTTTTTTCAGCCAAGCATTGAGCTTTTGCCTTGAGATGTTCAGCTTTCTTGCTAAGTCGGATAATGTGCTACCATTTTCTCGCACAATACTTTTGATGTAATTCCCGATGTGAATTTTTGTTGCTTCCATAATTTTCTAATTTATAATCAATTATCCTTACTTTAATGCCATATGGGTAAAAAAAATGCATATTTTGAATTGATTTTTTTACTTTGTAAAAAAATATTTACATTTGCCGTGTCAAATTTATTGAACAATGACAACTAAAACAAACGGCATGAAGGAAGAAAAAAACGTTGTCGGAACGGATTAACTCGGTGAGCGTGACCGATTATCCCGCGTTCCGTAGGGAAGTGATTGGACGGTTGGGCGTGAGCCGGGCCACGTGGAGCAACTGGAAGTCGGGACGGTCGGAGCCGGACTACTCGAAGGGGAAAGTGGTGGATGACATCCTGCTGAAGTTCGGGTATTGAGGAGAGGGGGATGCTATGATAGAAATTGCGCTCAGGTTTTCCATCGAAGAGGGGGCACGGCTGTTGCGGTCGCACGGGTTTGATGTGAGTTTCAGACCGATGCCGCTCCATTTTGACCGGGGGCACGGGGAGGGTTACGACAGCCAGGTGGACGTGTGGGTGGTGACGGACCCGCGCAACGGGCGGCCCGTGCTGCTGGAGACGTATTTCCGCCGCTTCCTGCAGCGGAAGGCAGGTGAACTGTTCCTACAGGCCGATAAGCTGGAGTTGATTAACTTGTTTGAAGGGATGGACTGACGTTTTGGGATATGGAAGGTGCATTGGACTTGTCGGCGTACAGGATTGACCCGTTGGTGGACACGGCCTGGTATGATGACTATGAGCGGAAGATGGGCGGGACGGCTTTCCGGGCATATATAAACCGTGTGTACGGGGAGTTGCTGGACTTGAAGGAGGGACAGTTTTTTTCCATCCCGGAGAACGTATGCCCGCAGAATTATGACTTGTTTGTTAAAATTGGTTGTCTTTTTATCTGCGAGATGAAAAGGGGCAACTTTGAATTTAATTCCCGCTTTACCGAGATAAGGCGGCTGCGGGAGCGAATAATATAAAGAGGTAATATGTACGAGAAATGGCAAAAACACGTCGACTTCATCCGCGAGCACATGAACACGATGCCACCCGGCGAGATGGCTGCCGCCTTGGGGGTGGACGAGCATGACCTAAAGTTGTTCATGCACCGATGCCGTTTGTTCCCTCGCCGGGTGGGGCGACGCAACCTGCTGCTGGAGATGCTGGAGGCGCGGTTCGGCCGCCTGGAATATTTCCGCCCCACGCGCGGCTTCTACCAGGCCGTGGGCATCGGGCAACGCAGGTGGTGGCAGCTGTACCGGGGCGAACGGAGTTTGACGGAAACAGAGTACCGGAACTTGGCCTCGCATTTGGGCGTGTCGCTCAACGATGCGTTTGACATGAGGCAACTTAGTTTATTGGACGATGTACATTTCGGAACAAAATAAGGAGCGGATACTGTCCGCATCGGCCGGGAAGTTGCTGGAGGTGATTTCCGACTACGTGAGTTTGTCCCGTTCGGGTGCCAGCTATGTGGGGCAGTGTCCGCATTGCAAGGCGGAACGGGGGTTGAACGTGAACCCGGCCAAAGGGGTGTTCAAGTGTTTCAAGTGTAATGAGGTGAAGGGTAACTCGCCGCTGGCCTACCTCATGTCGGGGGAAAAGAAGACTTTCCCCGAAGCCTTGGAGCTGCTTGCGCGGAAGTTTGGCGTCGACCTGGAAGACGAGGCGAAACCGCCCGCCCGCAGCAAGAAGGCCACGGGCACGTACTGCCAGCACATGCTGAAAGAATCGGGGCTGACGGCGAAGGACGTGCAGGCCACCGTGTTCGTGGCCGACGCGAACCGCACGGCCACCGTGTCGCCCGTATTCCGCCCCGGTACGGTGAACGACCGGGGCGAGGTGGTGAAGGGTGACGATGTGATCATCGAATACTACGACTTGGATGGCGCACCGGTGACCTACGAGAAGCGCAATAAGTACACCAAGGCCGTGACGACGGAGACCTTCTTCCGCGTGCGCTTCAAGTACCCCCATGAGCACCTGGACAAGGACGGCAAGCCTGCCAAGTACAAGTCGCCCTACGGGTCGTCGAACCAGCTCTACATCCCCGAGGCGGTACGCCGTCTGTACCGCCAGCGCACGCCGCTGCCCCGCCTGTTCATCCAAGAGGGGGAGAAGAAGGCCGAGAAGGCCTCGAAGCACGGTATCCCTTCGGTGGGCATATCGGGCATCAACAACCTGGGGCAGAACGGCCAGCTGCCGCCCGACCTGGTGCGCATCATCGAAGCCCTGGAGGTGAAGGAGGTGGTGCTGCTCTTCGACAGCGACTGGAACCGCCTCTCCGACCACATCAAGCTGAGCGACTCGGTGGACAAGCGTCCGCGCAATTTTTTCTACGCCGCCCGCAACTTCCGCGACTACATCCGCACGCTGAAGAACCGCGACATTTATGTGGAGATATACATCGGCCACGTGAAGGAATGGGAGACGAACGGACGCACGGACAAGGGCATCGATGACTTGTTGGCCAACACGCTGAAAGGGCGCGAGGAGGAACTGGCGCGGGACATCGACTTCCTCGTCAACCAGAAGGACCTGGAGGGCCGGTACCTCCAGCTATGGCGCGTGACCAGCTGGACGGACTCAAGCTGGAGGAACTGTGGGCACTGAACAACCCGGCGGCCTTCGCCCGGATGCACAAACAGGCGTTGTTCGGCTTGCCGGAGTTCAAGATAGGAAGGCATAAGTGGCGGTTCAAGGGCGAGGGCGACGAGATAGAATCGGCACAGCCTATCGAGCCGGACGAACAGTACTGGGAAGAGCAGGAGCGCACCACGCGGTCGGGCGAAACGCGGCGGGTGTACGAGTTCAACTACGTGCGCTGTTTCCGCTTCCTGCAAAACCGGGGCTTTGGCCGTTACAAGATGCTGGACGATTCGGACGTGTTCATCCACATGTCGCAGCATGAGGTGCGCCAGGTGAAGCACACGGACATACGCGACTTCATTTCCGAGTTCACCGCCATGGTGGCCAACGAGGACGTGCTGAACATGCTGTACCGGGGCGGTCCGCAATACCTGGGGCCGGACAAACTGTCGAACCTGAGGTATTGCCAGCCCAATTTCGAGAAGCCCCGGCGCGACCTACAGCGGTTCTATTTCGAGAAAACGTGCTGGGACATCACCGCCGAGGGCATCCGGGAGTTCGACTACACGGCGGTGAGCTACCAGATATGGGCGGACCAGAAGCAGGCTTTCCAACCGGCCTTGCTGAGCTATCCCCTCATCGATGTGCGGCGTGACGGGGATGTGTTCAGCTACCGGGTGTCGTCGGCCGGGCGCAAGTGCCATTTCCTGCAATTCCTGATCAATACATCGGACTTCACCTGGCGCAAACGGAGGCTGATGGAGGAGGCACCCGACAAGGTGGACGGCTCGGATCTGGACCGGGAGGAGAGCGAGAACGTGCGGCACCTGGTATCGAAGCTTGCGGCTATCGGCTACATGCTGATGACGTGCAAGGATCGCAGCGTGGCCAAGGCCGTGATCGCAATGGACGGTAAGCAGAGCGAGGTGGGGCAGAGCAACGGGCGCAGCGGGAAGTCCATCATTGGAGAAATGTTCAAGCAGATATTGCCCACGGCCTTCATCAATGGCAAGAACCGGGACATGGAGAACGACACCTTCCTGTGGGACGCCGTGACTGAGAAGACGCGCGTGGTGTTCATCGATGACGTGCGGACGAACTTCGACATCGAGTTCATGTTCCCGAACATCACGGGTGATTGGAACGTGAACCACAAGGGCGGCAGCCGCGCCGTCATCCCCTTCCAACTGTCGCCCAAGGTCTATATCCCCACCAACCACGCCCTCAACGGCAAGGGCAGCTCTTTCACCGACCGCATGTGGATCATCGCTTTCAGCGACTACTACAACGACACGCATAAGCCGGTGGACGACTTCGGCCAGATGTTTTTCGACGAATGGGATTTCGAGCAGTGGAACCTCTTATGGAACCTGTTGGCCGTGTGCGTGCAGGTGTACCTGCGTTTCGGGGTGGTGGAGGCTCCCGCCGAGCGCATCGAGCTGCGCAACCTGCGGCAGCAGATGGGCGAGAACTTCCTGCTATGGGCCGAGGAGTATTTCAGCGACGCGGGGCACCTCAACACCCGCATCCCGCGCAGCGTGCTGGGTGAGGACTACAAGAAGCAGATGGACAACCCGAAGTTTTATTCGAGCACCAAATTCAAGGAGCAGATTAAATGTTACTGCAAATGGAAGGGTTACACGTTCAATCCCCAGCGGCTCGATGCGGCCACGGGCGCGCCGTTGTTTTACGACAGGCAGGGCAACCCGGTGCTCGACGACAAGAGCGGCGGCGTGGAGTATTTTACCATCGGCACGCCCAAGGAAAAGAAGGAAGAAAAGCAATTCAAGTTTTAGACGTATGGAGAAGAATCAGTTTGAAATGGATGCACGACTGGCAAGTGCATTTGTGGCACGTTGCCACGAGGAGGCATGGGCGGTGCACGTGAAGGTCGGTATTCCGCATCTTTCGGCAAACGGTAACCATGTGGTTCATGTAAGTATGGAATATGCGAGCGGTTTCCCGTTCGATGAGAAGCTGGCTGAGGTGGTCAACCAGTTTGTAACTTGCACTCCGTAACTTGCCATCCTATGAAAAAGCAGTATAAGATTATGGCGGTGGTGGCCGCAGACGAAGGTGACCGCCGGCGGATGGTGCAACGGCTGGCTGTGCGCCTCGGTTTTGCCCGCACCCCGGGTGACGCGGGCAAAATCATCCGGGAGAACGTGTGGGACTATGACATGGCCAACGCATATTTCGTATTAGTCTACCAGTTCAACTTCCGCGACAGCCCGCAGGCCGCACAGCAGTTGTTCCGCCTGGCTGCGCAAGGTATGGCCGTGGTGGTGGGATGCCGCCGAGTGCCCAGGGAATATGAATTCCTGTGCGAGGTGTACACGGAACAGGACATTTGAATTTCAGCCCCGGTTTATCCGGGGCTTTTTTTATGCCGAGCGTCGGGAGCGCAGCTTCCGACGCGAGCTTCCTTTTTCCCGGGGAATATTTTTCCCCCGCCCCCTTTTTTATTTCGAAAAGAACGGTTTGGACAAACGTGCGAAGGCTCACCGGGCGGGGCCTGACATATAATATTTTTTCTTTTTATTTCTTTTTCAAAATACCCCTTTTGAAAATCCCATAAAAAAAAGTGCATCCGTGCGGAGTTTTATTTTTCAAAAATAAGATGCTGACAATTATGTATGTACGGACGCACGGATATATAGCACGGATGCGCACGCCGCGCACAAACGGGGCTAAACCGGGGAAAAAGTGCGCTGCACGATGCTCACCGGGCGTTTTGTACGTTGAATGAGGGCGCGCAACCTATTGGGACAAAGTGGTGTGCCTGGTTCGTGCGTGTGGTTGCACACAAGCACCACCGGGGAGGGCTATTTCCGCAGGGGGTGGGTGCAAATAACGTTCTTGTTCTTTGGCCACGTCTGTTTTTTTTGCTAACTTTGGGGTTGAACAACAATTAGTTATTTCGGCATGGTGACTACGAAAATTCAAATTGCCCCGCACCTGGCGCAGTATTGTGTGGGCAAGTGGGGGGCGAACGAGGAAGGGACGGTGTGCTTCCCGCCTGTGACGGAACTGTACGCCCTGGTGTATGACCTCACCATCAAGCGGCCGGCGAACGTGCCGCCGGTGGACCGGGGCAATTTGGAAATCATGCTCCCCGCCCGGCAGGCGGTGGACGGGCAGCCCGTGCGCAAGAACCCGGAGGTGTACAATTACCTGTCGGAACGGGCGGCCCGCATCATCGAGAAGCGCATCCGTATGCTGATGCGGGCTGAACTGCACGAGATGATGGACGAGAACAAGCACCGCTACGGTATCGACTACTTGGAGAGCGCGCACACGTTCCGCTGCCGCTACGGTATGGAGGCCATTCAAGACGATGCTTTGCTGAAAGATTACCAGCGTTGGAAAGAGTGTGTGCGGCAACGGAAGAAGCGAGGATATGTGAGGCGGGGGTAGTTTTTTCCGTGTAGCAAGTGGGCGGGTTTGTCCTTTTTATGTGGAAAAATGTACGATTTTCGTTTGATTATATAGAAGTTATTGAATTTCAAATAATAAAATCATCAAGAATATGGCAGACAACATGGGTGGCATTGTGCAATGCTGGTGCGCGTTGTTGGAGGATGTGCGGGACTGCACGGTGTTGGACGATGGCTTGGTCATGCGGTTCAAGGAGGGAGAAATTGGATGGAACTGCCCGCTACTCCGGGACGCACCGACGTGCAGGTGTCGCCGGTGGATGAAGGAATGGGGGAATATGAGGCGGCTGTTTCCCTGTCGGTGCCATCTTACAAGGTTCAAGGCCTGTTGAATGGTTTGAACGGGCGGTGCGTGTTGTTCAAATACCGCACCGCGAACGGCAAATTGTTTGTCGTGGGCGACAAAGAAAATTTCCTCCGTGCCACCGTCCGGCGGCTTTCTCCCTCATCGGCTTCCGGGTATACTGGTGCGGAAGGCTGAACCTTGCCGGGACGCTTTCCCACCCGGAATTACCTCCCTTATAGTCCTTTCGGCAGCATGGAAAGCGGGTTATACTTGCAACATGATTGAGTATAACCGGCTTTATTATGCTTTTTCTCCATCGTATCTTCAATAGTGTATGGGCGATAGAACCGGCCTGCACAGCAGCCTTCCTGCCCTTGGTCGATGCTTACCTGCGTGGCGAGCGCATGGCCCCGTTGCCGCTGGCCGAGCGCGATGCCGTTCCTGCCGTCACCCTCAGGCAGGAGGCGTTCGCGTTGTCTGAATACGGTCAGGCCGTTCCGCCCGAAGATGCCCCGGTCGGCTCGGTCGCCTTGATGCGCATTGCCGGGAGCATTACCAAGCATGACCAGGATTGCGGCCCGGCGGGCATGGCGACGAAAGCCGACCTGCTGCGCCGGTGCTACGCCAACGACCACATCAAGGCCGTGGTGCTGGTCATCGAGTCGGGCGGGGGCGAGGTGGGGGCCGTCCGCATCATGGACGAAGCCGTCGCCGGGCGCAACAAGCCCGTGGGGGCGTTCATCGATGATTATGCCTACTCCGCCGCTTACGGCATTGCTACCGCCTGCGACCTGGTGGTGGCGGGTTCCGCCCAGGCGCGCACCGGCTCGATAGGCACTTACCTCACCATTGCCGACTACTCCGAACGCTACAAGCAGATGGGCATTAAGCTCACTGACATCTACGCCTCGGCATCTACCGACAAGAACAGGGAATACCTGGAAGCTCTCGGCGGTAACCCCGAACCACTTCGCAAGATGGTGGACGTGTACAACGAGCATTTTCTATCTACCGTAGAGAAGAACCGCGCGGGCAAACTCACCGCCGGGCGCGAGGTGTGGGGCACGGGCAAGGAATGGTTCGCCCCGGAGGCCGTGGAACTGGGCCTCATTGACGGGATAGACACGCTGGACAATTTCATCAACTATTTTAATGTATAAAGACTATGCCGAAAGTATTGAGAGAAGAAGACTACTTGGCTTTGAAGGCCAAGGCCGATGCTTACGACGCGGTTTCCGCCGTAGTCGCGGAAGCCGGGGTATTGGAAGCGGAAGCTGTAACGCCTGAAGCGGTCCTGGAAGCGTTGGATCGCATGGTTGCAGGAGCGGGAGACGCGGCCGCCGAACGCGATGCCCTGCAAGCCCAAATCGATGCGTTGCGGGCGGAAAACGAGCAGTTGCGTTCCCTGCCCGGGGCGGGCACGGTAACGAGCCAGAAGCCCAAGGCCGATGCGCCGGGCGGGACGGACGATGACACGTTGCTGGCCTTTGCCCGGAAACACGCGGGCGACACGCGGGCCATCGTCGCCGAAATGAAGGAACAAGGATATAAACCCTCTAAACTGTAAACAGACATGGCAAAAATCATTGACGTGGCGGCACTGACGCTAGCTGCCGCCACTTACGACCCTATCCTGCGCACGCTGCCCTATTTTACCGTGGAGGAGGTGGCCAAGGCTCTGCGGCTCAATATCCAGCTGGTGGAAAATGAGCACATCATCGTGAATCGCCGCCGTATGGCGGGCGGGACCGGCCCTTACAAGCCGGGTATGACCATTACCTACCGGGAAGAAGGGATGAAGTTCTATGAAAGCTCGCTCAAGCCGGAGCTTGTGGTGTGCAAGACGCGGGACAACATCACCAACTACCAGGACAAGCAGCTGCTGGTGGCCGCTGGGTCGCCCCTCGACCTGAAGGCCAAGAAGCACCCTTTGGAACGCATGATTATCGAGAATGAAGTCGTGTCGCATGCCGAAGACATCGTGTTTGCCCTGTTTTTCGCCGAGCGCGATGAGGATACCTTCAGCCCCATGACGGCTTTCACCGGGTTCTTCCCCACCATGGATGTGCTGGTGACCGAGGGGTTGATCGCCGAATCGGAAAAGAATTACGTCACCACGGGCGCATTTGCCGATCGAGTTCATCGGCTCGGCGCATCCCATGCTGCTCTCCTCGAAAGGCGGCCCGGTACAGTTGCTGTCGGCCATCTCGGTCAAGAAAGCCGTGCGTGCCGCCCTGCGCAACAAGCTGCGCATGTTCGACTATCCCTCGATGGAAAAGGTCATCGAATGCCTGCGCGAGGACACTTTCTGCCCGTCGCTTGTGTGGGACGCGCACGAATGCCTCGGCACCGGCAGCAAGCTGGTGCTGCAAAAGGCCGGTAACATGGATATCGGCATGAATACCAACCGCTCGGACAAGTACGTGCAGGTGCGCAACATTTTCGAAGACCCCAACGAGGTACAGTTTTGGATAGAGGATGCTTGGGACACCCGCATCCAGGACATCCATTGCAAGAAGTTCCTTACCAACGAGCAGGTGAACACCGCCGCCGACCTGGCGGGCGACTATGTGAAGGCCGCATCCACGGAAAGCGGGGAAGAAGAAACCGAAGAAACCTTGTGAGGAATGAACGGTTAGTGGTTGACGGCTCAACCGCCGTCAACCACTAATTACTAACAATCAATTATTAATCATTAAACATTAAACATTAAAAAATTATGAATCTCAATTCAAATCCCATCACGTGGCCGGTAGGCGCGGACAACATGGGCGGGTACAAGGCTTATGTGCTTGTCATTCCCTTCGCGGCCGTGAAGACGGCCCCCACCATTCCTTCGCAGGATGAAATCGAGGGCGATGCCGATGCCGTTACGGCCTCTGGCTCGTTTGAATTTTTAGAAACATCCGGCATTGACAAACCCAAACTAGTCATCTGCACGGATAAAACCGTGTCCTACAACGCCGAGAATCAAGGCGAGATAGAAGGGCAGAGCTACACCGTCTCCGGCGAATTCTTCCGTGCGGGCAACCAGGCCGAGGCAGCTGCTTTCGCCCGCCAGATAAACAACACGCCCTGTTACCTCGTGATAGAGGACATGGACGGCCGCCAGCAGCTCATCGGGCAGCCCTTCCTGCCTGCCACTATCAAGCCCGCTTTCGAGGGCGGGCAGAACCGCGAGGACCGGCGCGGCTTCCGTTTCGCTTACTCGGCGGACTCGGTCGCTCCGGTCATCTATTTGGAAACGCCCATCGATGTGGATGAATTGTTGCACCCCACCACACCTGGTGTAGGAGGATAACGCTATGCTTAAGTTGATTAACGAGTGGCTCCGCCGTCCGGCGGGGCGTTACCGCGATGGTGTGGCTATTTTCAAGGCCTGCGCCTCGCCTGCCATCCGGAAGAAATACCTGGCCTGGTTCGAACAGGCGGAAGGCGAACCCGGAGCGTTTGACCCGCACATGACCATGCTGGTCAACAAGGTGCGCGACATCCGCGACAAGGCGCGTTTCAATCCCGCCGCCTTCGCGATGGTGCAATCCGCCCTGACCAGTCGGCAGACTGGCCATGATGCGGATGCCAAGGATCGGGAAATAGCAGAACTGCATGGCCGTATCGGCCAACTGGAGCAGGAAATAGCCGACTTGGAAGCAGACGGCGAGGTGCATCAGGAGGAAATTGAGGCTAAGGCCGCCGAGGTGGAACGCCTCGAAGCCCGGTTGGAAGAGCTGGGCGCGGACTACGAGCGGCTGAAGGAACGCCGAGGTGTGCAGGTAGTGAGCCGCGACGACCTGCCCGACGACATCCACCGTCTTTATGACCGGGTGCGGGAGATTACCCCGCTTATGGCCAGCCTCCATGCCGAAATCGGCCACGAAAAGATTACCCCCGCCCGCCGCAAAAAACTGGTGCAGGAACTGGTCGCTCTTGACGATGAACGCCGTGCCGCTTGGGATGCCATTGATGCATGGGCCGAGGGTAAGGAGATGGACCTTCCCGAAGGAAAGCAGGATGCCCAAGGTTATTCGGACGACCGCCTGGTGCGCGGTGCGCAGATGGCTCGTCGTGTGGAGCGTCTGAAGGAGAACATCGCCCACTCCCGGCGGGTGGCCGAAGAAACAGACCGCGAAAACATCCGTGCCAACGCCTTGAGGCGCGTGGCCGCTTACCAGACCGAACTGGAAGCATTGGAAGCGGAACTGAAGGAAGCCAGCGGGGCAAATGCGGAAAATGATGGATGAACGGCGTTTCGACCGGTACTTCCCCCGCGCCTTCGAGCCGGGAGCGGTCGAGCCGTTTTTGAACCTGGGAGAATGGGCAATGCACGATGTGTTGCCCATTCTTTGCAACAGGGCAGGCCCGATGGAAGTGAAAATGGCCACGTTCAATGTGTCCGAAGACGGGCTGCGCCCCCTTTTCTTCCTATGCGAGCAGGGCGGCATCACGCGTCTCTCCCTGCTGCTCGACCTCAACGTGCGCCGCCACAAGCTGGACATGCTGCTGTTTGCCGCACACGTCACTCCGCATGTGCGCCTGGCCGCCAACCACGCCAAGATATTGCTGGCGCGGGGCAGGACGAATGCTTTTGGCATCGTCGGTAGCCAGAACATGAACCGCCCGCGACGCGCCGAGGCGGGATTTTACTTCACCGCCGGGCCGTGCTTCGATTTTTTTGACAACGCTTTCGACCACCTGTTTGACAACGCCGTCACCTATGGAACTGACGAATGAACAACTGGAACAAGTGCGCGAAATGGCCGCCGCCCTCATGCCCGCCGGGGAGATTGCCATCCTGCTGGGGTTGGACAAGGAGGAGCGGGATCTGTTCGTGGAGACGTGCCGCAGCCACGAGCGGTCGCCCCTCTACCTGGCCTATCGGCAGGGGGTGTTGCGTACGAAGTACGAGCTGAAGCGCACCGTCATCAAGCTGGCCAAGTGTGGCAGTCCTGCCGCCCAACCTCTGGCTGAAAAGTATCTAAAGGAATATGACCAATTGTGATACCCATGCCTGATCGTTCCGTGTACGAAGCTGTCGAACAGCACCTGTTCCACAGCCGATCCGAAGCCGCTGCCCTCACCCCCAAGCAGCTGGAGGTGAAAGGGCGGCTCATGCTGTGCGTGTCAAAGCTGCTGGATGCGCCCATGACCCCCGATGTCGACCTGGTGGCTTTCCTCATGGGCGGTTGCGGCGGGGCGTGTGCCCCCGTGTCGCGCAGCCAGGCTTACCGCGACGTGGCTGCCGTGGCACGGCTGGTGGGTAACATACGCCTGTCGTCCAAGGCATGGTACCGGTACATGATAGTAGAAGGGGCGAAGCGCGGCTACGAGATGGCACGCAAGGCCGGTGACGCGAAAGGCATGGCCGCCAACCTAGACAAAATAGGCAAGTACACACGTGCCGACAAGGAGGACGATGAGTTCGACTGGCATGATATGCTTCCGCCTTCGTGGGAACCTACCGACGATGTGACCGTACTCGAAGGTATGGAGCCGATGCCCGACTTGGAGGAACGCCGGACTGCCTTGCGCCGGATATGGAAAAAGGACCTTTCGGACAATGCCGAGGACGCGAATTACGAGATATGCGAACCGAACAGCAGCCAGACATAGAGAATACCGGCAAAGAAGCAAGTCGCCCCCGTAAGTTCTTCAACCGGGCGCAACGCGATGCTATGCTCGTCTCCGCCCACAGCGAATATATCGTGGCGGCACGAGGCACGGGCAAGAGCGAGGGCATTGATGCCCGCAAGTTGCTGCAATGTGTGTGGGCGATGCCCGGCAGTACCGGTGCGCTGCTGTCGCCCACCTATGCCAAAGCATGGGGCAATACCCTGCCCGCCATGTGCCACGCCCTGGCCTCGTGGGGCTATATGGAGGGCGTGCACTACTACGTGGGCCGCCGCGCTCCGCGCGACCGCAACTTCGCCCTGCCCAAACGTATGCCCCTGCGCGATGCCTGGGGCAATTGCTTCCATTTCTGGAACGGCACTGTTATGGTTGTTTTGTCGTTCAACCAAGGCATGTCCGCCAACTCCATGTCGCTCGACTGGGTCATCGGCCCCGAGGCCAAGTTCCTCTCCTACGACAAAATCAAGACCGAGGTCAACCCCGCCAACCGGGGCAACCGCCAGTACTTCGGCCATTGCCCCTGGCACCACGCCGTGCTCTACTCCACCGACATGCCCACCTCCAAGCAGGGCCGCTGGATACTGGAGAAGGAAAAGGAGATGGATCCCGCCCACATCAACTACATCCGCAACCTCTACCACCGGCTGAAGGAGTGCGAGCGGGCCGCCACCCTTGCCGCCTTGCGCCGGGCACGCTCGCTCCGCGCCGACCTCGACCTGGCACGCCGCTGGCAGCCGCCCGTGCAGCCCGCTCCGGGCAAGGATCGCGAGTATACGGTGTACTACGCCGAGTACGACATCTTCGACAACCTGGAGGTGGTGGGCGAGGACTACATCTGGCAGATGTACCGCGACAGCCCCCCGCTGGTGTGGCGCACGGCCTTTCTCAACGAGCGGCTCTTCCGCGTGCGCGACTGCTTCTACTCCGCCCTTGACGACGAGCGACACTTCTACATCCCCGCCCGCGACAGCGGGCGGATGGCCGCCCTCGGGACGGACTGGAAAAAGCTGGAGGGTGCGGGCTGCCTGGCCGACGATGACCTGGACATGGCCGCCCCCCTTTACATCGCCTGCGACAGCAACTCGGCCATCTCCACCCTGTGCGTGGCTCAGCTCGACGAGGCCGCCCACCGCATGAAGACCATCCGCTCCTTCTTCGTCAAGACACCCGCCAAGCTGCAGGACCTCGCGCAGCGGTTCGCCGACCACTACCGCCTCAAGGCGGGGCGCGACGTGGTGTTCTACTACGACCACACCTTCACCTGGACCAGCGGCAACAACGCCGACAGCTACCGCGACACCGTGGTCAAGGTGCTCGAGCGCAACGGCTGGCGCGTCACCCCCGTCTACGTGGGGCAGGCACCGGAGCACGCCTGGAAGCACCTCCAGATAGACCGCGCACTCAAGGGCGACCCCGACCTGTGGTTCCCCGTGTTCAACCTCCTGGCCAACGAGTTCCTCAAGGTGGCCATGGAGCAGACCGGCGTGCGGCAGGGGCGCGGCGGTTTCGAGAAGGACAAGTCGCCCGAAAAGCTGCCCGACTCGCCCGACCACCCCGACGAGCACAAGACCCACGTGACCGACGCCTGGGACACCCTGTTTTACGGGATAAACTTCTTCTATGCCGACCCCGCCGGGGGATGCTTCGCGGGGGCGGAGTTCGTGTAAAGTCATGGAAATGGTGCAGTGGAAGACGAAAGGGCCGCCTTTGCAGGGCGGCTTTTTTCATCGGAATCCGCACGCGTGCGATGCGATTTGAGGAGGCCACCGGCATATTGCAGGTGGGAGAAAGTTACGGCGGGACGTTCCTTGGAGGGCGTTGCGTGGTCTGCCGACGTGAAAAAGGGAAAATTTTCCCCTTTGCAACCCCTTTTGACTTTGGCAGTCTGGTTGTTTGGCTTTTTAAGGCTTCTTTTCATGGGAAAACGGCTGTTTTGTTGATATTTTTTAACAAATAGGTGCTTTTAGGGCTTGCAGGGATGCATTACAAGAGCCTTTTTTCCATATTTTCTTTTTACATGCCTAAAATTTTTTTTCGTGTAACAGAGCATGGTGAATGGCGCGACCGATGGCTTTTAATTCTTGTGTATACATTTAAGTGTCTTGTTATCAGTTGTATGTGATTGTTCGTATTGTTTTTTTCGTACATTTGTAGTGTGAAAAGGGTACGGCAATACCCCGACACAGAAACAAAATCATTTTTTAATCATTTAATTTTAAGCTTTATGACAGCAATTAAGAAAAATGCTCCCGCTGTAGAGAGCAAAGTAGAGGACAAGAAAGTTTTGGTGGTTAAACCCGCTTCGGCTCTTTTCCCAGTGCCTGCCCAAGAAACTAAGTCTAAGGACAAGCCTGCCAAGCCCGCCCAAGAAGCCCAAGCCCCGCAACCAGCCAAGGAAAGCAAAGCCCCCAGCCTGGAGGAATTGAAGAGGCGTGCAGAAATCGTGTTTTTGCTTCGTGAAAAACACACGCAACTGACCGCCAAGCGGGCATCGCTCGACAAATTCACCATCAGCCATGAAAAGGAAAACGCCACCGCCACGGTGGAGGATGTGAACGGAATGCACTTCACCAGCTCATCGCCTAAGACCATTGCCAAGTTGTTGGAGTTTTGGAAACAGGAATTTGATGAAGCCATTGCCAAGGTGGAAGATGAATTAAAACGTAACTTCGACTTCGTGGCATAGCGTGGCGGAGAAACAAAAAAGCCGTGTGGGGCGGCAACCCCGCACGGCTTAAAAATCACTTTTCAGTCATTTTTAATTTTAAGCAGTACAAAGGTATGAAATCCGATTCGAAAAAGCAAATCTCAGAAAAGCAACTGACGGCCATCCGCGCCAAACGTGAGGAATTGAAAGCACTTTCCCAGCCGTTCAAAGAAGCAGTGAAAAGCGGTACGATAGCCACTATAAACGAGGGATTGGTGCGCATGTATGCCGAGCAAGGACATGGCACGTTGAAAACCATCCGCCAATGGAATAGTGACGGCTTCAGGGTGAAGCGGGGGGAACACGCCCTTTTGTTGTGGGGCAGGCCTGCCCAGCGACAACGGCAAGAAGCGGAGGAGGACAAAGACGAAGCCAAGGATGAAAGCGATTTTTTTTCCCGTGTGCTTCGTATTTTCCGAAAAGCAAGGGGAAAGGAGGGCGTGATGTGCACGAAAATATTAACGGTATGCCGCATGGCGCAGGGGAAAGTGTATGCCCCAGGTATTAACATTAAAGGATTTTGGTTGCAGGAATACGGCTTCGAGGTGGGCGACATGGTGCGGGTGGAAATTTCACATGGCCGCATCCTCATATCGAAGAATGAACGTACAGACACGCTGCAAGTCATGGGAAGCAAAAATCCCGCCTTGTCGAGATTGATAGAGGAACTTGACATGGATGTAGCGTAAAGCCGTGGCAGGGGCATGATGGAGGCAAAAGCCAGCCGTCTGCCCGTGTCGCGGCTACTTTCTTTCGTTCCGCAGAAAGAAAGTAGCAAAGAAATGCAGAAAGCCCCGCACAAGGCGGGAGAGTTGTCCTTTAGCCCCCTTTGGAGGGGCTTTTATTTTTGCCACATGTTTAAAGGAGAGAGGATGGAAAGGCGCATACACCTCAAGCACGCCCTGCGGCAGATGCAGCGCATGGATGCCGCGACGGGGAGAGCCGTGAGTTTCAGTTTCCAGTACGCCAAGCTTGACGGCACGCTGAAGGACTACTCCCGTGCCCGCCTCTCCAGCATCCACGCTCGGGGGGCGACGGTCAACATCCTGGCCGACGGCGGCGCGGGCCGCCCGCGTACCTTCCGCAAGGTGCTGATAACGCGCTTCAACGGGATGAAAGTGTACATCTGACAATGAACAATTAACAATTAACAATGAACGATGAAGGGCAAAGACGGGCATATATCTGCGGGCTCCCCCTCCCCGATTGCATCGGGACAAGCCTCCGGAGTTGAGGGGGCGGCAGGGGGCGGTGCTTTCCACTTCCTTCCCGGTTCGCGGGCGGCGGTGTTCGTGGTGGAGGATACGGGCGACCTGGTGGGCGACTCCACCACCGTGAGCCAGGAGATAACCCCGCGCGGGCGGCAGGAGGGCATCAAGTTCGTGTTCCGGGGGCGGGACAACCGCCTGCCCGTGGAGGTGCTTGCCAAGGTGCACGCCAACGTCACGGTGGGCAGCAACGTGGACTTCAACGCGAAGATGGCCTACGGCGACGGCATCATGGTGGTGCGCAAGCGGCGCGCGCCGGGCGGCGGCAAGACCGTGCTGGAGGAGGTGCTGCCCGCCGAGGAGCCGGAGGTGTTCGCTTTCCTGGCGGAGAACAACTACGTGAACACCGTGCAGGAATGGGCCAACGACCTGGCCGTGTTCGGCGACACGTATGCCGAGCTTATCTTCTCGCGCGACAAGCGGGGCGGCAAGGTGGTGAGCCTGCTGCCCGTGGAGAGCGTCAACAGCCGCCTGTCGGAGGCTGACGAGCGCACGGGGCGCATCGAGTGGCACGGTTACAGCACCCGCTGGCACGAGGGCTGCGTGGACGGCGGCGACGTGGCGGTGACCCCCCTGCTTGACCGCCATACTCCCCTGCTCGACCTGCGCAGGCGGCGCGGCCTCTCGCCCGGCCCCGACGGCCGCACCCGCCGCGACGGCCACTCGCGCTACATGATGCACCTGATGCTGCCCACCCCCGCCCGCTGCTACTACGGCAAGCCTTATTGGTGGACCATCTTCACCTCGCGGTGGTACGACTTCGCCTGCGCCATCCCGCAGTTCAAGGCCGCGTTGATGAAGAACCAGATGGTGCTGAAGTACCACGTGCGCATCAACGTCCGCTTCTGGGACAAGCTGTTCCGCAGCGAGGGCATCAGCAACCCCCGCCGGCAGCAGGAGCGCAAGCGGCGGTTCCTCACCCAGCTGGACGACTTCCTCTCGGGCAGCGACAACGCGGGCAAGAGCTTCGTGTCGCACTTCGAGTACGACCGGGTGAAGGGCTTCGAGGAACAGGACGTGGAGATCGCGCCCATCGAGTCGTTCCTCAAGGGCGGCGAGTACATAGAGGACAGCGAGGAGGCCACGAACATCATCTGTTATGCCATGGGCGTGCACCCGTCCATCATCGGGGCCAGCCCCGGCAAGGGCAAGAGCATCAACGGCACCGAGGCCCGCGAGCTGTTCATCATCAAGCAGGCGTTGATGAAGCCCGTGCGCGACCTGCTCGCCCTGCCCCTGTACATGGTCAAGGAAATGAACGGCTGGGCACCCGACCTGCAATTCTACGTGCCCAACATCATGCTCACCACGCTCGACCGGGGCACCGGCGCGGAAAAGTCCATAGGAGGGGAGAAAGTTTAACGATTAGCGGTTAGTGGTTAGTGATTAGTGCTGCGCCGAATGGGTTAACCACTAATCGTTAATCATTAATCGTTAATCACTAATCGTTAATCACTAATCACTAACCGTTGTAAGAATGATTATCGACAACATCGACCAATTGAGATTGACGGTGAAGGTGAACGCGTCGGCGGACTTCGCCGTGTTCGCGCCCTACCTGCGGATGGCGCGCGACGTGTACCTGGTGCGTTACCTGGGCGAGCCGCTGGTGTCGCTGCTCGAAGAGCGGGTGGTGCCGGAACGCGCCCTGCCGCTGCTGGAGAAGGTGCGCATGTGCCTGGGGCCGATGGCCCTGTGGGCGGGCGGGGCGGAGCTGTCGGTGCGGCTGGGCGACGGCGGCTTCGCGGTGGAGAAGCGCGACGGCGCGGGCGGCGGCCCGGCCTACGTGCCCGCCAGCGACGCGAAGCTGGCCCGCGTGGGCGAAAGCCTGGAACGCCGGGCTTTCCACTACCTTGACTTGGTATTGGAATGGCTGGAGGCGCACGCGGACGATTTCCCCGAATGGCGCGACAGCCGTTATTACACCTTGCGGGGCGGGTGTTTCATCCGCTCGGCGGCGCAGTTCCAGGAGGTGGGGCTGGTGGACATCGGCTACAGCCGCCTCACGTTCGAGCACCTGCGTGGCGTGATGGTGATGGTGGAGGCACGCTTCGTGGAACCGTTGCTGGGGCATCCGCTCTATGCTTCCCTGCTGGGCAAGCTGGACGAGGGGGCGAGGCTCGGGGCGGCGGAAGAGGAGGTGGTGCGGCTGGTCCGCCGCCTCGTGGCCGCGAAGGTGGCCGAGCTGCACACCAGCGAGCGCAGCAAGGCGGGCCGCGAGGTGTCGGGCGTGCCGGAATACCGCCCCGTGGTGCGCCCGGTGTATGCCGACGCGGGGGACACGGGCAACTGGTACGCCGCCCATGCGGAGTGGTGCCTGGCCGAGCTGCGGCGCGTGCTGGACTGCCATGCCGCCGAGCTGGGCGTGGAGCCTTCCGGCCTTGCGCTGGACTGGAACA
>VOFD01002868.1_pt1 | contig 18759 bp, 23 predicted proteins | sample 5384101 | NCBI WGS metagenome assembly VOFD01 (sample SAMN12384723, study PRJNA508395) | human gut metagenome | isolation source: healthy gut C | host: Homo sapiens
ATATAGATGATCTTTTTCGGGACATTCAAGCGTGCAGCCGCCGATGAGTGCGGAGGGATTGTCGACAAAATCGGGATTGTACTGCTCAACGTTGTTGTAGCCGTAGTGTGCGGTGACGGGAGCCATGTAGTCAGCTTCGCGCTTGAAAATTGTTCCGGCACCGATGCCGCCGTCGATTTTTCTTGCAATGCCGTCGCCGTTGCGCTCGGGGTAAATGCCGCTGTCAACGAAGAAGCCTTCTTCAACGGCGTTGAAATAGCCGCCGAGTTCAAGCATTTCTTCCATGAAGAGGATCGCTCTTTCCTTCAGCTCGCGTGCTTTTTCGCGCAGATAGCCGCTGTCTTTCAGCTCGACCATTTCCATAAGGCCGTCGAGACCGACGAGAGTCTGCTTCGCGGTGTCGCATGCTTCGATATTGTAAATATGCCACGGCACGTTGCGGCCCTCATCGGGCGTGATCGTGCTCTGGATATCCGCACTGGTGAGCTTGGAGATGAACATGTTCAGAACGTGGGTGACGGTTGCTTCACGGGTACTGGACTCAATATATTTTGTGTTCATCTGGGCGCGCATACGGTATTCATGGAACAGATCGCGGAGAGCAACCGCATAAGGAAGATCCATGTATACGCAGGGGCGCGGGGTTGCCGTCGGGGGAACGGTGGACAGGCAGATGTTCTTTTTGTTAATGCCGACGCGCGCAGAGAAAATTGCATTGATACCGTGCTGAACCATAAGCTCGGGCATGACTTTCCATGCTTCACGTGCGGTTGCGTTTGCATTGTGTGCGCCGTCAATCTGCGCCATGCCGGCCCATGCGATAAGCTTCTTGCTTTCGCACGCATCAACAAACGAACGAATCATATTGATGTTGCGGTAGATGACGTTGTATTGCGGGTCCTGGTGAACGCCGTTTACGCCTTCTTCCGCAAACATAACAGCAATATCGGGGCCTGCAACGCCGGAAACATAGCTGTGGTAGTTGATGGGTCTTCCGACTTCATCCTCGATCATGTCGAGTGCCTTGCGCTGTGCACGAACCTGCTTGCGCGTAATGGGAACGCCGCCCATGCCTTGAGGTGTGCCTTCGATAAGCCCGTCAAAGTGGCTCTGTCCGGCCGTGCGGATAACCATTATGTGATCTGCGCCGTGGTGCGCTGCCATACGCATTCTGCGAATATCATCCTCAAAGCGGCCGGATGCGATTTCTGTCGTGATAACAGGCGCGGGCTGCGGGTCGATGTTCTCGAAATAGTGTGCGGGGGGGCAGGGGAACGCTCGACTTGAGCGGTTCGGTGCAGTCATGGTAAACAAAGGGTCCCATATGCAGGTTTTCAACGGGTTTGCGCCACGTCCAGCCCCTGCGGCGGGGACGGTAGTTTTCAAGATCTTTGAGGATCTCGGCAACGTCAATGGGTTTATCGGGGGAAAGTTTATAGTCGCTCATCAGTTGTTGCCTCCGTCAAAAAGTTTTTCAGCTTCATCCCAAAGCTTGCCGTCGGCAAGTGCGAGCCCTGCCGGGCGGATTTCGGAGTTCTGCGCTTTTGCAAGGCGGTAAATCACGTTGCCTGCGCCGTGCGCAATGAGGTTATGTTCAATGCAGCCGTCAACAATGGCTTTTGCTTCGATGGAAGAAAACCCCATGCGCAGCAGAACGGAACGTTCAACGGCGGGTGAGGTGTACTCGTAACCCATTTTAAGAAGGGGGTCAACGAGCTTGTTTGCAAGCTCCCAAAATCTTGCTTCAAGCTGATCATCGGTCAGATTTGCAAGATGAGCTCTGCGTTCCTGGAAATCATCGGTTCTTTTCATATATTCTCCCTTTTGCAGATAATGTTTCAACCATGGGGGATATGCGGTGCGGGAATGAGCCGAAAAGCGGAAATCCGACGCACCGCACGGGGGGTTCGGTCTATGCGGCATTAAAAATGTTAATGCCGCTGTGACGCGAATTACAGTCCGGCTATAACGCTGCGGACAAATTCTTCGCTGCTGTTGGTTTCTTCAACAAGGTAGCGAATGTCGTCATCGGTAAGCTCATCCTTGTGCGTTCCGACGGCATTCTTGATATTGGACCTGCGAACGCGGTCAAGGTCAACGTCATCAACCCTGATAAGGCTCGGATGTGCGGGCAGAATGATGTTTTTGCCGGGTATCTCATCCTTGGGGTCGCCGAAGTGGATGTCGATGCCGTTCTGCCTTGCAAACGAAAGCTGGGGATTGATATGCTTGCCTGCGCCGGTGTATTCGGTCTCCTGCACAACGATGCACTGATCTTCGTCCATTTCCTGTGCAAGACGGAATGCTGCTGCAAGAGCGGTGTTGCCTGCGGGTCCCTTTTCAAGACCTTCGAGGGAAGCGAGAGTTTCGGTGATGAAGAATACGCTGCCCTGAGAAACGGTAACATACCTGTCCATGTAGCGGAGGGGACGTGCCGCACTGCGCGGAACATCGGAACGGTCAGGGTTTACGCAGAACGGAACGCCGAAGCCTGTGTGCCCGGTTGTGAAACTCTTTTTGTTGAACTGAGCATCGCTTGCCATGTGCAGGCCGGTGAGGTTGACGCTTGCACCGATGACTTTTGCATGACAGTCGGCTTTGCGCAGACCGCGTGCAGTGCCGGTGAGATTGCCGCCGCCCGCATTGGTGCAGACAACAACATCGGGATCACGATCAAACTTTGCACGGAACTGCTGAGCAATTTCATAACCCAGAGTTTCAACACCGGCAATGCCGAACGGGGTGTAGAGGGAAGCGTTGAAATAGCCTGTTTCTTCAAGCAGGCGGAGAACCGTGCTGAAAAGCTCGGGACCGACGGTGAGCTGGACAACTTCTGCACCGAGAGCTTCGCATTTGCGTGCTTTTTCAATGATTTCCGGCTGACCTACTCCGCGGCTGTCGTAGCACTCCTGAACAACGATGCATTTAAGTCCCGCCATTGCGGCATGGCATGCAACCGCTGCGCCGTAATTGCCGCTGGTTGCGGTGACAACGCCCTTGTAACCAAGCTTTTTTGCCTGGTAAACGCTTGTGCAGGAACGCCTTGCTTTAAAGCTGCCGCTGGGGTTGGTTGCTTCGTCCTTGATGAAAATCCTTGCGCCCTTGCCGGCGGGAGCGCACTTCCTTGCGAGTGCGGTGAGATTGCGCAGCTCGATGAGCGGCGTATTGCCGACGCTGAACAGAGCCTGAACGCGCTGCAGCTCGGGCAGGGTATAACCGGTTGCGGCCATCATTGCTTCGTAATCAAAGCCGATGCCGGGTTTTTCAAAACTTTCGTAATCCATGCCGACGGAGTTGCGAATGATTTCGTTCTTTCGCGCCATAATTGCCGCATAGCTGTTGTCTTTCATCATTCGTTACCTCCGAAAGTGATTTCGCGAACCATATCGCCGATTTTGAGAACTTCGGGAATCAGAAAGCCGAAATTATGCTCAAAATAAGGAGCTTCGTTCACGAGTTTGCCCGTCGCATGACGGCCGGTGCGGGTAATGACTTCGACTTCATCGCCGACTTGCGCTTCGTCCTGCTGCAAATAGCCTTTTACCCACATTTCAAGGGGGTGAGATTTCGTATCCTCGGGCAATGCGCTCGAACGTTCTTCCGGGGTCAGAACGATGTTGTGAATCTGAACCCAATCGCCTTTCTTTGCCATAAAAACCTCCGAATCATTTTAAGCGGTTTTTGAATCTTCCTGCCTTAACGGGAGTGCGGCGGGGGAGACGCATAAAACCGAGTAAAGCCTATAAATTATTATTTTTCGATATAATCCCTGAAATCGCCCATGATCGCGTGGGGAACGGGGAGATTAAGCATGGTCTTGAGGCCGGGGCGTGCATTGATAACGTGAGGAATCATGTTTACGACCATGGCAATGGTGCCGATGCCGCCGCCAACTTCGGGACGGACGCTCATGTTAACCTCGGGAGAGCCTTCAAGCACGATGTAGTCACCGGTATGGGTGCCTTCCATTTCGGGCTCGATTTGCTGCGGATGAACCATATCGATTTTGACTTCACCGTCAACATAACCCTGACCGGTCATATTGACGCCCGCAACATCACCTGCTTTTGCAAAGCCGTAAGGAGATTTTCTGTCGACGCTGGTTACGATTGCAGACATCTGCTGTTCGAATTTGTCGATCTTCCAACCGAGAGCTCTTGCGATCATGCCGATGGACTCCGCAAAGCCGACGTGACCCGCAAGAGTTCCGTTTTCAACACCTGTGTTGAAGTCGTCAACGCTGAGACCGACGCCCTGCTCTTCCATAACGGCGGGACCGAAGGGAGACAGACTGTTGACCCTGCGGCAGGTGACCTTTTTCAACATCTGTCATGCAGCCGCTGAGGCAAATTGCAAGAAGATCCATCATGAGGCCGGGGTTAATGCCGGTGCCGAGGATGGAAACGCCGTGTTCCTTTGCAAGCTTGTCCATTTCGGCGGAAAGCTCGGGTTCCTGTGATGGGGAAGCTCATTTCTTCCGCAGTGGAAACAACATTTACGTTCTGCTCAACAACAAACTTAATTTTGTTGAATGCCTTGCGGGTAAAGGAATCGGTTGCAATAACGCAGATATCGCAGTTGCCGTCGTGGACAACTTCTTCAATTTTGGGGTTAACAAGAACATCATCGCGGGAACCGCGGTCGATTTCGAGCAGTTCATAGATGCTCCTGCCGACGCGTGCGGGATGGATGTCGCATACACCGACGATGTCAACACCTTTTTTCTTAAAAGAACCTTTGCAATGCCGGAACCCATTGCGCCGAAGCCCCAAAGAGCCACTTTTACATTTTCCATATAATTTCCTCCTGAATATGTGCTGTTAAGCAAGTGACGGCTGAGACTGTTTTCGAATAAATACGGAAACGATTTTATTCAAAACAGATTATTCAGCCATTTCTCAACTTTTTAAGGCAAATAATACTCTCGATATTATGATGCCGCTTCAATACAGGCATATTATACCACATTGAATCAAATAATGGAACACCTTCACGGTTATTCATTCTGCATTAAGCGGGAAAGTTTTTTATTATCGGCATCCAAACAAGCGGCACATGCAGCCGTAAAGAACAAAAGCACCGATTCCTAAGGCGTTTGCCGGGAATCGGTGCGCTGTCCGAAAATGAATTCGGGAAAAACCATATGTCGAAAGGCGGTATTATTTTGCTGCTTCCTCGACTGCAACCGCAACTGCAACGGTTGCGCCAACCATGGGGTTGTTGCCCATGCCGATAAGCCCCATCATTTCAACATGCGCGGGAACGGAGCTGCTGCCCGCAAACTGAGCATCGGAGTGCATACGTCCCATAGTATCGGTCAGACCGTAGCTGGCAGGACCTGCCGCCATGTTGTCGGGGTGAAGTGTTCTGCCCGTGCCGCCGCCGGAAGCAACGGAAAAGTACTTTTTGCCGTTTTCAACGCAGAGTTTTTTGTAAGTGCCTGCAACGGGGTGCTGGAAGCGGGTGGGGTTGGTTGAATTGCCGGTGATGGAAACATCAACATCCTCAAGCCTCATTATTGCAACGCCTTCGTTTACATCGTCCGCACCGTAACAGCGAACTGCGCTGCGTTCACCGCTGCTGAATGCTTTTTCGCTGACGATATGAAGCTCGCCGGTGTAGTAATCATAGTTTGTTTCAACAAAGGTGAAGCCGTTGATGCGGGAGATAATGTAAGCGGCATCTTTGCCGAGTCCGTTAAGGATGACCTTAAGCGGAGTCTTGCGAACCTTGTTTGCGGTTTTTGCAATTCCGATTGCACCTTCGGCAGCGGCAAAGCTCTCGTGGCCTGCGAGAAATGCAAAGCACTTTGTGTTTTCGTTCAGCAGCATTGCACCGAGATTGCCGTGGCCGAGGCCGACTTTGCGCTGGTCCGCAACCGAACCGGGGATACAGAACGCCTGAAGACCCTTTCCGATGTACTCTGCGGCTTCGGCTGCATTTTTTGCGCCTGCCTTGATTGCGATCGCAGCACCGACGGTGTATGCCCAAACTGCATTTTCAAAAGCAATGGGCTGAATTCCGAGCACGATTGAACGGACATCGATTCCATTATCGGAAACAATCTGCTGCGCCGCTTCAAGGCTCTCGATCCCGTATTCACCGAGAACGGAGTTAATCTTGTCGATCCTTCTGGAATATCCTTCAAAATTAATCATAACGGCACCTCATTTCATTCTTTTCTTGGGTCGATAACCTTTGCAGCTTCGTTGAATCTGCCGTAGGTGCTCAGGAACTTTTCGTAGGCTTCGTTCGGCGTCGCGCCTTTGCCTATGGCTTCCATCATTTTGCCGAGGTTGACAAACTGATAACCGATTATCTCATCATTTGCATCAAGAGCAAGCTTTGTGACATAGCCTTCGGTCAATTCAAGATATCTTGCGCCTTTTTCGCGTGTGCTGTAAGTCGTGCCGATCATGCTGCGGAGCCCTTTGCCAAGGTCTTCAAGCCCGGCTCCGATTGCAAGCCCGTCCTGGGAAAACGCGCTCTGGCTGCGTCCGTAAACTATCTGCAAAAACAACTCGCGCATGGCGGTGTTGATAGCATCACAGACAAGGTCGGTATTGAGAGCTTCAAGAATCGTTTTGCCGGCAAGGATCTCGGCGGCCATTGCGGCGGAATGAGTCATGCCGCTGCATCCGATGGTCTCGACAAGAGCTTCTTCAATAATGCCGTTCTTGATGTTCAGCGTGAGCTTACATGCGCCCTGCTGCGGCGCACACCAACCGACACCGTGCGTGAAGCCGCTGATGTCGGAAATTTGTTTTGCTTTAACCCAATTGCCCTCTTCGGGAATGGGAGCAGGATCATGCACCGCGCCCTTGCGGACGAAGCACATATTGTTCACCTCATGTGTATATTCCATTGTCGGTTTCCTTTCATCCTTAAAAATCGGCTTTATTTTATCATATTCTTCCCGATTTTCAAGATATTATTTTTGAAATCTGTGTAAAAATTATGAATACCGTTCATAAACAGAAAAAAGAGCCGACAAAATCGACTCTTTAATGGTCTGGGTGAGAAGATTCGAACTTCCGGCCTCTTGAACCCCATTCAAGCACGCTACCAAACTGCGCTACACCCAGATATTCGGTTGGCGTCCGCTCTTTCGAACACTGTTCTCTCGCGAACGATGTGTATTTTAGCACTTGAGTACGGATATGTCAACCCCTTTTTTTCGTATATTTTGAATTTTTTGTCCGATACGCTTGACGCCGCAAAAAAAAGCATTGCAATTAAATGAAAAACCGAGTTTTATATATAAAACAATGCAGAATTTGCTCTGTTTGCGGTGCGGTTAAACAAAAAAAAGAGCGGAACTCAATGACCGTGGGTCACAAATTCCGCTCGAATTTAATTGCCTGCGACGAAAAAACAAAGTTTGTTTTTTCAGAATATCAGCGCAAACAGTTTAAAGAGCCAGTTTGCCGCAACACCCGCAGCGAGACCGCCGATGGTGTGGCTCGCAATTGCTTTTCCGGTCAGGTCGGGACGCTTGAGAGACTGCATCATTGAGGCATGAGTGCTGAGGTAGCCGCTCCAGCACATGCACATGGAAGTGAAGACCGCAATATCATGTGCCGTGACCGAACCCGCTTCCGCAAGCTCTTTGACGATTCCGGTTGCTGCGCCGGCGGAACCGAGCGCCGTAATGGGGACAGCTATTGCATCGGTGGAGGAAAACCCGAACAGAGGCTGCAAAATGAACTTGATTGCATTCGCTGCGCGGGGAGCAGCGAAATGCCTTCGTAAGCCGCGCCCGTGTACACACCGCCTTCGGGGGCACCTTTTGTGAGCATCATAACGATGGTGCAGATAACAAGCACGCCGGGAATGATGCTGAGTCCGATGTCAACGCCGCTCTTGCCGCCGTCGAGTGCAGCAGTCAGAATGCGCATGCCGAGACTTTGTTTTTTGCGAACACCGCCTGAAGACTGTTCGGAGGGGTTAAAAGCGAATCCTCGACGTATTCCTCTGTGCCGAAGATTTTTTTTGTTTGCATGAGCATCAGCCTTGTGCTTACGACACTGCCGATGATTGCACCGAGGTTGCCGATGAGAATTGCGGACACAACGCTGCCGCCCTGAATATTGCCGAGACCGAGCATGAACGTGGAAACAATAAGCCACATTCCGAATGCCGTGCCGAGGTTAGTCAGGCCGTAAAGCTGATATTTCTTGAAGTACTTGCGAAAACCGTGATCTTCCGCGAGAGAAAGAATTGCAGGATTGTCGGAAAGATAAGTTGTGACTATGCCGAGAGCGGCAGCACCGGGCAGGCCGTATATAGGCTTCATAAGCGGGGAAAGCAGGTGATTGAGCATTGCAACAACACCGAACTCCGTGAGCAGTGCGGAAACTGCGCCCATGATGACTGCGATCGCCATGATGTAAAGACATGTATCGGTCAAAAGAGCGAATGTGGTATTCATTACTGTGCTGAGCATGTTCGAAAGCCCATGGGGATTGCAAACAAGGTAAAAAAAAAGACCGATGAAGAAGATGAGGAATACTATCGGGTGACCCAAAATGAAATTCTGGATTTGGGGAGTTTTTGGTTTTTTCCGTTTTTATTCCGAACGGGCTGCTGTGCGTTTTCCATGTGATTTCCTTTCGGGGAAGCTGTATTATGCCTGAGGTGCAGCGAGCGGACGGATTAATCCGCACCGAATCATTCACCTTTGCACAATTCGATACTATACAACAAAAAGGATTGCAATTAAACTGAATGTTTGTTATCATATCCATAAGAAAACCGAATGGATCGCGGCGGAAGGGTGTTTGCTGCGGAAACGGAAGGGTAAAGGCATGAACATTGATAACTACAGGGTTTTCATCCGCGTTGCAAAAATAGGCAATCTGACTGCGGCAGCGGAGCAGCTGGGCTATACTCAGTCAGGAATCAGTCACATAGTATCGGCTCTTGAACAGGAATTCGGCTTTCAGCTGCTGCGGCGAAGCAAAACGGGCGTTTCGCTGACGCAGGAGGGGGAGCGGATACTGCAGACGCTGCGCGAGGTTGTGAACAGAGATGATATGCTGAAACAGATAGCGGCGGAGATAAAGGGGGTACGCATGGGTAAAGTGCGTGTTGGTGCTTTTTCAAGCGTTGCCGTCTGTTGGCTGCCGAAAATCATAGCGGAGTTCAGCAATGAGTATCCGAATATTTCTATTGATGTCTCAGTCGGAACATACAAAACCATAGAGGATATGATAATTGCCGAAGAGGTTGACTGCGGATTTATGAGCGGGACGATGCGCAAGGAATTAAAGTTTGTCCCGCTGTGCGTTGACAGGATGCTTGCGCTTGTACCCCCGAAACTTCTGCCGTCCGGCTGTAAGACCCTTCCGCTTGAAGCAATATCCGACATTGATTTCATTATCCCGGGAGAGGGATCGAACTATGATATCGGAAGAATTCTCCGCACGGCCGGTGTACGGCCGCGTGTAAAAATACAGCGTAAGTGACGACTATGCCGCCGTTGCAATGGCGGAAGGCGGACTCGGGATGACCATTGTCCCGGAGCTGATACTCAAGGGCATAGGCGGAAACCGTGCGGCGGTCGAGCTTGAACCTGCCTGCACAAGAACGATCGGAATCGCGGAACGTTCAATCGGCACGGGTTCGCCTGCATGCGCAGCATTTATGCGCTTCACGGAGAACTGGGTCAAAAGGAATTCGGAGGATGCGATTCAATGACGAATGCCGAAAAGCAGCGAATTCGTTCTTTTCAAAACGGTGCGGCAATGTTATAATGAACTTAATAAGGAACGGAAAATGCGGATACAGGGCAGTTTGGCTTATGTGTTTGCCGGCTGTCCGTGTTTGTTCGGCTGCAGGAACATTATGCCGATTTTCGGAATATTGAACAAAACTTAAAGGAAAACCGATTATGAAATGGAAAGAAATAACAATATATACAACCGAGGAAGGAACAGAGATAATTCTTGCGCGGCTTGATATGCTTGGGATTACCCAGGTTAACATAGTTCAGGGCGATGAGGAGATTGACGCGCTGCTGCATTCGTGTGAAAAATACTGGGATTATGCGGATGAGGCCGCAATGGGAAAACAGCCTTCCGTACAGGCTTATGTTTCCGATGTTCCTGAGAATGCCGCAGTGGAGCAGGCGGTGCGAAATTCGATTGCGGAATTGGACAGTATGCGCAGCGAAATCGGCATTGATATGGGTTCGTTAAAAATCGAAGTGCGCAGCGTTGATGAAGAGGACTGGGCGAATAATTGGAAAGCGTATTTCAAACCGATGCCTGTCGGCGAAAAGCTGCTCGTCTGTCCTTCATGGGAAAAAATCCCGGAGGGGAACACACGCGCGGTTCTGAAAATTGACCCCGGAATGGCTTTCGGAACGGGAACTCACCACACAACGCGCATGTGCCTTGAATTGCTTGAAAAAACATTAAGAACGGTGATCTCGTTGCAGATCTCGGCTGCGGCAGCGGAATCCTTTCGATTGCCGCTTCACTGATGGGGGCAAAAAGAAACCTATGCAATTGATATTGATCCGGTCGCGGCGCGCGTTGCTGCCGAAAACGCCGAGCTGAACGGAATTGATATGTCAGGCTACTTCATCAGAATCGGAGATATTCTTTCCGATGAAAAATTCCGAGACGATATTTCCGGAAGGCAGTACGATATTGTGCTTGCAAACATTGTTGCAAACGTCATTATCGCGTTTGCACCCGTAATTCCGCAGCTTATGAAACCGGGAGGAAAGCTCATTGCCTCCGGAATAATTGCGGACAGGCTGGATGAGGTGCTTGATGCCCTGAAGGCGAACGGACTTGAAGCTGTTGAAATATGCAGCGGCGAAGACTGGCGAGCAGTGCTTGCGGCGAAAATATCGTAAGCAATACTTAGTACAGGTGCAGCAGCGCTGCGAACGTCCGGATATAAAACGGTGAAAGCTGAATCGGCTTATGAGAAGATTTTTTACTGATAAAAAACTGACCGTCGGAACGGAAATTGTCCTTGACGGCGAAGAAGCAAAACACATCATGACGGTGCTTCGAATGAAACCGGGCGATGAACTTTTGCTTATCAACGGAACCGGCAGGGAAATGACTGCACGTATTTTGAACGAGAACAAGGGGGAGGTACGACTTGAAGCAATTTCCGATGCACCGTGCCCGTCGGAGCCTTTGAATCGTGTAACGCTGTTCCAATGCCTGCCGAAAGCGGGAAAGCTTGAGCTGATAATTCAAAAATGTGTTGAACTCGGCATATTTGCAATTCAGCCTGTTTATTCAAAACGCTGCGTTGTGAAACCCGAAGCAAAGGAGTCAAAACTTTTACGATTCAATCGGGTTGCACAGGAGGCGGCAAAGCAGTCCGGGCGCGGGCGAATTCCGAAGGTCGGCCCCGTTCAAAACTTGAATGAATGTGATTTTTCGGGATTTGATGCCGTGCTTATAGCATACGAGGATGAGGAAAAAACGACTCTGAAACAGGCTTTGAGAAAGGCGTTCGGTGAAGAAAAAGGCAAATCCGACGAAGGCGGGAACGATATTGCAATAATTATCGGGCCCGAGGGCGGTTTTGAACCGACAGAGGTTGAATCTGTCCTTAAAAACAGTCCTGCGGCAAAATCCGTATCACTCGGTAAAAGGATTTTGCGAACGGAAACCGCAGGAATGGCAATGCTTGCAATGCTCATGTATGAGCTGGAGGGATGATGCGCTGCTGCTTTATTACACTCGGCTGTCGAGTGAACCAATACGAGAGTGATGCCATGGCGGAGCTCTTAACTCAGGCGGGATTTGAAATCACGGAGAACCCGGCCGAGGCTGATGTCTGCATTGTCAACACATGCACCGTTACGAATATTGCGGACAGAAAATCACGCCAAATGCTTTCAAAAGCGCATAAACTGAACCCAAATGCAAAACTTATTGCGGCAGGCTGCTTTGCGCAGCGAAGCCCGGAAGCGGCGGCAAAACTGGAGGTGTTTACGCTGTGCTCGGAAGTGCGGACAAGAACCGCGTTGTCGAACTTGTAAAAAGCATTGCTGAAGGACGGGAAAATGAACCGAAAAGCGAAAAATGCAATTGCGGAGAAAAAGAATTGTGCGATTGCTGCGGCGGTATGAAAAAATTCGAACAACCCGAAAACTCGGAATGCAGCGGGAATGCAGCCGGCGGAGCAAAAATCCTTGTCAGAGATGTTATGCATGAACACGAATTTGAAGAAATGAGTGCCGTTCATGAGGGACGCACACGCGCCTATCTCAAAATTCAGGACGGATGCAACATGTTCTGCACTTATTGTGCAATTCCGTATGCACGCGGCGGATTACGTTCGCGCTCGATTGAGTCCGTTCGTGCCGAAGCCGAAAAGCTTAACAACGAAGGATTTTCCGAGGTTGTGCTGACGGGAATTCATCTGATGAGCTATGGCAGGGATTTACGCAGCGGTACGGATATACGCGATGCCGTGCGCTGCTTGACGGACTGAACAATATAAAACGTATTCGCTTCGGTTCGCTTGAACCGCATATGATGACGGATGAAATAATTGCCGAACTTGCAGATAATAAACGCATATGCAGGCAGTTCCATCTTTCACTGCAAAGCGGTTCGGACACGGTGCTTGAACGAATGCGGCGCGGATACACGAGCGGGCAGTATTTTGAATTGTGCCAAAAACTGCGCAGGGCGTTCGGCGGCGAAACAGCCGTTACAACCGATATTATTGCGGGTTTTCCGGGCGAAACGGAAGAGGAGCATCTTGAAACAATCGAATTCATGCGCAAAGTGGGTTTTGCGAAAGTTCATATCTTCCCGTACTCAAGGCGAAGCGGAACAAAGGCGGATGCAATGCCGGGTCAGCTGTCAAATGCCGAAAAAAGCCGCAGAGCAGGTGAGCTTATTGCTGTCGGCAGGGAATCGGAACACGAATACCTTGAACAATACGTTGGAGAAACAGTGAACGTTTTGATAGAAAAATGCATCGATAACGTTTCATACGGATGCACGGATACATATGCAGCGGTCAGAATAAACAGCGCAATAACGCCCAACACATTTGCGGACGTTAAAATAAAATACATCAAGGAGGACATGAATGGAGAATTGTATCTTTTGTAAAATTGCCGCGGGAGAAATACCCTCAACAAAGGTGTATGAAGATGAGCGCGTGCTTGCTTTTCGCGATATCGAACCGCAGGCGCCGGTGCATGTGCTGCTGATTCCCAAAAAGCATTTTGCCGATATTCTTGAATGCGATTCCGAAACATTTGCGTATATGCAGGAGATTGTAAAGAAACTTGCAGTTGAACTCGGCATCGCCGAAAAGGGCTTCAGAGTTGTTATCAACACCGGTGAAGACGGCCAGCAGAGCGTTAAGCATCTGCACTGGCATATTCTCGGCGGAAGAAGCATGCAGTGGCCTCCGGGCTGATTTAAACATCAATCACATAAACAAAGTAATATGAATTGAACAGGGTTCCGCGGAATTGCGTCCGTGGAACCCTTTTCTTATTGACTTCGGATAAGCTTTAAATCTCTGCTTACATAATCAGTCGGAGCATTTGAAAGCCGATTAAAAGCTTATTTCAGAAATTTGAAGCTTGAAACGATAGGTGCTTCGATTGCTTTGCCGCTGCAAACACGGAAGAAGCAGATAAGGTTGAGAACAATAGCAATAATTTCACAAGCAAAGGCAGCGACCCACCCGAGGAATGGGATGATAGCGAGCACGAGCGAAAGCAGCGCGGCGATTTGAATCTTCAGTGCCTGACGCACATGAAAACCGGCATACGGTGAACTGCTTGATGCAAGCAGAGTGATAATCACGCCGAACCATCCCATAAGATATGGAATGAGTGCGAACACCTTGTTTGCGGAAATGTCAGCGGAGTCAAATTCCGCCGTGTGGTCAAGAGGATCTCCGGAGTAAACCGGCGGTTGGTCTGCAACCGTGGTCAGCGGTGCGCCGCACTGAGTGCAGTGCGAGGCAGAGTCGGGAAAACTCAGGTGACAGTTGGTACATACTTTCATATTAATAGCCTCCGATATTTATGCGGAGTATCATAAACTCCGCATAAAGTATATCACGCGGCTGCAGACAAGTCAATACAAATTGATGCATCGAATATCCGGAGAAGAAAAGCAACCGGCGTTTATATTCCGCGCAGCTTTGCGGTTGGAATATATTTTTGAACGATTGAAAGGTATTCGCGCATTTTCCCTTCGCTTGCAGAGGAAAGTCCGGTGCCGATGAGTGCACCGGAATCGACAAACAATTGAAGGAAATAACGTTCTTCGCCTTTAAGCCACGGACCGATGCGCTCGAAATCGGCGGGGAATGAAGCTCGTTGACAACTGTTGTCCGAAATTCATGCTCAACACCGCTGTTTCTTATAATATCAACGCTTGCAAGCACCGGGCCGATATCGATATTCCGAACACCAGTTAAAACGCTGTAACGCTCGGGGGCGGTTTGATATCCATCGCAATGTAATTGAGAAGCTTGGCATCAATAAGTCTTTGCAGCAAATCGGGAAAGGAGCCGTTCGTATCAAGTTTCACGAGATAGCCCATTTCGCGGCAGCGCATTATGAATTCGGCAATGTCCGGCTGAAGCAGCGGTTCGCCTCCTGATATGCATATTGCATCAAGCAAACCGCGCCGCTTGCGAAGAAAACCGAAAATTTCTTCACCTGCAATTGTGGGAGTCAACGCAGGACTGATCACAAGATCCGAATTTTGACAGAACGGGCAGCGAAAATTGCACCCGCCCGTGAAAACAGTGCACGCAACCTTGCCCGGGTAATCGAGCAGAGTGACCTTTTGTATTCCTTTAATTTCCATAGATAAAATTCCTTGTTTAATGCCGAAACTGTTATTGCGGACGACACGGTCGGCCGATGTGTGTCGGCAGTGTTTGTATTTTAGACTTTGGGAGACAGAAATTCAACCTCAAAATAATATATTTTTCGCTAAGCGGAAAAAACTGTTGACAGAGACAAGGAACGGAGCTATAATGTTAGCACTCAAAGGGAATGAGTGCTAACAACAAGTGCTTCCCGATGAGATGCCCCAAAAGGGCGACGATGATTCAGAGGAGTGTGAGAATATGACGGAAGTTTTGGATGTTCGCAAGATGCGCATACTTCAAGCGATCGTTGATGACTATATTCTCACGGCTTCGCCGGTCGGCTCAAGAACTTTGTCAAAGCGTGATGATATCGAGCTTTCACCCGCAACGATTCGCAACGAGATGAGCGACCTTACGGAGCTCGGTTTTCTTGAACAGCCGCATACGAGTGCGGGCAGGATTCCGAGCGAAAAAGCTTACAGACTCTACGTGAACTCCATTATGGACAGAGCAAAGCTGACCGATGAAGAAGCGGAATACATCAGACGTCATCTGAACACACGCGTTAACGAGGTCGGCGAAGTGATTCGTGAAACGGCAAGAATGCTTTCGGGCATCACTAAATATACTTCTGTTGTTCAAACCCCGCAGATAAAAAACGCAAGGTTTAAGCGTATCAGTTTGATTCCCGTAACGGACGGAAAGGCATTAGCCGTTATTGTCACCAACAACGGGACGACTTCAAGCAGAATGCTTTCGGTTCCGGCGGGAGTGACTCCGCGCAGCATTGAACAGCTTGCGGAACTGATGAACGAGCGACTCACAGGTTACAAACTTACCGATGCGCAGAATACGCTGCTTCCTCTTCTGAAGGAGGAAATCGGTGAACAGGCAGAAACGGTTGCGGCAATGCTTCAACCTCTCACAAACAGCCTGAACAAACAGGAGGTCGAGGTTGTCGGTGCGGCAAATATGCTGGATTATCCCGAATACTCCGATGTTGCAAAAGCAAAGTCGTTTCTGTCAGAGGTTGAAAACGGCAGCTGCATTCAACAGGTGTTCACTCAAAACAAGGACGGCGTTGAGCTGACAGTGCGCATCGGAACCGAGAACGATAACCCCGAACTCAAAGATTGCTCCGTTGTCACGGTAAATTATCGTGTCGGCAACGAACAGGCGGGTTCAATGGGTGTTATCGGCCCGACAAGAATGGATTACGGCAAGGTTGTTGCGGTGCTTAAATGCGTGAGCGAAAATCTGAGCAATGTTTTTGAGTGATATGCTCAAAAAAGAATGAATAGCCGCAACAGGCAGCAGAATAATGAAGGACAACGGCAGCAATGCCTGCGTCACGGAGGAAGTTATGGCAAAGGACAAAAAAAACCCGTTCAGCAGGATGAAAAGATGCCCGCAGAAGCACACGAAACCGTTGAACAGAATTCCGCAGAAAACCGAGCGGAAAATTCAGAGGACAACGGCGGTGTGACGCTTTCAAAGGATGAATTTGAACGCGCAAAAGCCGAAATAGAGCGCATGAATGCCGAAATCGAAACTTTGAAGAAAAAGCGCGGACGAGGCAATCGGAGATGCTCAGCGTATCCAGGCGGAATTCAACAATTTTCGCAAGCGCAACGCATCGGTGCGTGCCGAAAGTTACGATGACGGCATCCGCGAAACTATAAAAAATATCCTTCCGGTGCTTGATAATTTCGAGCGTGCCCTCGCAACATCCGACGGTTCACCCTTTTCAAAAGGCATGGAACAGATTCAAAAACAGCTTCTCGACTGCCTCAAAAAGAGCGGACTTGAGGAAATAGAAGCCGAAGGCGTCTTTGATCCGAATATGCATGATGCAGTCATGCGTGATGAAGATGACAGCGATGCCGAAAGCGGAACAATAACAGCCGTTCTTCAGAAAGGCTACCGTGTAAAGGGTAAGATAATCCGCCACACGATGGTGAAAGTCAAATCCTGAGCACAGAACCCGGACACATGCGTTCCGTGTCTTAAAGCGGATCTGCATCAGTCAATCAAAAGCAAAAATCACCCCTTAACCGGGGATGAAATAAATTTAAAATCCCAAACCCATCGCGGTCGGTGCGGATTCTGTCAGCACCGTTGACGCCGCGGCGGACGGCGGCAATCATATCAAAACATGAACCGTTATTTTCCGCCGGAAAGAAAGGTAAAATATTATGTCAAAGATTATCGGTATCGACCTTGGTACGACCAATTCCTGTGTTGCTGTCCTTGAAGGCGGCGAACCCGTTGTTATCCCCAATCCCGAAGGCTCCCGCACAACTCCCTCTGTTGTTGCGTTCAAAAACGGCGAGCGTATGGTGGGTCAGGTTGCAAAACGTCAGGCTATCACCAACCCCGACAACACCGTAAGCAGCATTAAGCGTGAAATGGGCAGCGATTACCGCCGCACCATCGAAGGCAAGTCCTATACTCCGCAGGAAATTTCCGCAATGATTCTTCAGAAGCTGAAACAGGATGCGGAAGCTTATCTCGGCGAAAAAGTCACTGATGCTGTTATTACAGTTCCTGCTTATTTCTCCGACAGTCAGCGTCAGGCAACCAAGGACGCAGGCAAGATTGCAGGCCTTAATGTTCTCCGTATCATCAACGAACCCACTGCGGCGGCTCTTGCATACGGTATGGATAAGGAAAACAACCAGAAGATCCTGATTTACGACCTTGGCGGCGGCACGTTCGATGTTTCCATACTCGAAATCGGCGACGGCGTGTTCGAAGTTCTTGCAACTGCCGGCAACAACCGTCTCGGCGGCGATGATTTCGACGATCGTCTTATCAACTATATTGCAGAGGAATTTAAAAAGTCCCACGGCATTGACCTTCGCAACGACCGCATGGCGAAGCAAAGGCTTAAAGAAGCAGCAGAGAAGGCAAAGATTGAGCTTTCCGGCATGGCTTCCGCAAACGTCAATCTTCCCTTCATCACGATGGATGCAAACGGCCCCGTTCATCTTGATATGAACATCACACGTGCAAAGTTCAACGAGCTTATCTCCGATTTGCTCGACAAAACAAAAACTTGCGTACAGCAGGCATTGCATGATGCGGGTCTTAAAACTTCTCAGATTGATAAGGTTATCCTCGTCGGCGGTTCAACCCGTGTTCCCGCGGTTCAGGATCTTGTAAAGAACATCACCGGCAAAGAACCCTTCAAGGGCATTAATCCCGATGAATGTGTTGCAATCGGTGCTGCAATTCAGGGCGGTGTCCTCGGCGGCGAAGTCAAAGACGTTCTTCTTCTCGACGTAACGCCCTTGAGCCTCGGCATTGAGACCCTCGGCGGCGTATTCACGAAGCTTATTGACCGCAACACCACCATCCCCACCAAGAAGAGCCAGGTATTCTCAACTGCGGCGGACGGTCAGACCAGCGTTGAAATCCATGTTCTTCAGGGCGAGCGTGAGATGGCACAGTACAACAAGAGCCTCGGCAAGTTCCAGCTTACAGGTATTGCACCCGCTCCCAGGGGTGTGCCTCAGATCGAAGTCAGCTTTGATATCGATGCAAACGGCATCGTTCATGTAACTGCAAAGGATCTCGGCACGGGCAATGAACAGAACATCACCATCACTGCCTCCACCAACCTGTCCGAGGATGAAATCAACCGCGCAGTCAAAGAGGCTGAGCAGTTTGCAAACGAGGATAAGAAGCGCAAGGATGAAGTTGAAACCCGCAACCATGCCGACACTCTGGTATATGAAACCGAAAAGACAATGAAGGAACTCGGTGACAAGATTGCAGAGAGCGATAAGTCCAGAATCAACGCCGAAGTTGAAAATGTTAAATCTGCTCTCAACGGCAGCGATTCCGAGGCGATCAAAGCTGCAACCGAAAAGCTGACGGAGGTATCCTATGAAGTTTTCGGCAAGATTTATCAGCAGCAGG
>VOFD01001195.1_pt1 | contig 18738 bp, 26 predicted proteins | sample 5384101 | NCBI WGS metagenome assembly VOFD01 (sample SAMN12384723, study PRJNA508395) | human gut metagenome | isolation source: healthy gut C | host: Homo sapiens
CAGCGTGGACCTCTACATCGGCGGTATCGAACATGCCACGGGGCACCTCATCTATTCCCGTTTCTGGAACAAGTTCCTGTATGACATCGGTGTGGCCGTCGAGGACGAACCGTTCCGCAAATTGGTGAACCAGGGGATGATACAGGGACGTTCCAATTTCGTTTACCGGGTTGCCGGGACGAATACTTTCGTATCGCTCGGTCTGAAGGACGGGTACGAGACGCAGCCGATTCATGTGGACGTGAACATCGTGAAGAACGATATCCTCGACCTGGAGGCATTCCGGGCGTGGCGGCCGGAGTTCGCCGACGCGCAGTTTATCCTGGAAGAAGGCCGCTACGTTTGCGGCTGGGCGGTGGAGAAGATGAGCAAGTCGATGTACAACGTGGTCAACCCCGATTACATCGTGGAGCATTACGGAGCCGATACGCTGCGCATGTACGAAATGTTCCTCGGACCGCTCGAGCAGAGCAAGCCGTGGGACACGAACGGCATCGACGGCGTGCACAAGTTCCTGCGCCGCTTCTGGAGGCTGTTCCATGCCGGGGGCGGGGAGCTTTCGGTAAACGAGGAGGCCCCTACGCCGCAGGAACTCAAGGTGCTGCACAAGACGATAAAGAAAGTCAGCGAGGATATCGAGAACTTCTCGTTCAACACGTCGGTTAGTGCCTTCATGATATGCCTGAACGAACTCGGCGATTGCAGCAAGCGGGCGGTACTCGAACCGCTCCTCGTCCTGTTGTCGCCTTTCGCTCCCCACATCGCCGAAGAGTTGTGGCACGAACTGGGGCACGAGGGAACCATTTTCGACGAACGCTATCCGGTCTTCAATCCTGCCTGCCTCGTGGAGAACAGTTTCGATTATCCGGTTTCGGTGAACGGGAAGATGCGCTTCAAGAAGGAATTTCCGCTCGGTGCTGCGGTCAGCGAAATCGAAGCCGCCGTGCTCGCCGACCCGCAGATGGAGAAATACACTGCCGGGAAGGAAGTTCGGAAGGTCATCGTCGTACCGGGCAAGATTATCAACGTCGTCGTGTGACGTCCGTCGGTGTCGTGAGGCATTGCGGTGCCGGTGCGTGCCGCTCTTCCGGAACGTGACCGAAGGCCGGTCGGAAAAACAGACTTTTCCGACCGGCCTTCGTCGTTTCTCGGCTGCGTAGCAGTTGCGGTCACCGGCTTGCGCCGTTCTCTCCTCGCCGCAGCGCGGAGGCAGGCCGATGTCATTTCCGGAAGAGGTAGAACTTCAGGTCCAGCGTGGCGCTGTGTTCGTATTTCCACGGTCTTGTAGTGCCGAATTGGAAGAAGGTGGGACGATAGGTGGCTCCGAACATGATTTTGGGCGTGATGTTGATGTAGGCGGCCACCATGATGCCTGCCGCCCAGTACCGGTCGTCGAGGCGCGTATCGCCCAGGTAGTTCGTTCCGAAACCGGGGTAAGGCGGTTTGTAGGTGTACTTGTTCCGTGCCGCATTCAGGCCGTACCCTACGGTGAAACGGCGGAAATGGAAGTATTCGGCTAGGGAGATGTGTATGGCAGACCATTCTTCGTTGGGCGGCGGGTCGATGCTGGCAGCCGGTCCCCAGATAGTGGCATATCCGGCCAATGCACTTGCTTCCAGTGCGATGCCGCGCTTGTCGCGGTAGAGGTATTCGATGCCTGCGGCGATTCCGATACATCCGCCGTTGTTTCGGCGTATTCCTGTCGAAACGGGAGAAAACGAATAGAGTTGCAGCCACGGGAAGGCCAGCGAAACGTTGACGCGTCCTTTCTGGAACGAGTTTGCATAGCGTGTCGCACGGCGCCCCCGCGTCTTTCGGTGGCTTTCAGTACGGACCGGTATCGCGGGCGTACGCCCAGCGTCCAGTCGTTCTTGCGGAAGGTACGGTAGCCGTCGCCGGTCCAATAGAGGTCGGGATGTTCGTAGCGGTTGTTGTTGCCGCGGTCTTCGAACATTCCTATTCCCAACGAGAGGAAATTGAGCCAGAAGAGGTCGCTGTTGTAGGCTGCCAGACGGTAGGAGTAGGTGGTGTCGGCGGCGTGTATCTCCACCGACAGCGATTCCGGGGTGGCGTCGTAAAAGCCGTAGGCCGTCTGCGGCGAGTTGGCTGCATAGACAATCCGGGACATTCGGGCGAGGTTCTTTCCCGACGGTTCCACTCCGAGTTCCAGGGCCATGTCGCGGGGCGTGAGGCCGTAGCGGAGCGTGTCGCCGTTCATGACCACCGTCTCCCCTTCGGGGGTGTCCACGGCGACGTATTTCCGGGAGGTGCTGTAAGTCGTCACGCAGGAGGCGAATAGAAGACATGCGGAGAGCGGCAGGAGGAGTGTTCGGTTCATAGGCATTGGCGTTTTGGGTTTGTAATATACAGATGCATCTCCCCGTCGTTTTGTTGCACGGCCGGTCGTTTTTTCGGAGAGGCGCTCTTCCGGTGCCGGAAGGGTCGCCTCTGCCGTTCCCGTAGCGGAACATCCGGACGGCATCTCTCTCCGGAGGCTATCTCAGCAGGTAGAATTTCAGTTCGATGGCAATCGTATGTTCGTATCGCCACGGTTCGGGATTGCCGAACCGCAGGAAGGTGGGCTTGTACGATATGCCGAAAAGAATTCGGGGTGTGATGTTGACGTATCCGGCGACCGAAACGCCCGCCGCCCAGTAATGGTCGCGGAGCTTTCGCGTCCCAGCGGTGCCGGCGGCATTTCGCCCTCTTCCGGTATGTCGTAATGGTAAGCCCAAAGATAGCGGGTGCAGTTGAGACCGTAGCCGAATGTGAACCGGCGAAGATGATGGTAGGCCGAGATGCCGGCCGTCATGACGGAATACCCCTCGTGGGGGCTGTTCCATACAATGTCGAGCGGTGCCAGGACGGGGATGAAGGAGAAGAGCATCCCGCTCCACTCGGCGGCTATTCCCTGTTTGTCGCGGTAGAGGTATTCGATGCCGGCTCCTGCCCCGATGAAACCGCAGAAGCGCCGTCCGCCGCCTGCTGCTGCGGGGTGGCAGGAGGAGAAGTGTGTCCACGGAAGAGACAGGGAGAGGTTGAGACTGCCCGGTCGGAATGTGCCGTCGAAACGCATACGGCGCAGTTGTTCCCGATGCCTTGTGGGAAAGAAGTCCCTTTTTCGGGGTGAGGCGGTATCCGGCTCCGTCGCGGCAGATGTCGGGGGCGGGCGAATACTTCTTCTGCCGACGTTGTACCGTTGTTTGCCGGTGTGACCTTTTGTCCCGTTCGTTCGGCCCGATGGCGAAGACGAAGGTCGAATCGCGGGTCTGTATCTCGACCGTTACCCTTTCGGATGTCGTCGGAAATACACCGTAAACCGTCTGTGGCGGATTCAGGTCGTGGATTATCTGGGCGAATTTGTCGAGTTCCTTCCGGTCGCTTTGGAGATGCAGCTGTTCGACCAGCCGCTCCGGTGTCATGCCGTAACGGAGGGTGTCGCCGTCGAGGAGGACGGTTTCGTCGCAGGGCGTCTCTACCGCTACATAATCGTAGGCGGGCGGGGCGGGCGGTTGGTAGAGGAGGAGGAATTGGGGGTACAGGCATAAGCCGCAGTGCAGCAGATGGCGGAAAGGAGCGCGTAAATGGAGTGTTTCATGCCGTTGCTTTTCTGTAAGATGCACCGGGGAGCGGGAATGTTGCACCGGTGCGAAGAAATTTTTATGGCGGGAAGGGCGGGGTGTCGCCTGCTGTGTGCAGTCGTATCCCGTCGCAGCGACATGCGGCCGCACACGGCAGGAGCGATTCGTCGGATGTATCCGCATAGGAAGTGCGCCGACGTTTGAATGCGGAAAGACTTGCAGCGGGCCGGTCGGGAAAAAGTCGGACAGCGGATTTTGCCGGACCGTGGACTGAAGCGGGAGAAGAGTGGCGGCGGAATTACAGGTAAAGGTCGAGGAGCCCTTCCGGGAGCACAAAGGTTATCTCCCGTGCGGCGAGGTCGAGGGCCGATATCATCTCTTCGGCGGCGGGTACGAGATTTCCCTCCCTTCGGCCGTAATTGCGAACAGCGGGTTCTGTTCGCTGTCGATATAGTCCGTGATTTCTCCCCGAAGCGGATGACCGTCGAACGTCGCCCGGAAGCCGACCAAATCCTCCAGATAGATGATGTCGTCGTCCGCCTCCTCATCGTCCGTGCGCAGGGAGAGTTCCAGACCGACAAGTTCCGCGGCCCGTTCCTGCGTGTCGAAATCCGCGAATGTAACGAGTGCGCTGCTGCGGCCGCGTCGCTCGAATTTCTCGATAAAAAGAGGAACCGCCAACGCATCGATAGATGCGAAGAGCGGTTCCCTTTTATCGAATTCTTCCGGAAAAGTGTCGTACAGGTTGATTATCAGTTCGCCTTCGCGGCCAAACGGTTTGGATACCTTACCGACGGTTTCCAGCGTATTCATCGTCTTACTCGGCGGCGGGAGCTTCCCCTTCGGCAGGAGCCTCCGCTTCCTCGGTTTGTGCGGCGGCAGCGGCTGCTGCTTCAGCCCTTTTTGGCCTCGATAGCCTTCGCCTTCTTTTCGTTGGCTTCTTTCTCCGCTGCGAGGCGTGCCTTTTCGGACTTCTCCTTTTCGCCGGTCGCTTCTGCGTCTTGGCGGATATCTTGGCGGCCTTCTCGCTCATCCATTTTTCGAACTTGGCATCGGCTGCGGCTTCGTCGAAAGCTCGCTTTGGCAACGCCTCCGAGGAGGTGCTTCTTGTACATCACACCCTTGTAGGGAGAGGATGGCGCGGCAGGTGTCCGTGGGCTGTGCACCCTTCTGGAGCCATTCCAGGGCTTTGTCGAAATTCAGGTCGATGGTAGCAGGATTCGTGTTCGGATTGTAGGTACCAATCTTTTCGATGAACTTGCCATCGCGTGGCGCCCTGCTGTCTGCGACAACGATATGATAAAAGGCGTAGCCTTTCTTACCGTGGCGCGCAAGTCTGATTTTTTACAGGCATTTGTTTGAATGTGTTAGATTAACAATCGTTGTTGTCCTGCCGTTTTCACGAAACGGCCTGCAAATGTAAGGAGTTTTTGCCGAACTGCCAAACGCTCCGGGGGAATAACTTCCTGCGGTACCGGTTGCGGAGAGGGACTACCGGGCCGTCTGTTTCCGGTGCCGTGCCCGTGCGACGGCCCGCCACGCCTCTCCTGCCCACAGCACGAGCGAGGTGCCTGCCGTGATGAGGAGCCATTCGTGCAGCGGCAGCGGTTCCGTCCGGAATACTTCGCCTCCGAACGTGACGATGATTATCTGGCCGGCGAGTATCAGCAGGGCGGTCCAGAGCAGTCCCTTCGCCCGCGAAGCGTCCCGGAAGACGGAGTGGTCGGTGCCGAAGACGCCTGCGTTGAAGAGGTTCCAGAATTGCAGCATGACGAATACGGTGAAAAAGACCGTCAGCCGGTGGGTATCCATGCCGCCGGGGAGGGCGTTCATCCAGGCCAGCAGCCCCATGAGGAGGACGATGAAAGCGATGCCGACGCCGAGGATGGCGTTGCGCATGGCGGGCGTGATGATGAAGTCGCTTTGTTTGCGGGGCTTCTCGGCCATTACGTCCGGGCTCGGAGGTATGGAGGCCAGCGCCATGGCGGCGAAAGTATCCATGATCAGGTTGACCCACAGCATTTGCGTGACGGTGAGCGGCAGCGCCGTGCCGAAGAAGGCGCCCAGCAGGACGCTCAACAGCGCCACGATGTTGATGGTGAGCTGGAAGACGATGAACCGCTGGATGTTCTTGTAGAGCGAGCGCCCCCACATCACGGCCGTGGCGATGCTGCGGAACGAGTCGTCAAGCAAAGTCATGTCGCTCGCCTCCTTGGCAACCGACGTACCCGTGCCCATCGAAAGGCCCACCTGGGCGTGGTTGAGTGCCGGGGCGTCATTCGTACCGTCGCCCGTAACGGCTACCACCGCTCCCTTTTGCTGGAGCAGTTGAACGAGCCGCTGTTTGTCCATGGGGCGTGCACGGCTCATCACTTTCAGGTCGAGTACCCGGTCAAGCGCCTCCTCGTCGCTCAGCGCGGCGAATTCGGCTCCCGTGATGCGGTTGCGGTCGGTGTCCTCCGGTGTCCAGAGCCCTATCTGGCGGGCTATTTCGGTTGCCGTGCCGGGTGTGTCGCCGGTCACTATCTTGACCGCTATCCCGGCCGATTGGCACTGCCGGACGGCATCGGGGACATCGGGACGTATCGGGTCGCTGATGGCGAAGATGCCCAGGAAGGTGAGCCCTCCTGCGGCGACGAGCTCCGCACAGTCGGTTGGAGCATCGGCTGGAATGACCTTGTAGGCCAGTCCGAGGGTACGCATGGCCTTGTTCTGGTAGGCGAGCAGTGCCTCTTCGTACTCTCTTTTCGGGCTTCGTCCAGCGTACACCTGCTCATCACGATTTCGGGCGCCCCCTTGACGTAGAGGATACGCGGCTCCCGCAACAGGCGACTCCACGAGCGTCGCCATGTATTTGCGTTCGGTGGAGAAGGTGAGCTGGTCGAGCACCCGGGCCTGCGAACGGAGCGCCATGTAGTCCCTTCCGCGGCCTTGCAGCCACAGCAGCAGCGCCACCTCCGTCGGGTTTCCGACCCCCGCGGGTCGTTCCCCTTCGCCTTTCTCCTCCAGGAACGCCGTCGAGTTGGCCGCGATGCCTTCGGCGACGATGTCGGGGCATGTCTCGTCGAGCTTGCGTTTCATAGACCTGCATCAGGTTCTGTGTCAAGGTGCCCGTCTTGTCGGTGCAGATGACCGTAATCGCTCCCATCGTTTCGCAGGCGTGCATCTTGCGCACGAGGTTGTTTGTCCGGAGCATGCGCCGCATGTTGAGCGCAAGGCTGAGAGTAACGCTCATGGGCAGCCCTTCCGGAACGGCCACGACGATGAGCGTCACGGCCATCATGAAGTATTTCAGGACGATGTTGGCGATGTCGAGCCACTGCTCCCAGCCCGTCACCGTGTGGACGGAGAGATAGGCGTAGAGGTCCTTGCCCGTAAAGATGAGGAAGGTGAGTATCGCAATGGTGAAACCCGCCCGCCCAATCAGCTTCGCCAGCCGCGAAAGCTGGATGTTCAGCGGTGTCCGTTCGGTTCCCTGTTCGGTCGCCTGCCGGGCTACTTTCCCGATTTCGGTCGCATCTCCGACGCGCTCCACCCGCATGACGCCGTGGCCGTCGGTGACCGTCGTGCCGCGCATGACGGCGTTGGAGGGATAGGTCGCTTCGGCGTCGAAGGCCGTCTCCTCGACCGTCTTGTTTACCATGAGTTCCCCTGTCAGATTCGATTCGTTTATCTGCAGCGAGACGGCTTCGAGCAGCGTGCCGTCCGCGGGAACCTCTTCGCCGGTGTTGAGGATGACGATGTCGCCCACTACGATATCCTTGCGGGGAATTTCCCGGATTTTCCCGTTGCGGACGACCGATACGGGCGTCTCTTCGCCCACAGTGTTTAGCAGGTCGAATTTCCGGTTGGCGTCGTACTCGAACCAGAAGCCGATGCCCGTCGCCAGAAAGATGGCGAAGAAGATGCCTATCGTTTCGGCGTATTCGCCCTCGATGACGGAGATGACCAGCGAGAAGCAGGCCGCTACGAGCAGTACCTTGATGACGGGGTCTTTGAACTTTTCGAGATAGAGCCTCCACATGGAGGGGCGTTTAGGCGGGGTGAGCAGGTTTTGGCCGTGCTGTCGCCGGCTCTCCTCCACCTCGCGGTCGGTCAGGCCGGTCAGGTGCGGCCCGTTCGCGTTTTGTGTCATGTCGTTTCTGTGCGTTTGGTTCGTTTTGCAGTTTTCGGGCCCGGGAGACTGCGGAGTCGGAATAGCTTGTCGTACCGCTCCGCAGCCTGCATTGCTGCCGTCGGGTAGGGATTTTGCCTTCCGGCATCGGCCCCTGTCGTTTTGGGAACGCTGTTCCGTTCGGCCGGAATCTGCTTGTCGGCTGCAAAAAATGGTGTACATATGGAAAAATATCGTTATGTTTACGGGAGAAAAATGTGTAAAAGGTCGGATTGAACGGACATGGAACCTGATGGAGATTTGTACGGAATGGCGGCGGGCGAGCCGTCGCAGGAAAAAGGAGGTTTCGGTCGGGGCAGGTGTCCGCTTCTCCCTGCACGACAGAGCGGAGCATTTTTACCACGGCGAGACACCGTTTATTCTCGACGGCTTTATTCTGGGGCTCTGTCTACGGGGCAGCGAGGAAATCCGTGTGAACGGGAAGGCTTATTCCGTCGTTCCCGGCACGGTCGTCCTGCTGTCGCCGAATCAGTTGGTGGAGCACGGCGGGGCTTCGGAGGATTTGGAACGGCACACGGTAGCGATGTCGCTGGAACTGGTATTGGAGTTTCCTTCGCCGGTCGATATCGAAATACTGAGTATGGCCCGCACCATGCCTGTGGTGCGGGCTTCTGCGGAGGAGATGGATGGATTGACGGTATATTACCGTTTCCTTGAGAAGCAGTATGCCTCGAAACGGGCGTCTACCGCGAGGAGATAGCCAAGGCGCTGCTCTATGCGCTGTGTTGAAACTCTGTGAAGTGTACCGTCGGGAAGCGGGGACGGCCTCGCATGTCGCCAAGCCTCGGAACGAACAGGCTGACCGACGATTTTTTCGTCCTCCTGTCGCGTCACTACCGCAGGGAACGGAGCGTGAAGTTTTATGCTTCCCGAATGAACCGCACACCGAAATACCTTTCCGGGGCGGTGAAGCGTATTACAGGCCGTTCGATATCCGACTGGATTGACGAGGTGGTGGTGATTGAAATCAAAAGGCAGTTGAAGACGACCGACCGGACCGTTCTTCAGATATCCGAAGAGCTCAATTTTTCGAGTCCCTCGGTGTTCGTGCAGTATTTCAGGCATCATACGGGGATGACGCCGCGGCAATACCGGAAAGAGGGTCTTTGACGGATACCATATTTGTTTTGGCAGGGTCGTTTCGTACTCCTGTGTCCTGCTTCATCGCCCCGATTACGGCCCTATTTGCACAAGTGGCGGAAAAGCTCTTTTTGTGGACCTTTGGATAGAGGGGTTCTATCAACAGTTGGATAGAGCAACGGCCTCTAAGCTGTGGGTCTTGGGTTCGAATCCCAACGGAATCACGCAGCGGGTATTCGGAGAAGTCCCGGTACCCGGCTTTCCGCTACCGGAGGGTAATCGCATTTACATACATGACGCGGCGGCCGATGGTTATTCCGGTCTGTGTCGGCTCGGAAAGCGTCTGCTTCGCAGTGGGCGGTCGCTCCTCTCTTTTTGCATCCTTTTTTCGTTTTGAAATCGGTTCATTCCGCAGGAGTGCGGTACGTTATGCCCCGTTCGAACACGGACATCCGGCAGGCCATTGCGCGCTCATGCGGGACGCTGGCGGTTTTCAGGTGCGGATTCCATGCTGTGTGCAGGTATGTTGTTTTCAATCATGTGTTTACGTTGTATGTTTCTGTTTCTTAAATGTGTATTTTCTATGCGTTTAAAAAACGATAAGCAAAAAAGAATAGCGCAAAGGGGCGGCAGACGTGAAAAACGCTGTAAATCCGGCCGAAACAGGTGAAAAAGTTGTCGCTTCATATACCGTTTCGGAAATTTTGCCTATATTTGCACTCCGTTTTGATTGCGGAATTACGAGAAAACAACAGTTAAGTTACTCAAACTAAAGGACAAAAGTTTTAAAGATGCCAACTATTCAACAGTTAGTTCGGAAAGGACGGGTGCAGATGGAGGACAAGAGCAAGGCTCCGGCACTCGACGCATGTCCGCAGAGGCGCGGCGTGTGCGTGCGTGTGTACACCACCACACCCAAGAAGCCTAACTCTGCAATGCGTAAGGTCGCCAGGGTGAAAGGCTGACCAACCAGAAAGAGGTGAATGCCTATATTCCCGGAGAGGGGCATAACCTGCAGGAACACTCCATCGTGCTTGTGCGCGGAGGTCGTGTGAAGGACCTCCCCGGTGTACGTTACCACCTGGTGCGCGGTGCGCTCGACTCGGCAGGTGTCGACGGTCGTCGCCAGCGTCGTTCCAAATACGGTGCGAAGAGGCCGAAGGCAGGTGCCGCTCCCGCGAAGAAGAAATAGCAATCCGTACTTTTCGTAATGCGGACGCGGCTTCCGGTGCCGGTCGCGTAGCGCAGGGAATCGACAAACGAGGCGCCGCCAAACAAACGCAGAATTTTTAGATAAAGAAATGAGAAAAGCTAAGCCTAAAAAGCGAATTCTACTTCCGGATCCCAAGTTCAACGACGTACTTGTGACCAGGTTCGTAAACAACCTCATGCTGGATGGTAAGAAGAGTATTGCTTACACGATTTTCTACGATGCGTTGGATATCGTCGGCGAGAAGATGAAGGACGCGGACAAGGCTCCTCTGGAGATTTGGAAGCAGGCGTTGGAAAATATCACCCCGCAGGTGGAGGTCAAATCCCGCCGCATCGGTGGCGCCACGTTCCAGGTTCCTACCGAAGTGAGGCCCGAGCGCAAGATTTCCCTTTCGATGAAGAATCTTGTCCTTTATTCTCGTAAACGCGCCGGGAAATCGATGGCCGAAAAGCTGTCGGCCGAGATAGTAGCTGCCTACAACATCGATGCCGGTAAAGACGACTACTTCGGAACGTATCCTTTTCTACACGGGTAAGACGCACAAGATCGGCGAGGTGCACGAGGGTGGCGCCACCATGGACTGGATGGTACAGGAGCAGGAACGCGGTATTACGATCACCTCTGCGGCAACCACCGCTTTTTGGCACTACTAAGATAAGACCTATCAGATCAATATCATCGACACTCCGGGTCACGTCGACTTCACCGCCGAAGTGGAACGTTCGCTGCGCGTGCTCGACGGCGCGGTGGCTACCTTCTGCGCCGTGGGCGGCGTAGAACCCCAGTCCGAGACCGTTTGGCGTCAGGCCGACAAGTACAACGTTCCGCGTATCGGCTACGTAAATAAAATGGACCGTACGGCGCCGACTTCCTGTCGGTTTGCGCTCAGATCAAGGAGCGTCTCGGAGCCAATGCGCTGCCGGTAGTGCTGCCCATCGGGGCCGAAGACAAATTCGAGGGCCTGATAGACCTTATATATAATAGGGCTATTATTTACTACGACGACAAGACCGTCCGCGACAATTTCGATATCCGCGAGATTCCGGAAAACATGAAGGCCGAGGCCGAGGAGTGGCGCAACAAGCTCATCGAAGAGGTCGCCGCTACCGACGACGCGCTGATGGAGAAGTTCTTCGAAGATCCCTGCGTCGATCACGGCCGAAGAGCTGATCGCCGCGATCCGCAAGGCGACGATCCAGATGACGCTCGTGCCGATGCTCTGCGGCTCGTCGTTCCACAACAAGGGCGTGCAGAAACTGCTCGACTACATCATCGCGTTCCTGCCGTCGCCGCTGGATCTGCCTGCCGTCACGGGTATCAACCCCAAGACCGACGAGGAGGTTGTCCGCCACGCTTCGGAGGACGATCCGTTCTGCGGTCTGGCGTTCAAGATCGCTACCGACCCGTTCGTAGGCCGTCTGGCGTTCGTGCGCGTATATTCGGGCAAACTGGACGCCGGTTCCTACGTGCTGGACACGACGCAGCGGCAAGCGCGAGCGTATCAGCCGTCTCTACCAGATGCACTCCAACAAGCAGAACCCTCTCGAGAGAGTCGGTGCAGGTGACATCTGCGCCGCCGTCGGCTTCAAGGAGATCCGTACGGGTGATACGCTCTGCGCCGAGAATGCACCTCTCGTACTCGACAGATGACCTTCCCCGAGCCGGTGATCGGTCTGGCCGTAGAGCCCAAGACCCAGAAGGATCTCGACAAGCTGGGCATCGCACTGGCCAAGCTGGCGGAGGAGGATCCTACCTTCACGGTTCGTACCGACGAGGAGACGGGACAGACGATCATCAGCGGCATGGGTGAGCTTCACCTCGACATCATCGTCGACCGTCTGCGCCGCGAGTTCGGTGTGGAGATCAACCAGGGTGCGCCCCAAGTCAACTACAAGGAGGCGCTTACCACGACCGTCCAGCACCGCGAAGTCTTCAAGAAGCAGACCGGCGGCCGCGGTAAGTTCGCCGACATCATCTTCGAGATCGGCCCGGCCGAAGAGGCAAGATGGGTCTCACGTTCGTCGACGAGGTCAAGGGCGGCAACATTCCCAAGGAGTTCATTCCCGCCGTGCAGAAGGGCTTCGAGGCCGCTATGGCCAACGGTGCCCTCGCCGGCTATTCGATGGACTCGATGAAGGTTACCCTCAAGGACGGTTCGTTCCACCCTGTGGACTCGGATCAGCTTTCATTCGAGATCGCAGCCCGCAACGGCTACCGCCATGCGGCTCCAAGGCCGGTTCGGTTATTCATGGAGCCCATCATGTCAGTGGAGGTTCTCACTCCCGAGGAGAGCATGGGCGACATCATCGGCGACCTGAACAAGCGCCGCGGCCAGATCCAGGGCATGGAGTCGAAGGGCACCGCCCGCGTCGTGAAGGCTAAGGTTCCCCTGTCGGAGATGTTCGGCTACGTGACCGTGCTGCGTACGATTTCGTCGGGCCGCGCCACGTCGTCGATGGAGTTCTCGCACTTCGAGGAGGTTCCTGCTAACCTTGCCAAGGAGATCATCGAGAAGAGCGAGTGGTAAGCGTAAGGATTTAGAATAATAACGAGTTAAAATATGAACCAGAAAATTAGAATCAAACTAAAGTCTTTCGACCATAATCTCGTTGACAAGTCGGCCGAGAAAATCGTCAAGACCGTGAAGTCAACGGACGCCATGGTAAGCGGTCCGGTGCCCCTGCCCACAGCAGAAGCAGATTTTTACGGTCAACCGCTCGACTTTCGTCAACAAGAAAGCCCGCGAGCAGTTCCAGCTCTGCACCTTCAAGCGCATCCTCGACATCTACTCATCGACGCCCAAGACGATCGACGCGCTGATGAAGCTGGAGCTTCCGTCGGGTGTAGAGGTGGAGATCAAGGTTTGATAACGACAGGCACGTGCGGATGCCGGCGGGCGAACGAAAAGGCCGGACGTGCGTTTTCCGCGAGGACGATATTTACGAACGAAAATATAGACTCAAGAAGACAAATCACTTTATTCAACAAACGTAATTCGACAGAAAAATGTCAGGACTAATTGGAAAGAAGATCGGAATGACTTCCGTTTTCAGTGCCGAGGGTAAGAACATACCGTGCACTGTTATCGAGGCTGGTCCGTGTGTGGTTACGCAAATCAAGACCCTCGAAAAGGATGCTTACGAGGCCGTCCAGGTTGCCTATGACGACAAAAGTGAAAAGCACACCAGCAGCAGTTTGTTAGGTCACTTCAAGAAGGCGGGCACCACTCCCAAGCGTAAGATGGCGGAGTTCAAGGACATGCCGGAAGTGAACCTCGGTGACACGCTCACGGTGGACATCTTCTCCGAGGAGGACTGGGTGGACGTTACCGGGATTTCGAAGGCCGCGGCTTCCAGGGCGTAGTGAAACGTCACGGGTTCGCTGGTGTCGGCGGCCAGACCCACGGCCAGCACAACCGTCAGCGCAAGCCGGGTTCGCTGGGTGCGTCGTCCTATCCCTCGCGTGTCTTCAAGGGCAAGCGTTTGCCCGGCCAGATGGGCGGCGAGCAGGTCAAGGTTCTGAACCTGCAGGTATTGAAGATTATTCCCGAGAACAACCTCATCCTCGTGAAGGGTTCGATTCCCGGAGCCAAAGGTGCTTATTTAACGATCGAAAAGTAGTCATGGAATTAGCTGTTTAGAACACACAAGGAAAAGAGACGGGTCGCAAGGTAGTCCTCGCGGATTCCGTATTCGGCGTGGAGGCTAATGACCACGCTATCTATCTCGACGTGAAGCAGTACCTGGCCGACCAGCGTCAGGGCACGCACAAGTCGAAGCAGCGTAACGAAGTAGCCGGATCGACGCGCAAGCTCAAACGTCAGAAGGGTACCGGCGGCGCACGTTGCGGCAGCATCAAGTCACCGCTGTTCCCGGGTGGCGGCCGCGTATTCGGTCCCGTACCCCGCGACTACAGCTTCAAGCTCAACAAGAAGCTCAAGCGTCTGGCCCGCCGCAGCGCCCTGACCTACAAGGCTCAGGCCGGTGCGATCTGCGTGGTGGAGCCTATTTCGATGGACGCTCCCAAGACTAAGTCGATCGTAGCGATGGCCGAGGCTCTGAAGGTTGCCGACAAGAAAGTCCTGCTGGTTTTGCCGGATTCGAACGTCAATCTTCAGCTCTCGTGCCGCAACCTCCCCTACGTGAAAGCCATTCTGGCTTCGAACGTCAATACGTACGAAGTGATGAACGCTTCGGCCGTCGTGATGGTCGAGGGCGCCGAGAATGTGTTGAATGTGATGTTAGCTTAAAACGCGCAAGAAAAATGGAAATTATAATTAAGCCTATTTTGACCGAGAAGATGACGATTCAGGGCGAAAAACTGAATCGCTACGGTTTTATCGTCGACGTTAGAGCTAACAAGCTGCAGATCCGTAACGCGTAGAGCAGCTTTACAACGTGGTTGTAACGGATGTGAATACGGTGAACTACATGGGCAAACTCAAGAGCCGCTACACCAAGGCGGGTCTTCTGGAAGGCCGTGCTAATAACTTCAAGAAGGCGATCGTCACCTTGAAGGATGGAGACAAGATAGATTTTTACAGTAATATCTAAAAGAGATGGCAGTAAGAAAGTTTAAACCGGTAACACCCGGTACAAGACATAAGATTATCGGCACGTTCGACGAGATCACGACGAACGTACCGGAGAAATCGCTCGTCAGCGTCAAGAAAAGTTCAGGCGGACGTAACAATACGGGTAAGATGACGGTTCGCTACATCGGCGGCGGTCACAAGTATGTATCGTAATGTGGACTTCAAGCGTGTGAAGGATGGCGTTGCTGCAACTGTGAAAACGATCGAGTACGATCCGAATCGTACGGCACGCATCGCATTGGTTGTGTATGCCGACGGCGAGAAGAGCTATATCCTGGCTCCGAACGGCCTTCAGGTCGGCCAGACCGTCATGAGCGGCGCAGGTGTCGCTCCCGAAGTCGGAAATACGCTCTTCCTGAGCGAGATTCCGCTGGGTACGGTCATCCACAACATCGAACTCTACCCCGGTCAGGGCGCCGCGATGGCTCGTTCGGCCGGTTCCTATGCTCAGCTTTTGGCACGTGAAGGCAAGTTCGCCGTTATCAAATTGCCTTCAGGTGAGACTCGTATGGTACTCGTAACTTGCCGTGCAACTGTCGGCGTTGTGTCCAACGTGGACCACAGCCTCGAGAGTTCGGGTAAGGCAGGTCGTGAGCGTTGGCTCGGCCGTCGTCCCAGAAACCGTGGTGTCGTGATGAACCCGGTGGATCACCCGATGGGTGGTGGCGAAGGTCGTGCGTCGGGTGGTCACCCGCGTTCGCGCAAGGGTCTGTTGGCTAAGGGTTACAAGACTCGTAATCCGAAGAAGACGACCTCGAAGTTTATTATTTCAAGAAAGAAAAAAAAATAATTAAAAGAGTAACATAATGAGCCGTTCACTGAAAAAAGGACCATTCATTGACCCGAAACTCGAGGCGAAAGTAGTCGCTCAAGCCGAGGGCAATAAGAAGGCGGTCATCAAGACCTGGTCGCGAGCAAGTATGATTTCGCCTGACTTCGTTGGTCAGACGATCGCTGTCCACAACGGAAATAAGTTTATTCCCGTTTACGTAACTGAAAACATGGTCGGACACAAACTCGGCGAGTTCGCTCCGACGCGTAACTTCCGTGGTCATGCGGGTAACAAGAAAAAATAGGTAGAAAATGGGTGCAAGAAAAGCAATAAGAGCCGAAAAAATGAAGGCTGAAAAGAAGCAGAAGGCTATCGCCGTTCTGCGGGATTGCCCGACGTCTCCGCGTAAGATGCGTTTGGTGGCCGACATCATCCGCGGTGTGGAGATCAACAAGGCACTGGGTATCCTCCGCTACTCGAAGAAAGAGGCGTCGATCCGTCTGGAGAAGCTCCTCAAGTCGGCCATCGCCAACTGGGAGGCCAAGAACGAGGGAGAACGTCTGGAAGATACCAAACTTTGTGTAAAGGAGATATTTGTTGACGGCGGTCGCATGCTGAAGCGTATTCAGCCCGCGCCTCAAGGTCGTGCACACCGTATCCGCAAGCGTTCGAACCACGTAACGATCGTAGTTGACAAAATGGTAACCGTAGAAAACAAGTAATCAAATGGGACAGAAAGTTAATCCGATAGCAAATCGTCTTGGCATCATCCGCGGTTGGGACTCCAACTGGTTCGGAGGTAAGGATTTCTCAGAGAAATTGGTCGAAGACGCCAAGATCCGCAAGTATCTGAATGTCCGTTTGGCGAAGGCGAGCATCTCGAAGATCATCATCGAGCGCACGCTGAAGCTTGTTACGGTCACGATCGCGACGGCCCGCCCCGGTATCATCATCGGCAAGGGCGGCCAGGAGGTCGATAAACTCAAGGAGGAGTTGAAGAAACTCACCGGTAAGGAGGTCCAGATCAATATCTTCGAAGTGAAGCGTCCGGAGGTTGACGCCGTGATCGTGGGACAGAACATCGCCCGCCAGTTGGAGGGCCGCGTATCGTTCCGCCGCGCCGTGAAAACCGCTATCGCATCGACGATGCGTATGGGCGCCGAAGGTATCAAGGTCCAGGTTTCCGGACGTGTAGGCGGTGCCGAGATGGCCCGCAGCGAAACGATGAAAGAGGGACGTATTCCGCTGCATACATTCCGTGCCGACATCGATTACTGCCTGACCGAGGCGCTTACGAAGGTAGGTATCCTGGGTGTCAAGGTATGGATCTGCCAGGGTACGGTTTACGGCAAGCGCGATCTGTTCGAGATCGCCGGCGCTTCGGCTTCGGCACAGGGCGCGGGCCAGCCTTCGGGCGATCGTCGCGGTCCTCGCGGCGACCGTGGCGACCGTCGTGGTCCCAGAGGCGATCGCGGAGAGCGTCGTGGCGGTGCTCCCGAAACGTAATAATAAACAGTAAGTAGGACCTTTTAAAGCAAGAACACCATGTTACAGCCAAAAAAGACCAAATTTAGAAGAATGCAGAAAGGTCGTATGAAGGGTATCGCTCAAAGAGGTAACCAACTTGCATACGGATCGTTCGCAATCAAAGCACTTGATTCCGCTTGGATTACCGGTCGTCAGATCGAGGCTGCGCGTCAGGCTATCACCCGTTATATGAAACGTGAGGGTCAGCTCTGGATCCGCATCTTCCCCGACAAACCGATCACCAAGAAACCGGCCGAGGTGCGTATGGGTAAGGGTAAGGGTAATCCGGAAGGGTTCGTTGCGCCTGTTACGCCCGGTCGTATTCTCTTCGAGGCAGAAGGCGTGCCCCTGGCAGTGGCTCAGGAAGCGCTTCGTCTGGGAGCCCAGAAGCTGCCTATCACTACCAAGTTCATTGTAAGACGAGATTTCGTTGAAACATCAATCTAAGCTATCAAGATGAAAAGTGCAGAAATAAAGGACCTGTCGGTCAAGGAGCTTCAGGAGCGCATCGACGTGGAGAAGGCGCAGCTTTCGAAACTCAAGTTGCAGCACGGAGTTTCGCCGATCGAGAACCCGTCTATAATCAAGAAATCCCGCAGAGACATCGCTCGTATGCTGACAATTCTGCGACAAAAGAACCCTAAATGTTAATGACCACTATGGAAAGAAATCTTAGAAAGGAGCGCATCGGGTTGGTTGTCAGCAACAAAATGGATAAGACCATTGTGGTTGCGGTAGCACGTAAGGTTAAGCATCCCATTTATGGCAAGTTCGTGAACAAAACTACGAAGTTCGTAGCCGAGTGCCTCGACGAGACCTGCAAGGAGGGCGATACCGTTCGCATCATGGAAACCCGCCCGCTGAGTAAGACGAAGCGTTGGAGATTAGTACAAATCATTGAAAGAGCTAAGTAGTTATGATACAGCAAGAAAGTAGATTAGTGGTAGCTGACAACAGCGGAGCGAAGGAGGTCCTTTGCATCCGGGTGCTTGGCGGCACGAAGCGCCGCTATGCATCTATCGGCGACAAGATCGTCGTAGCTGTGAAGAGCGCTTCAGCCCTCGGGCGACGTAAAGAAGGGAGCCGTTTCGAAAGCTGTTGTGGTGCGTACCACCAAGGAGATCCGTCGTACCAACGGTTCGTATATACGGTTCGACGACAACGCCGTAGTGTTCCTCAACAATCAGGGCGAGATCCGCGGCACGCGAATCTTCGGTCCCGTTGCACGTGAGCTGCGTGACCAGTACATGAAGATCATCTCGCTGGCACCTGAAGTATTGTAATACAAAAAACGAAGTAAAGTGATGTCAGTCAAATTACATATCAAGAAGGGAGACATGGTTTATGTCATCGCAGGCGACAACCGCGGTCAGCAGGGTAAGGTGCTCGAGTTGATCCCGAAAAGCAGCGAGCCATCGTCGAGGGCGTGAACCTTGTGCAAGAAGGCAACCAAGCCCAATGCGAAGAATCCGCAAGGAGGAATCGTCGAGCAAGAGGCTCCCATCCATATCTCTAACTTGCAGGTGCTCGACCCCAAGAGCGGCAAGCCTACTCGCGTAGGCCGCAAGGCCGATGCCAAAGGAAAATTAGTTCGTTACGCTAAAAAGTCAGGAGAGGAGATTAAATAATGGCATACGTACCTACACTCAAGACGAATTACAGGGAGCAGATAGTTCCTGCCCTGATGAAGGAGTTTGGCTACACCAGCGTAATGCAGTGTCCCAAGCTCGAGAAGATCGTGATCAACCAGGGTATGGGTCAGGCCGTGCCGGATAAGAAACTTATCGACGTGGCTCA
>VOFD01002560.1_pt1 | contig 18732 bp, 18 predicted proteins | sample 5384101 | NCBI WGS metagenome assembly VOFD01 (sample SAMN12384723, study PRJNA508395) | human gut metagenome | isolation source: healthy gut C | host: Homo sapiens
CCGCCGTCATCGGCAGGATCGTTGTTGGTAAACAGGATGTCCATATTATTTGTATTTCACTTTCACTTTGTCGGTCTTTATCTTGCGCGGCGGGGTGTCGATCGAATTGCCCTGCACGGTGATGACATCGCGTCCGTCCACGGAGTTCGAATAGACCTGGATCACCTTGTTGAACACGCCCGGTTCGCTCTTGTGGGGTTCGTAGGTGATGCGGATCACGCCCTGTCCGCCGGGCGGTACGGGACGTTTGGGGAACGACGCCTTGAGGCACGAGGCACGACGTGATGACGCGCGTCACCACGAGCGGCGCCGTGCCGTCGTTGGTAAAGGTAAATTCCCGCACCAGGTCGCCGCCCTTGCGGGGACGTCGCCGAAATCGTGCGTTGACTCTCCATGCGAGATGTGCGCCGCCCTGCCACGCGGCCGGCGTAAGGTCGCGGCGGATCGAATCGGTTTCGTGCGGCCGGGCTGCCGCCGCCCCGGACAAAAATGTCCGCCGTGAAGGCCAGGCCGGTAAAGCGGGCCTTCATCGCCGCACGTTTGGCAGCCTCCACCAGCGTGGCGTTGCTCGTCGTCGATCCCTGCGCGTGAAACTCGGCGCTCGTCACGCGCCCCGCGGCGTCGACCGTCACGTCGATAATCACCTTGCCCGTCACGTTGGCCTTGTAGTCGGGTTTGGGGAGCGCCCCACCAGCCCGCGCCCTTCGAGCCCCTTGTCGAGGTTCCCGCTCACCGCATCGAGCCCCGAACCGGTTCCGGAAGCCGTGTTCGCCTTCCCCTCCGGCGCTTTGGGATTGCCCGTATCTTCGGGCTCGTCGGGGCCGTCCTTGGCCATCTTGAAGAGTGCCTTGGGATTGACCGTCCGCGTCGCCTCGTCGGAACCTTTGGCCTGATCGAACGACTCCTCGTCGTCGATCTGCGTATGCTCCGGTTCGACGACGGCCGGGCGGGACGGAACGGGCGGATCGGGGACCTTCGGCTCCTCGAACTCGACCAGAATCGCATCGGCCTGCCGTACCGGCAGGCTCGCATCGACCGATACGAACAGAAACGCCGCGGCCAGCAGCGCGCCGTAGAGGCCGGCCGCCAGCCACGCCCACCGGCGCGAAGAGTTGTTATCGGGGTTGTAGTACTGCATGGCGTACCGTTCAGGGTTGCGTGGCCAGAATCAACTTGTAGTTGCGGTCTTTGGCGATGTTCATCACCTTGACCACCTCGTCCACAGCAACGGTCTTGTCGCAATGCAGCGAAACGGTCGGATCCTCCTTCCCGTCGAGCCGCACGCGCAGCGCCTGCTCCACGCCGTCGATCCCGCTGACCTTCTCCAACTCCACATAATAGTTGTACCCGCTGCCGGCCTGCTGGATCGAAACCGTGGTGATCGCCTTGTCTTTAAGCTGGTTAGAGCTCTTGGGAAGCATCAGCTTCAGGGCGTTGGGATTGATCAGCGTCGTGGCGATCAGCAGGAACAGCAGCAGCAGGAACATCAGGTCGGTCATCGACGCCGACGAGTAGGACTTGTCTACCTTCGAACCGTGTTTAATAGCCATAACATACTATTTTTGAACTGGTTGATTCAGAATATCCATGAAAGCGATCGAGTTGGCCTCCATCTGGAAGACCAGCTTCTCGATGCGTGCCACGAGGTAATTGTAGCCGAAATAGGCCGGGATGCCGACGATAAGACCGCCGACCGTGGTGACCATCGCCACGTACATACCGCTGGCCAGCAAGCTCAGGTCGACCGTGCCGCCCGCAGCCGCCATATCCATGAACGTCTGCACCATACCGAGCACCGTACCGAGGAAACCGATCATCGGCGCGCCGCCGGCGATCGTCGCCAGCGAGGGCAGTCCGTTTTCGAGCTTCGAGACTTCGAGGTTGGCGACGTTCTCGATGGCGGTCTGCACGTCGCTCATCGGGCGGCCGATGCGCTCGATGCCCTTCTCGATCATGCGGGCGATCGGCGTGTCGGTCTTGCGGCAGAGATCCACCGCAGCTGCGATCTTGCCGTCGAGGATGAAATCGCGGATGCGGTTCATAAAGTTCATGTCCAGCGTCGAGGCCTTGCGGATCGCCAGAAATCGCTCCACGAAGATGAAGATCGTCACGCCGCCCAGCGTCAGCAGCGGCCACATCAGCCAGCCTCCCTTGGTAAACAGCTCCCACAAACCCATCCGGGCCTCTTCGGTGGCCGCGACTTCGGCGGCCTGCAAAAATGTAATCATAACGTACACAAAATTATTTATTTAAGTTCTTGTCTTTTTTCACCGAGGCGGAAGAGACCGTATCGGCCGGCGCCGCTCTGCGCACCGAATCGGCCGCACGCCGGCGTTCGAGCAGCTGCTGCCGCTTGCGGCGGCTGCGGAACTTGTTTTTCAACCGCTCTTTGAGGTCTTTCAGGTTATTGAAATCCTCCTTGTAATAGATGCCGATGCCGGTCTCCTGCAAACCCTGGTTCTCGTCGAAACGGTCGATGGTCTGCGTGAAGGCTTTCAGTTTGAGCGTTCCGGCGCGGTCGATCAGGTAGGTGATGTAAGCCTCGCCCATGAAGTTGGACATCTGTTTATTGACTGCCTGCGAGTTGTCGAGCATGTAATTGCCCTCCACCTCGACGAACAGACGGTTGTTTATCAAGCTTTTCGAGAACCCGAAATCGACCTCGTCGCCCGACAGCTCCGACTTGGGACGGTAGCGGAAGACGATGTTGTAGTCGTCGGTCGAAAGCCAGTTCGACAACTGGTTCGACAACAGTTCGAAACCGGTCGCGGCCGAAGCCGCAGCGCCGAGGTTGTTTCCGCCGCCCGACGTGTCGGAATGGAAACTGTTGGTAACGAGCAGGAACATGAACTGTTCGGCGATGGCCGACTGCGTGTTGAGCGTATTGGCGATGATCGTCTGGTATTCGGCGTCGGCCGTAGGCACCTTCACGTCGAAGGTGACGGTCGGATGGGTCAGCCGGTCGCTCAGATTGATGATGCACTCGACGGGTACCGCACGGTTGAGATTCATGTCGCCGCCGCCCGACGAGACGCTCGTACCGATGAGCGGTTGCAGCGAGGTTTTGAGTTTGTAGACGGCATTGATATTGAGCCGCGCGTCGAGCGGCTCGCCCGTCCACTGGATCGTCGACCCGTTCTCGATGATGAACCGCTTGTTGATGATGTTCTGGAGCGTGAAGAGATAGCTTCCTTCGGTGATCGTATAATCGCCGTACATCTCGAAGACGTTCGAACGGGGATTGATATGCAGATTGAGCGTTCCCTCGCCGCGCCCCTTGATGATGTCGCCCACCGTGGGATCGATCACCAGCTGGAAGTCGGCGTTGGGCCGCACGTTGAGCGTCATGTCGATATCCATCGAATTGCCCTCGATGGCCTGGGGCTTGTGCTTGCGTTCGAACATCAGCTTCTTGCGTTCGAGGATGTTCAGCGTATCGGCCTTCTGCTGCGGCGTCTCGAAGGTGATGAAGTCGGCGCGCGCGACGTTCGACTTGCTCGAAAGCGGCAGGAAGAAGGCCGAATCGTCGTCCGTCGTCGCCACGATATCCATGCGCACGCTCCCCTTGTCGCCCGCGACGGTCGCGCGCCCCGTAGCGAAGACCCTGCCGTAGAAGAGGTCGTTATCGTTCTCGGTGGTGTTGAGCACCAGCATCCGCCGGGGCTGCATCGTCAGCGAATAGGAGATATTCGACAAATGTTGCAGATTGAGGTCGAAATCCATGATCCCCCGATTGCCCAACTGATCGGCCACCTGCACCTGCTGCATCCGAAGCCGGTTGTTCTCCACCGTGAGCAGCGCTTCCGGACACATCGTAACCCACCTGCGTATAATCGACCTTCGTATGGAAATCCCGTATCCGGATCGCACCCGACAACTGCGCCGCACGCCGCTGACCGGTAAGCGTAAGCGCGGCCTCGGCCACTCCCCGCGTATCGGAGATCACCCCTTTGAGCATCGGATCGAGCAGGTTCATGCGTATCCCCGGAAACCGCGCTTCGGCATAGTAACGCACCGTCGCAGGGGCGTAGAATCCGCGTATGAGCGTATCGCGCTTCTCCCGATCGGTCACCGTCAGCCGCGCGCGGTCGTTCTTGAAATCCCACATCGAGGTGAAACGCATCGGCGGCGCCGGGAAATCGTTCACTTCGACGCTGTCCATTCGGATGTCGGCCGTGATCTCGGTACCTCCGAGCGCGGATTTCACCACCGCCTGACCGTTCGTGCGCCCCTCGATGACATAACCCATGTTTTCGACGATCTGGGTGAACGGCGCGAGATCGAAATTCTTCAACCGCAGCAGCACCGAATCGCGCCGGTGGCGCGAAGCCACGCCGTCGACCAGCAACTCCTGATCCCTGTTCATCACCAGGAACCGGTCGACCGCTATGCGCGCCGTATCGATCTGAACGTTGCGGGCGAAGATCTGCCACGTCGTCCCCTTGCGGCTGATGTGCGACGGCAGCAGCCGCACGTCGACCGACCGGCCTCGCTGGGGCGACTGCCCGACGAGCGCTTCGAGCCCCAGCAGAGCCGAGACGCGGGCCGTCGTATCGTTGAATCCCGCCGACAGCCGCAGGCGGTCGCTGCGCGCACCGCCCATGACCGACAGCTGCGGCATGTGAAACGTCCCGACGTAGAAATCCTCCGAACGCAGATAGACCGACAGCGAATCGCCGCGGTTCGTCGCATTGAGATTCAGCCGCGTGGCGAGCATCCGCTCGCGTTCGATGTACTCCGAAGTCGCTTTGAGCGACAGTTTGTCGTTGGCGGGATTGAACAACAGCCGCAACTGCGATCCGTCGGCGATTTGCAGGCCGTCGGCCACCGCGTCGGCCACCGGCGTGAAGTGCTTCACGTCGACCGACAGCACCGAATAGTCGTCCACGACGCTCACGGCGCCGGCGGCCCGTTTGCGTGCCTTCTGCTCGTCATAGAGCAGCGGGATGTATTTTTCGAGGCTCGACCGCAGATATTCGAAGACGGTCTTGTAATCGGTCCGGCTGCGGAAGGTCGCGTCGGCGAATTCCGACTGCAACGACAGGTATTTGCTGCCGGCACTGTTCTGTCCGTCCAGCGTAAGCCGCGTCGTGCGGAGCGTATCGGCATTATAGCGGTAGACCACGTCGCCCACGGTCACCTTGCCGTTCAGGTCGTCCAGCGTCCGTCCCGAAGCGCGCGCCTCGACCAGCGCCGAAAGCACCGAGACGCTGTCGCGGCGGTTGAGATGCATACGGGCAAGGTCGGCGTGGATCAGATCCAGGTCGAAATCGTAGTGCGGCCGTTCGGGATTGAATCCCACCTCGCCCTGAAAATCGAACCGGAGCGCCGGATCGTCGGCCCGGACGTGCCCGTTGAAGGTCTTTTCGGTCAGGCGGCCGCCGAAACGCAGCGAATCGTAGTCATATCCGTTGAATTCCAGCTGCGAAACGCTGCCGTCGACGCGCGCGTCGATCAGCCCCTTTCCCACGACGCCGTTCAACCCCGCCTCGCAGCTGACGCTTCCCAGATTCGGCTGCTCCAACAGCTCCCCGACGCGGAATCCGGTCACCGCGATACGCCCCTTCACCGGACGCAGACGACGGCGGTCGGCGGGCTGCATCGCCAACTCGGCCTCTGCCGAACCGACGGGTGCCGACAGGGCGAATTTCGAATCGAACGAAGCGAGCGTTCCCTCCACCTCGCCGGTCAGCCGCAACGCACCGGCACGATCTATCATCGCGGACATCTTGGCCAACAACTCCTTACGAGCGACATTGGCGGCGATTTGGCCGAGATCGGCCGCCTCGGTAGTCACGTCGTCGAACGTCAGAGAGAAGTGCGTATCGTCGATCTTCGGCAATCCCGTCACCCGTCCGCGCGCATGCACGCGGCTGCTGCGTCCGAACGAAAGGCTTTTCAGATCGGCGTTGAAATCGGAAACCACGCCGTCGAAGAGCAGGTTGATGTTGCGCAACGTCAGCCGCCAGTCGCGCAACTTGGGCGAGAAGTAGGCTACGTCGTCGCTCGAAAGCATCGAATTGCGCACCTCGACCGTCATGCTCACCCGATCGACATACTCCTTGTATTCGGCCCACGAATCGCCCACGATCGAGACCGCAGGGATCGAGACGTTCGAATGCGGCGTTACCAGCCGCGCGTTTTCCATGCCGATACAACCGTTGGCCAGAAAGAATTTCCCGCCGAAATCGTCGATCTCGAACCCGCTCTTCTCGCGTGCGGAAAACCGGCCGATCTCGGCGCCGACAGCGCCGCCGTCGATGGTGAAATTGTCGATCACGGCGTCGATGTCGCGGATGTCCATATCCGAAAAATCGATCCCGTAAACCGGATTGCGATGTTGCAGTTTTTCAAGACGGAATTCGAGGTTCTCGACCGTGAGCGCGGAAATCGAAAGACGGAAATCGCTCTCTTCCTTCTTCTCCTTCCGCCCCATACGCGACACGATCTGCTTGACGTTCATCACGCCGTCGGGCATCTCCCGAAGATAGAACTTCCCGTCGGTCAGCCGGCCGTGACGCAACGTGAACCCGTTGCTGAAAATGCCGAACTGGGTGATGAAGGCGTGCAGCTTACCGACGTAGAGCAGCGTATCGCCGCCGTAATCCTCGACATAAAGTCCTTCGAGCGTGATCCGGTCGAAAATCCCGATATCCACCCGATCGATACGGACGACCGTTTCGAGTTTGCGCGACGCGAACTGCGCGGCCCTGTCCACGACGAAGTTCTGCACGGCGTTGATGCTCAGCAGCAAAGACAATGCAAGCGGAAGTACGATCAGCAACAAAACCGCCGCCGATAACACTTTCCCCAATATTTTCGTAACTTTGCGCATGGCAAAACGCCCGTTTAACTGGCAAATTTAACGATAATTCGTCAAAAAAACGAAAAAACACCGAATATAACTATGGATATAACCATCCTCGGCATCGAGTCTTCGTGCGACGATACGTCGGCGGCCGTCATCCGCAACACGACGCTGCTGTCGAACGTCATCGCCTCGCAGGCCGTGCACATAAAATACGGCGGCGTGATCCCCGAACTGGCCTCGCGGGCCCACCAGCAGAACATCATCCCCGTGGTCGACACGGCCCTCAAAGAGGCCGGCGTCGCACCCGACGAGCTGGACGCCATCGCCTTCACGCGCGGGCCGGGACTGCTCGGTTCGCTGCTCGTGGGCGTGTCGTTCGCCAAAGGGCTCGCCCTGGCGCACGACATCCCGATGGTCGAGGTCAACCACCTGCAGGGGCATATCCTCTCGCACTTCCTCGACCTGCCCGACCGCGAATTGCCCCATCCCGGCTTCCCGTTCCTCTGCCTGCTGGTCAGCGGCGGGCATACGCAGATCGTACGCGTGGATTCGCCGCTCGATATGGAGATCATCGGCACGACGATCGACGACGCCGCAGGAGAAGCGTTCGACAAATGTGCCAAAGTGATGGGACTCGGTTATCCGGGCGGGCCGGTGATCGACCGGCTGGCCAAGGAGGGCGACCCCGAAGCCTTCCGCTTCGCGCACCCCCACGTCGACGGATTCGATTTCTCGTTTTCGGGACTGAAAACGTCGTTTCTCTATACGCTGCGCGACGCCGTGGCCGACGACCCCGATTTCATCGACCGTCACAAGGCCGACCTCTGCGCCTCGCTGCAACATACGATCGTCGAGATCCTGCTCAAACAGCTCGTCCGCGCGGCCAAGGAGTACGACATCCGCGACATCGCCGTCGCCGGCGGCGTCTCGGCCAATTCGGGCCTGCGCAACGGCGTAGTCGAAGAGGGCCGCCGACGGGGCTGGCGCACCTTCGTGCCGGAGTTCCGCTTCACGACCGACAACGCCGCGATGATCGCCGTGGCGGGCTATTACCACTACCTCCACGGCGACTTCTCCTCGCTCGACGTGTCGCCCGTGGCGCGCATCGAGGAGCTGATGTGACCCCGCCGTCCGGATTACCCGACGGCTTCCGCCGGCCATGCGGAAGCCGCATACGGTTCCGGAAGCAGACGTCGTCCGACGACGAAAATGAGGAATCGCCGGCGCTGCAACAGAGAAAAAGGACATTTTTTCGGAAATTTCATCTAACTTTTTATTACCTTTGCCGGAAATAATTTTGGGCATGGGGCGACGGTGTCCGGCGAAACCGAACGTCATGTCGGTTTCGCGCGCGGCGCACAGGCGTTGCCAGCCCGCATGACAAACAGCCCGCAACGGGACGATTCCCCGTTTCGGTCTACCAAACTTTAACCGATATATCAACAATGATGAAATCACTCAAAATCGGCGATCTGCTGGCTCGCACGCCCATCGTTCAGGGCGGAATGGGCGTCGGCATCTCGCTTTCGGGACTGGCCTCGGCCGTCGCCAACGAAGGCGGCGTGGGCGTTATCTCCTCGGCCGGACTCGGTGTCATTTACCGCGACTATTCGCCCGACTACAACATAGCGAGCATCTGGGGGTTGCGCGAAGAGTTGCGCAAGGCCCGCGAAAAGACGCGCGGCATTATCGGCGTCAACGTCATGGTCGCCATGTCCAACTTCGCCGACATGGTGAAAACCGCCATTCAGGAGAAGGCCGACATCATCTTCTCGGGTGCCGGGCTGCCGTTGAACCTGCCGTCGTTCCTCACCGAGGGCTGCCGCACGAAACTGGCGCCGATCGTCTCGTCAGCCCGTGCCGCGAAACTCCTGTGCGAAAAGTGGCTGGCCAACTACGGCTACATTCCCGACGCGATCGTCGTCGAAGGGCCGAAGGCCGGCGGCCACCTCGGCTACAAGGCCGATCAGATCGAGGACGAGCACTACTCGCTCGAAGAGATCCTGCCCCCGATCGTGGAGGAGGTGCACGCCTTCGAGGCGGCGCACGACTGCCATATCCCGGTCATCGCCGGCGGCGGCGTCTACACGGGCGAGGACATCTACAACATTCTGCAACTGGGGGCCGAGGGGGTGCAGATGGGCACCCGCTTCGTGGCCACCGAAGAGTGCGACGCCGATCCGGCGTTCAAGGAGAGCTACGTGCATGCACGCAAGGAGGATATCGAGATCATCCAGTCGCCGGTCGGTATGCCGGGGCGTGCGATCCACTCGTCGTTTCTGGAAAAAGTGAAGGCGGGGCTGAAACGGCCGAAATCCTGTCCGTTCAACTGTATCAAGACCTGCGACGTTTCGCGCTCGCCCTATTGCATCATGCTGGCGCTCTACAACGCCTTTCGCGGCAGGTTGGAGAACGGCTACGCCTTCTGCGGTGCGAACGCTTGGCGGACGGAGAAGATCCAGAGCGTGCGCGAACTGATCGCTTCGCTGCGGAAAGAGTACGAGAGTTTTTCACTGCGCGACCGACTCTTCCCGAATAAGGGCTGATTCTTATTCCGGCAGAAATTCGAAAAGAGCGACGGATCGTCGCTCTTTTTTGATGTCTCCATTTTTCTTTTCGTATACGGAAAATCGGCGGAGGGGATGGGGTCCGAATTTCAAGTGATGCCTTCCTTCTCCACCACAAAACGACGGACTCGAAATTCCGACGACTGCCGGGCGCCCCGTTCGGCAAGTGGACCTGAAAACGAAAGAGAGCCGGTTATCCGTCGGCTCTTTCGGTCAAAACGAACCCGAAACAGCACTTATCGAAAAAGTAAACTTCGCCTCCGTGCGGCAGACTCTCGGGTGAAACAAACTTCTACACGGACAGTGCTCAAAGCCGAACGCTGTCCGTTCTTTTCGCGACGAGCCGGCGCGTCGGAGGATTTCTCCGCGTCGCAGTTCTTCCCGCCCACGGCCATACCTGCCATCAACCCGCTCAGATAACTCGACGCCGCGATGCGCAGCAAATAGCGTTCGGCCTCCTTGAAACAGTCGAACTGGCGCAGCGTGTCCGATTCACGCGCAGCGCGCAACGCGGTGAAAAAAAGCGCATCCAACGTGCTGCGAAAATCGTCGGTTCCGGCAATGCGAGTCTTGTAGGTTTCGGTCATCTGCTGCAACAGATCCCGAGAACAGGTTTTCATCATCGTGCATTTTGTCCCGCTGTGCCGTGCGGAAAATTAATTGCCAGAAATACGAGGGCGGCACAGATTCGGCCTTCCCGCGATCCGGTAAACTGTCCCGCGTCGATCATGCGCACGCCGCCGGCGTGCAGACATAACGTGTGATAAAATTCATCAGATGTTGTGAACGACCGCAACTCTCGTCTGGAAACTTCCTTACTATCTAAGAACGAACGGACACCTTCCTGTCGGTGTTTGTGCTGGCAAAGTTATGTTTTTTTTCCGGATACCAACTGTCGGCAGTCGAATTATGCCCTATTCACCTATTTTTCGACCCAACGCGACTACCGGTTGACTTACAATGAAATAAGAACGTCTGATTCAAATATGAACTGAACCGTTTCGAATAGTTCGAACGGTCATTCGGGCAATTCGGAAAACTGCGGTGGGATCGAACGGGAACGACCGGTCGCAGGACTCCGGCCGTTTCCGTTACCCGTGGCGGGCCGCACGGAACGCCACCGCCGGAAGGATACTCCCGGACGGATGCGTGCAACAGGTCGGCGGCAGTCGTTACCGCTCCTTCTGCCGCCTTTTAATCATCGTTTCAACCTCGCGGATCTTGCCCAACGTACCGCGATTGGCACGATACACCTCGATCACGGCGTCGCCGCCGGCTCGCGCTACGGCCGCAGCATCCCTTCCGTTGCCTCCGCCGAGCGCATATTCCGCACCGCCGGCCAGGTAGGCCGAGAAGAGCAGACTCATCTTCTCCACGCCCAGGTCGGCGCCCAGAACCGGCGCCGTCTCTTCGCTGATCTCGTACATCACTTCGTCCGTTCCGGCCGACCATCGGGTGAGAAAGCCGGCGACACGCAGCCATTCGCCGGATTTGGTCGGGTCGTAAGGCGTCGTGCGCACCACTCGGCGCAGCGCAGTACGTCGTCGTTGTAGCGGGCGCAGTCGGCCGCGGTTTCGATTTCATACTTGTCGGGTACGGGAGCGGTCTGCGCGGATACACTCCATGTCGCTGCGAGGCAGAACATGAAGATCGTCAACATGCGATACATAATTTTAAGGTTTTAGGTTTGCCGCCCGAAATTAACGATTTTTCCGCCGAAATGCAACATTTCCGCGACAAAAAACGGCTGCCGGCGGGAGAATTTCCCCGCCGGCAGCCGAACCGTTCGTTCGGGCCGCTCACTCCACAGTCACCGACTTGGCCAGATTGCGCGGCTGGTCGACGTTGCGGCCCTTGTTGACGGCCACGTAGTAGGCCAGCAGCTGCAACGGCACCGACGTAAGGATCGGCGAGAGGCATTCGCATACCTCCGGAATCTCGATCACGTAGTCGGCGATCTTCGCCGCCACCTCGTCGCCGCGCGTGACGAGGGCGATGATGCGGCCGTTGCGTGCCTTGATCTGCTGGATGTTGCTCACCGTCTTGTCGTAGATCTTGTCGCGCGGAGCGATCACCACCGTGGGCATGTCGTCGTCGATCAGGGCGATCGTGCCGTGCTTCATCTCGGCAGCGGGACACCCTTCGGCATGGATATACGAAATCTCTTTGAGTTTGAGCGCCCCTTCGAGTGCGGCCGGGTAATTGTAGCCGCGCCCCAGATAGAGGAAATTCTTGGCGTAGGTGAATATTTTGGAGAGGTCTTTCACCCGCGTGTCGAGTTCGAGCACCTCCTGCAACAGCTCCGGCAACCGGTGCAGGTCGCGCGTGACCCGTTCGAACGCCTCATCGGCGATCGTGCCCCTTCATGCGGCCGAGCATCAGCGCCATCATCGCCAGCACGGTCACCTGTCCGGTGAAGGCCTTGGTCGAGGCGACGCCGATTTCGGGTCCGACGTGGATGTAACACCCCGAATCGGTGGCGCGCGGAATCGACGAACCGATGACGTTGCAGATACCGAAGACGAAGGCGCCCTGCTCCTTGGCCAGTTCCAGTGCTGCGAGCGTGTCGGCCGTCTCGCCCGACTGCGACATGGCGATCAGCACGTCCTTGTCGCTCACGACCGGATTGCGGTAGCGGAATTCGCTGGCGTACTCCACCTCGACCGGTATGCGGCACATGTCCTCGAAGAGATGCTTGCCGATCAGCGCGGCGTGCCACGACGTGCCGCACGCCACGATGAGGATGCGGTGGGCGTCGAGGAAGCGCTCCTTGTTGTCGAGTACGCCCGACAGCACGACGTGCTTGCCGTCGGCGCTCACGCGGCCGCGGATGCAGTCGCGAGCGTGCGGGCTGCTCGAAGATCTCTTTGAGCATGAAGTGGGGATAGCCCCCCTTTTCCAGTTCCGAGATGCTCATCCGGAGTTTCTGGATGTTGACCTTCGACTCCTTGTTGTCCATGTTGAAGACATGGAGCGACTCGCCCCGGTTGATGACGGCGATCTCGTCGTCGTTGAGATAGACCACGCGGTTCATGTATTCGACGATCGGCGTTGCGTCCGACGCGATGAAATACTCGCCGTCGCCTACGCCGATCACCAGCGGGCTGCTCTTGCGCGCCACGACGATCTGGTTGGGATTGCGGCGGTCGATCACCGCGATGGCATAAGCGCCGACGATCTGGTGGCACGCCTCGCGCACCGCTTCGAAGAGCGTGCAGCCCGTGTCGGTACGGATGTAGTCGATCAGCTGGACGACCACCTCCGTATCGGTCTCGCTGCGGAACGCGTAGCCGTGCTGTTCGAGCGCCTTCTTGACCACCGTATAGTTCTCGATCGTCCCGTTGTGTACGATGGCCAGATCGCCCGACTGCGAAGCGTGGGGATGGGCGTTTGTGTCGTTGGGTTCGCCGTGCGTCGCCCAGCGCGTGTGAGCAATGCCGACCGTACCGCGCGGTCTTTCGACTCGGCGAAATGTTCCAGCGCCGCGACCTTTCCTTTGGCCTTATAGATGTTGAGTTTTCTTCGTCCGAAATCATGGCTACGCCCGAAGAGTCGTAACCCCGATATTCCAGCCTGTGAAGTCCTTTGATCAGTACGGGATAAGCCTCCTTGCTCCCCGATATATCCGACGATACCGCACATAAATGATAAGTTCTGTTTTTAGTGAATCCGATGACTGCGTTTCCGGCCGAACCGAATGCCGTGCGAACCGGACAAGCGCCGCAAAGATACGGATAAGCGAGGGCAATGTCAAATTTATTTGAACATTGCCGAGCGGGAGTATCTTCGGCGGGCCAAAGATACGAAAAGTCGAGTGCAGAAGCAAACACCAGCCTGATTGTGCCGAGACGGAGTATCTAAGGCGCAAGCCGAAGATAGAAAAACGGTACCGAAAATTTACGGACGACCGGAAATTTTTCGTTATTTTTGTCCTCGCATTCGATTCTTAAAACAAAAACTACGATGAAAAAAAGAGTGGAACGATGTCCGGGAATTTCACGAGAAATTCGGTCATCCCGTCGCCCCGCAGCCGCGTATGGTGGAGCGCGGACGCGCCCTGAGCCGCGGGAAGTGGATGAATGAAGAGGTGGCCGAATTTCTTGTAGCACAGGATATTTACGAACAGGCCGACGCCATGATCGATCTGATCTATTTCGCGTTGGGTACGCTGGTGGAGATGGGGCTCGAAGCCGACGAGTTGTTCGACATCGTGCAGAAGGCCAACATGGCCAAACTGTGGCCCGACGGCAAACCGCACTACAACCCCAAGGACGGCAAGGTCATCAAGCCCGACGGGTGGGAAGATCCCGCCCCGAAAATCAAGGCCTATATCGATGCGGTCATCGCCCGCAAGGCGCAGAAATAACGCATCCGAATCCCGAACGCCGGGCGATGCCCGGCGTTTTTGTTGCGAGGAAAGGGGTGTCGGGGTGTCGGATTTTCCGGCTTAATCCAATGGATACCGCTCAGACAGGCGAAGCCTCGGCAAAACCCAAATAAATTTGGTTCTGCACTCGGCTTGCACTATCTTTGTCCGCATGGAGATCAAACGCGCCACCTTCAAATGCAGCTCGCAGCAATTGTCGCAGATTCCGCGCGACACAATGCCCGACATCGCCTTCATCGGGCGGAGCAACGTCGGCAAGTCGTCGCTCATCAACCTGCTCACCGGCCACGGTTCGCTGGCCAAAGTATCGGGAACGCCGGGTAAGACACGGCTCATCAACCATTTCCTGATCGACGACCGCTGGTATCTGGTCGACCTGCCGGGCTACGGTTACGCCCGTGTCTCGAAGAGCGAACGGGGCGAATTCTCGAAACTCATCACCGACTACGTGTTCCGGTCGGAGAAGATGCACTTCCTCTTCGTGCTGGTCGACTCGCGGCTCGAACCGCAGGCGATCGATCTGCGGTTCATCCGGCTGCTGGGCGAACACGGCATTCCGTTCGGCATCGTCTTCACCAAGACGGACAAGCTCTCGCGCAACCAGCTCGAAAGCAGTGCCGCCCGCTATAAAAAGCAACTGCTGACCGAGTGGGAGGAGCTGCCGCCGCTCTTCTTCGCTTCGAGCGCCAAACGCACGGGGCGCGAGGAGATTCTCGCCTTCATCGACAAATGTTTGAAGGATTCTTAAAAAAAAGCGGGAATCGTTTGCCGCCTTTTTTCGCAGGATGCTTATATTTGCACCGTCAAATCCCTTCAAACTGTTATGGCCATTCATAAAATCAAGTTCTTTGCCGGCCGCGGTTCCCGCTACCTGGCAGAGAAAATCGTAGCCAGCTACGGCACGAAACTCGGAGAGTCCGAGGTACTGAATTTCAGCGACGGCGAGTTTCAGCCCTGTTTCCTGGAATCGATCCGCGGATGCACGGTCTTCGTCATCCAGTCGACGTTCCCTCCGACGGACAATCTGATGGAACTGCTCATGATGATCGATGCGGCCAAACGCGCTTCGGCGCATCAGGTGATCGCCGTGATGCCCTATTTCGGCTGGGCCCGCCAGGACCGCAAGGACCGTCCCCGCGTGCCGATCGGTGCCAAGCTGGTGGCCAACCTGCTCGTCGCGGCCGGTGTCGACCGCATCATGACGATGGACCTGCACGCCGATCAGATTCAGGGATTTTTCGACGTCCCCGTCGATGCGCTCTATGCCAGCGGCATCTTCGTTCCCTACATCCAGAGCCTCAATATCGAAGACCTGTCGATCGCTGCGCCCGACATGGGCGGAGCCAAGCGCGCCAACACCTATGCCAAATACCTTCATACGCCGATCATCATTTCGCACAAGGAGCGTGCGAAGGCCAACGTCGTAGGCAAGATGACGGCCATCGGCGACGTCGAGGGGCGCAACATCATCATCGTCGACGACATGATCGACACGGCCGGCACGATCTGCATGGCCGCCGACATGCTCATGAAGAAGGGGGCCAAGAGCGTCCGCGCCGCCATTACCCACCCGTGCTGTCGGGCAGCGCCTACGACAAGATCAACGACAGTGCACTTCAAGAAGTGATCGTCACCGACACCATTCCGCTGCGCGAGGGCGAAGACCTCCGCAAGTTTACCGTCCTGTCGGTGGCCGACATCTTCGCCGACGTGGTCGAGCGGGTACACAACTACAAGGAGATCTCTTCGATCTTCTTCAAATAGCCGATCCTCCCGACCGGCAGAACCGGCACGCCGCACAATGTGCGGCGTGCCGGTTTTTCATTCCGCAGGCTGCCTGTCCGACGAACTCCGCCGCACGGCCGGAGGCATCAGCCATCGGTCCGGAAACAGCGATTCCTCCCGACGAAAACGATCCGCGGATGTCCCGCTCAAAAGAAAGGCATACCGCCAATAATGGACAAATACTTTTTTTATTATCTTTGTTCGTCAGCAAAACAGCGAGAAACAAAACGAACAAAACTACATTGCGCACAAAAATGAAACACACCACACTTTTCCGCAGCATCCTGCCGCTCTGCATCGCAGGAACGGCGCTGTTCTTCGGAGCCTGCGACGACAACGAAGAGACGGAGGAGATCGGCTCGCTCCTCTTCGAGAGCAAAAACGTAACGCTGGTACTCGACGAAACGGTGCAGCTCCGTGTCCGCCTATACCGGCCCGGTTCGACCGAAAATACATGGTACGACACGACCGCCAACCCCTACAACCTGCAATGGAGCAGCGGCGATCCCTCCGTCGCCAGCGTCGACGCACAGGGACGCCTCACGGGACACGCCATCGGATCGACGGTGATCCGCTGCGCGATGCCCGACAACAGCGTCCACGCCACGACGCGCGTCACCGTGCACGACGGAACCGGCGAATCGCTGGCTGCCGAACTATCCCGGCCTTTCGACGACGCGCTCGTATACAGCCGGTCGGTCTACCTGCAACGCAACACCATCATGCAGAGTTTCGACATCGAGACCGACGGCACGCTCTGGTATCTCCAATTAGGCGGCAACGACCCCGAACTGCTCTACGTCTTACGCGGCGCCCCCAACGAATCGCCCAAAGACTACATGATGCTGCGCTGGTTCGGTCACGGCACCAATTTCGCAGTCGAGGAACAGGGCGCGGAACGTTACATCTGGATCGGCAGCAACGGCAACAAACTCTCCGACGGCTCTTACAGCCAGAGCAACACCGTCTCCCGACTGAAATACTCCCCTGACAAAAACCGGAAGCTCGATCTGTGCGGCGGCGACACCTTCTTCATCAAGGACAAGTGGAACGTCCATCCGGCTATCGACACGGACAACGACATCCTCTGCATCACCGCTTCGACGACCGGCGTCCGCGATTTTATCTTCTACCGGCTGAGCGACGCATTGGCGACACCCCTGAGCAAGGTGACGCTACGCACCCAGACATACGGCGGCGAGGATGCCGATTCCCCGCAGAAAACCGAGACTCGCACCATCGAGGCGCACGACCTCACATCGATCGCACCGCTCGGTTCGTTCACGATATCGGTACCGGGCAAAGACAATCTGAGTCAATACGATTTCCAGGGATTCGACGTACAGGACGGTCTGCTCTATTTCTACGAAGGCGAAGCCGCCGGAAAACAGCCCAAGTCGATCGCATTCGTCACGGTGCTCGATATATCAGGCAACATCGTCGTTCCCCGCACGCAGGTCGGAGCGATCAACGACGTGAACGCGCTGGTGGAGGCGGGCATTTGCAGCAGCGACTCCAACGGATACATCGAGGCCGAAGGCATCAAGATGAAACACGACCGGCTCTACATCGGATTCGCCACGCACGGCCCCGGAGCCAAACGCTGGGCCAACGTTTTCCGCTACTGATCCGCATACGGCGGAGAGGCGGCGCCTCTCCGCCGATAAAGCCGCTCGGGATTCGCATTTCCAAATTCCGAGCGGTTTTTTTCGTATCGACGCACGTTTCGGCTACCGACCGTTCCCGTGCATTCTCCGTCAGGCGATCCGCTCCACCAGGATGCGCGGGTCCTGCTGCAACAACTCGACGAAAGCATCGCCCTTGCGGCTCTTGCGCGCCTGCAACAACAAATTGGCCCGATAGATGATCCCCGACGCGGTACGCTCGCTCTCCAACTCATAAGAGACGATGCCGTAACCGCGCGTCCGCAACAGTTCCAGCGCCTCCTGAATCGCCTCGCGCTCCACGGCAGAGAAGACGAGCGCCGTACGGTGCGCCCCCAACCCGCCGAAGATCAGGTTGAGCACCTCCAACCCCACGAGCGTCAGCACCGTGGCTGCCGCCGCGACGCCGTACATCCCCGCCCCCGTAGCCATGCCTACGCCGGCGATGGCCCACAGACTCGCCGCCGTCGTCAGTCCCCGCACGATCTGGTGGTTGAAGATGATCGTACCGGCCCCGATGAAACCGATACCGCTCACCACCTGCGCCGCGATACGGCTCGGATCGAGCCGCAATCCGTCATGATACGCGAGGAACTCCTCGAAGCCCCATTGCGACACGATCATGAAGAGCGCACTGCCCAGCGAAACGAGAAAGTGGGTGCGGAATCCCGCCTCCTTGACGCGCCACTCGCGCTCGATGCCTACCACCGTACCCAGCAAACCGGCCACCACCAGCCGAAAGATAAAAACCCAAGTCATAACCTAATCCTATAAGATGGTTCCGGCCTGCGGCCGGAACGCTATTCCTTCTTCTCGAATATGACGCCTACGACGTAATAGTGCGGCGACAATCCGACCAGTTCGTCCGTCAACGCGGGATCGATTTCGGAAACGCCGCAACTGCGCACGACGCCCGCCTTCGGATCGTACCAGCCCGAACTGTAAAACGCCAACGGAATCTCTTCGCTTCCGGCTTCGACCGCCGAGAGCTTGAACGGACGCAAGCTGTAAAAATAGCGAGGTTCGCCGCCCGCCCCGCTGTCGCGTAATTCGAGCGGCAGACTGAACCGCATCATTCCGGGGATATGCACCGTCAGCAGCTTCGTCGAATCGTTCTTCTGCGAAAAAATCAGCGTCAGCGAACGTTATCACAGTCACATCCTGACCAAAAAGACGACGAAACAAAAGCGCAACCTCTGCTATTCGGGCACGGTTTCGCAGGCCGACGAGGCCAAGATCAAGAACCTGCTGGTGAAATAATTCATCGGGCCGGATTCGCAATTTTATTAATCAAGGGACAAATCAGCCCCGAAGAACGTGAGAGAATCACGTCGCTGACAGTCCGTCAAAAACTTATTTACTATGCCACGTTCAGTCAACGCTGTTGCGTCACGGCGTATGCCGGAGCATAAAAACTCCGCAGGAGTTTGGTAGCCCAAAGGAGATGTTAACCCTATTTCAGTTGAAGGAGTTTTACTTATTGCATTATCTAAATCTTCTCCATGTTTAAGTGTAATA
>VOFD01002621.1_pt1 | contig 18693 bp, 19 predicted proteins | sample 5384101 | NCBI WGS metagenome assembly VOFD01 (sample SAMN12384723, study PRJNA508395) | human gut metagenome | isolation source: healthy gut C | host: Homo sapiens
CGGCCTGTGCATAGCGGCCTGTGCGCAGTTCCTCCAGCAGAGCGCTGACGATGCGGTCGCTGATGACAGCACCACCCAGGCGGCTGGAAGGGGATAAGCTGGAATCTCTCATGGTTCGTTTCCTCCGGTACACGGGCAGGGCGGCCCTGCCTGGACTTCCGAAAAAGCTGTGCCTGAGCACAAGGATGCCCGGCAGAAACTTTTCCTACAAATATTATAGCATAAATTGACAATGATTCAAACGGCATTTATACTGGAATCAGCCGGAAAGTATGATTTTATTTTGGAGGGATAGAGCAAGAATGGAAGTTCTTCTGCACAAAGTGTGCGGCCGGCCCGCAAGCCGCACCATGACCCTGCGCCCTAACAAGTAGCAGGGGATTGGAAACTATTGGTGTGTCAGTAAAAATTGCAATAAGAAGACTCCAACAAACGACCAAATGTACTTTACTACTGCAAAAGCATTTTGTTATCTGCTCAGAACAAATGGAATAAGTGTCAGTTCGATGGGAGAGCAGGGAATGTCGATGTTCTGTGGAGATATAGGATTTCGTCCACTCGATATTATGATGCCCAGCAGTTGAATTGCCGTAATTCAGACCCGAACCGTTTCTATTGGGAAGAATTGCCTTGCGAAGCTCAGCAGGAGTGGAAGGAAATTTTTACCGTATGGCAGGACTATATTACGATGCTTCTTTTCCAGAAAGCATACAAAGATGACCCGTATCCACCGGATTATTTGCTGCATCAAACAGTTCGGTATAGTGATTTTGAACAATGTGATATAGCAGTATTTTCAATGGAAGAAATCGTTGCCATATCAAAGGCGTATAGTGGTTTTGAGCTTTCACCGTATGTGATAAGGAAGGGAACCTATAAGAACAATAACAAAATCCATTATGCACCTAGATTTGGCTTTATTCAATTTCAAAGAGGTGGCCAAAGACAGCATCCGACACAATTGCAATTCAATTTGAAAGCAGGATATTTCAGAAAGATTTGATGTCAAAGAATTGTTGATATAAAGCTTTTTGCGATGCAGGCAGCCAAAATAGGGGGAACAGCATTGCCAATGGCCCTTCGGATGTCTCCCCATTTTCCGGTAAAAATGAACTCGTCGGGAAAAGATTGTGCACGGGTAGCTTCCCGGATGGTAAGAGAACGTGTAGAAGAAGGATGAACATTACGACATCCGGAAATCATACTGAAATTTGTGGAGATTGTAGAGCAAGGTTCGTCCCAACGGATGCGTTTATAGGTGGTATTAAATCCACTTGGAGGTCTAAGTGCAGGGTCGATGTTTTCGTGCGCACTATGACCTTCAGGAACATTTTTTAGCCACTGGATGACATGAGTTGGATGAGAAATGCTCCAATGAAGCGGGTCAAGAGAAGATTCTCCAGACTCCAAGAAAGGCAAATCAAAAGTAGCATCACGAAAAGTCAATTTTTGTGTATCAGAAGGTATGCTGTCAGGAAAAATAAATTTCTTGTTTAAGTCGCTACGGACGCCAACGAGAAAAAGGCGTTCGCGGGTTTGGGGAACGCCATAATCAGAAGCATTTATTTCACGGTGGAGTAGAAGTGGAGCAGCAGGTTGCCGCCCAGGAACGCGCCGCCGCCCAGCAGCACGCCAATGCCCACGGCGCAGAGCAGGCAGTTGCGCATGACGCGGTCCAGGTTGTCGTACCGGCGGGCGCCCATGTTCTGGCTGGTAAAGGTGACCGCTGCCTGCGAAAAGGCGTTCATGGCGGTATAGACGAAGCCCTCGAGGTTGGAGGCGGCCGAGTTGCCCGCCACGACCGTGGAGCCGAAGGAGTTGACCGCCGACTGGATGACCACGTTGGAGAGGCTGAACACGGTGCTCTGCAGGCCGGCCGGCAGGCCGATGAGCAAAATCTGGGTCAGGGCCCCTTTGTGGAAGCCCAGCTTGTGCAGGTCGAGGTGGAGCGGGCCTTTCTCCTTCACTAGCAGGGCCGTGACCATGCAGGCGGAAACAGTCTGGCTGATGATGGTGGCCAGCGCGACGCCCGCCACGCTCATCTGGAAACCAATGACGAAGACCAGATTCAGGATGACATTGATGACGCCTGCCGTCGCCAGACAGAACAGCGGCCGTTTGGTGTCGCCCACGGCACGCAGCAGCGCCGAGCTGAAGTTGTACAACATGGTCATGGGCATACCGATGAAGTATATCTTGAGGTAGAGGGTGGACAGGTCGATGACGTCCTCAGGGCAGCTCATCAGCTCCAGCAGGCCCCGGGCCACAAAAAGCCCACGCCCGCCAGCAGCACGCCGCTGACAAGGCCCAGCGTCAGACTTTCTCAATGAAGTGGTCCACATTGAACGGGACTTCGGGCAGGCAGATCATATCCCGCCCTCGCAGTCATCGCCCTTGGCCAGAGCGGCGGCCGCGGTCAGCCAGCCGGCGTTGCGGCCCATGATCTCCACCACGGTGACATACTTGGTGCCGTAAACGGTGGCGTCGCGGATGATCTCTTTCATCACCACGCCGATGTACTTGGCCGCAGAGCCGTAACCGGGGGTGTGGTCGGTGACCATCAGGTCGTTGTCGATGGTCTTGGGCACGCCCATAAAGCGGATATCGCTCTGGATGCGTGCGCCGTAATCTGCCAGCTTGCCGATGGTGTCCATCGAGTCGTTGCCGCCGATGTAGAAGAAGTAGCCGATGTTCAGCTTCTCGAGGATGGCGAACAGCTTCTTGTACACAGTCTCGTCGGTGTGCCAGTCGGGCAGCTTGTAGCGGCAGCTGCCGAGGAAGCTGGAGGGCGTGCGCTTGAGCAGTTCGATGTCGAGGTCGTCCGTCAGCAGAGTGGACAGATCCACCACGCGCTCCTCCAGGAGGCCTGCAACACCGTTGCACATGCCGTATACGACATCGGCACCGCGGCTCTTGCAGCTTTCGAACACACCGGCCAGACTTGCGTTGATAACGGAAGTAGGACCGCCAGACTGACCAACGATTGCATTTTTACCCATGATGATTTCTCCTTTTTGTTTTTTTCTGTTTCGGCTTTTATTCTAAAATCGTGCAGGGAGCACGAAAACAGACGCGGAAAGGGGACAAAGGCTTTGCCCGGCCGCCCGGGCAGAACAAGATTTACAGACGGATGTGGCGGGGCGTGCCGTTGACGTAGACGGGAGTGACCTCATCCAGAATGAGCGGGCGGGCGTACTCCTCGAACGCCGCCGTCACCTGCATGCCGTCGGGGGTGATCCAGTCCAGCGGCACCTTCTTCTCCAGGTTTGCCACCTGCTGCACATCCACCGACTCGGTGATGCACTGGTAAGGGTAGCTGGAGATCCGCTTGAGGGCGATCATCCGGCCCGTCTCACCTGCAAAGGCTGCTGCTGCGGCGGCGCCACCCACGGCGTAAGCCTCGTTCACGTCGGTGCGGCTGGCCAGATGGCTGGCGCAGCGCTGCAGGGTCGAGAACTCAATGGCGCGGCTCTTGCAGCCCAGCTTCTCGTGGATGAGCTCGGAGAGGTAGCGGCTGGTGCCGCTCAGGATGGCCTTGTGGCCAAAGGCGTCCAGCTGCCCGGCCCCGGAGACGAGGTCGCACAGGTAGGTGCCGTCAGCCGTCTTGACGCCCTCGCTGGCCGCGATGATGACATTGGGCTTGGTGCGCTGCAGCTCGTCCACCTTGGCGAGGAACTTGTCCGGCTCGAAGGGGACTTCCGGCAGAAGGATGAGGTCGGGGCCGTCGCAGTCGTCGCCGCCCGCCAGACAGGCCGCACCGGCCAGCCAGCCGGCGTGACGGCCCATGATCTCGGCCACGGTCACGCTCCGGATGTTGTAAACAGAGGAGTCGCGGATGACCTCCTTGAGGATGGTGGCAATGTACTGGCGGCAGAGCCGTAGCCCGGCGTGTGGTCTGTCAGGCAGAGGTCGTTGTCGATGGTCTTGGGGACGCCGATGAACCGGACGCTGCTGCCCACCTTGGCTCCGTAGCGGGAAAGCTTTGCAATGGTGTCCATGGAGTCGTTGCCGCCAATGTAGAACACCGCGCAGATGTCGTATTTGTCAAACAGGGTAAACAGTTTGACGAACGGGGTGGAATCCGTCTCCGGGTCCGGCAGCTTGAAACGGCAGCTGCCCAGATAGCTGGGGGGGTGCGCTTGAGCAGTTCAATGCTCATGCGGTCGTCCAGCAGGACGTTCAGCTCCAGCAGCTCTTCCTTCAGCAGCCCCTCGATGCCGTGCTTCATGCCGTAGACTTTGTCTGCGCCCAGACTGCAGGCGGCCTTGTAGACGCCCGCGAGGCTGGAATTGATGACGGCGGTGGGGCCGCCGCTCTGGCCGATGATCACATTCTTGGCCATGAGAACCTCCTTCTTACCGATCCGAAAAAATTTCTACTTCCGCAGCCGCTTTCCGCGCGGCTCCCGCATGGTGTGCGATACGCCCTGCACGGCGTGTCGCGGCGGGAATGGTGAACCAACGGCTGCAAGTAGTACAAAAATGGTGACAGCATGTGAATGCACTTCAAGAAATAGGCACAAAACTGTCACATTTCTATTGTAACCGTTTTGCCTGTTGTATGCAAGCCCTAATTGGTTGCATGGGCAAAAAAATTATGCTACAATAAAACCCGCACAGTCTGAAAAATGGCTGCGCGGCGGATAACACGCAATTTTCCGGGCAGAATACCCGTATTATAAAGAAAAGAACTGGAAGAAAACGAGGGCGGAAAAAGACGATGGGCATTTCACATGAGTATCATGCTGCCCGCGGCCATGGGCAGCGGGGCGGCGCAGGCGGCAAACTGCGGCTGCTGGGAGTCATTGCGGCCATTTTGATCTTGTCATTTGCCATTACAGCCATTCTGGAAAATGGCCAGAAGCATCAGGACGAGGAGAGCAGAGCAGACGGCCACGGCAGGCACGGCGCAGAACATTCTGGCTCCGCTGCCCATGCAGGGCAGTGCCGGCGCGGACAGCGCCACGGCCAACGGTGACAGCAGTGCCACAGCCGACGCAGGCGGCGGTACGGCGGTGACACTGGAGCAGTTTGGCCCGGCCCGGCAGACGGCAGGGGCATATCACGTCAAAGCCTATGACAGCAGCGTGATCCGTCAGCCCGGCTGCGGACAGGTGGACCTGAGCTACTTCTCGGATGCCGCGTTCCTGGGCGACAGCCTGACGGTCGGCTTTTCGGACTACAGCATCAACCTGGGCGGGGCGCTCATCTGCGGCTACACAGGTGTTGGCCCGGATGCCATCGTCAACCGGAGCGCTGTCAAGAGCAGTGTGCGCGGGCAGGAAGTGGCGCTGGATGTGCTGGCAGCCGCGCGGCCCAAAAAGCTGTATCTCCTGCTGGGCACCAACACCCTGACCACGCTGGGGGCGGCAGACCGCTTCCTGGCCTATTACGGCCAGATGCTGGACCTGCTGCGGCAGGCGCTGGGGCCGGACTGCGTGATCTATGTGGAGTCCATCCCGCCGGTACGGCCGGAAGCCGCGGCCGAAAAGCCGGGCCTCGCCAGTGATGTCCTCCGCTCGGTGAATGAGCAGCTGGCCCAGCTGGCAGCGCAGAAAGGCTGCGTTTACCTCGACCTGTGGGAGACGCTGGCCGACGGCGAGGGCAACCTGAAAGAGGTGCTGGCTGCGCCGGACGGCGTCCACTTCTCGGCGGGCAACGGCTACGGTGCCTGGGTCACCTACCTGCGCAACCATGCAAAGTATGCCTCCACCAATGCCTAGACCCTGGGCAGCGCGTATGCGGTGAACTGAAAATGGAACAAACAAAAATCCCCGATGCTCTCGGTTGTGAGAACATCGGGGATTTTGTACGATTTGATTTTAACGCGGCAGCTTACTTCAGCTTGCTCTTGGCTTTCATGCGCTGCTCGTGGTTGAGGATCTGCTTGCGGATGCGCAGGTTCTCCGGGGAGTGACCTCCAGCAGCTCGTCCGGAGCCAGGAACTCAAGGCAGCCCTCAAGGCTCAGCTTGCTGATGGGGATGAGGCGCAGGGCGTCGTCAGAGCCGGAAGCACGGGTATTGGTCAGGTGCTTGGTCTTGCAGACGTTGACGTCCACATCCTCGCCGGAAGCGGTGTAGCCGATGACCATGCCCTCGTAGACCTTCTCGCCCGCGCCCACCAGCAGAGTGCCGCGCTGCTGCGCGTTGAACAGGCCGTAGGTGACGGCCTCGCCGGTCTCGAAGCTGACCAGAGAGCCGGTGGAGCGGTTGGCGATCATGCCAGCCCAGACGTCGTAGCCGTCAAAGATCTGGTTGATGATGCCCTCGCCGTGGGTATCGGTCAGGAACTGGTTGCGGTAGCCGAACAGGCCGCGGCTGGGCATCCGGAACTCCAGACGCACACGGTCAGAGCCCAGGGACTCCATCTGCTGCAGGATGGCCTTGCGCTGGCCCAGGCCGGTCATGACAGCGCCCTGATACTGGGAGGGAACGTCGATGACAACGTGCTCCATAGGCTCGTAGGTCTTGCCGTCGATGACCTTGGTCAGAACATGCGGGGGAGAGACCTGCAGCTCATAGCCCTCGCGGCGCATGGTCTCGATGAGGATGGACAGGTGCATCTCGCCACGGCCCATGACACGGAACGAATCGGTGGTGGCAGAGTCTTCCACTTTCAGAGCAACGTCTTTCAGCAGCTCTTTCTGCAGGCGGTCACGGATCTGACGGCTGGTGACGAACTTGCCCTCACGGCCAGCCAGGGGGCTGTCGTTGACAGAAAACGTCATCTCAACGGTCGGGTCGTTGATCTTGACAAAGGGCAGCGGCTCCACCTGAGAGGGGCTGCACAGGGTGTTGCCGATGGTGACGTCGGGCAGGCCGGAGAAGGCCACGATGTCGCCTGCGGTGATGTTGTCGCAGGGCTGACGGCCATTGGCCTGGAAGTCATACAGCTTGGTCAGACGGCCGCGCATCTTCAGGTCGGGGTTGTGCCAGTCGCAGACGACCACTTCCTCGCCCACCTTGGCGACGCCGTTCTGGATGCGGCCGATGCCGATGCGGCCCACGAACTCGTTGTAGTCCACGGAGGACACCAGCATCTGGAACGGAGCCGCGGGGTCGCCCTCAGGCGGCTTGATGGTGCTCAGCAGGGTATCGAACAGGGGGACCAGATCGGTGCCGGGGACATCCGGATCAAGGCTTGCAGTGCCATCACGGCCGCAGCAGAACAGCATGGGGCAGTCCAGCTGCTCGTCGGTAGCGCCCAGGTCCATCAGCAGGTAGAGGACTTCGTCGATGACTTCCTTGATGCGGGCATCAGGACGGTCAATCTTATTGATGGCCACCACCAGGCTCAGGTTCTGCTGCAGGGCTTTCTGCAGCACGAAACGGGTCTGGGGCATGCAGCCCTCAGCAGTGTCCACCAGCAGCAGAACGCCGTCGACCATCTTCAGCACGCGCTCGACCTCGCCGCCGAAGTCGGCGTGGCCCGGGGTATCGACGATATTGATCTTGACGCCCTTGTAGGTGCAGGAGCAGTTCTTGGCCAGAATGGTGATGCCGCGCTCACGCTCGATATCGCCGCTGTCCATGACACGCTCGGCGACAACCTGGTTATCACGGAATGCACCGCTCTGATGCAGCATTGCGTCCACCAGGGTGGTTTTGCCGTGGTCAACGTGAGCGATAATGGCAACGTTGCGCAAATCGTTACGAACCATAAAAACAACCTCTCTATTTTGAATCTTGTGTAGAAGTTACGTCATACATTTTTCAGTTTATCGCAACTCAGGGTGGTTTGTCAAGATTGTCTAAAAAATTTTTGGAGGATTCGGCGTTTTGCCCGAGAATCGGCGATCGATTTGGGCGAAGACGGGGACGAAAACGTGTTATAATGGGGCTGGAACCAAAGTTGGATAGATCCGTTGGAGGTGTGTCTATGAAACTGACGTTTTTGGGTGCCAACCACGAAGTGACCGGCAGCTGTACCCTCTTGGAAGCGGCGGGACAGCGCTACCTCATCGACTGTGGTATGGAGCAGGGCAAGGATGTCTATGAGAACCAGCCCATCCCCGTTGCGCCGGGCGAGATCGACGGCGTGCTGGCCACCCATGCCCATATCGACCACACGGGCCTTCTGCCTCCTCTGGTGCGCAACGGCTTCCGGGGCAGGATCTATGCCACCAAGCCCACGGCAGAGCTGTGCAGCATCATGCTGCGCGACTCGGCGCACATCCAGGAATTCGAAGCCGAGTGGAAGAACCGCAAGGGCCAGCGCTCCGGCGCAGAGCCTGTGGAACCCATGTACACCATTCAGGACGCTGAGGCAGCCATCGCGCTGTTCCGGGGGTTCGACTACAACAAAGAGGTCGAGCTTGCCCCCGGCCTCGTCATCCGCTTTGTGGATGTGGGCCATCTTCTCGGCTCGTCCAGCATCGAGATTTGGGTGACGGAGAACGGCGCGACCACCAAGCTCGTCTTCTCCGGCGACATCGGAAACCTCCATCAGCCCATCATCAAGGATCCCACGTATCTGAAGGACGCGGATTATGTCTTTATGGAGTCCACCTACGGTGACCGCTGCCACGGCCCCAAGCCCGACTATGTGGGCGAGCTGGCGAAAATTTTGCAGCGCACCTTCGACCGGGGCGGCAATGTGGTCATCCCGAGCTTTGCGGTGGGACGCACGCAGGAGCTGCTCTATTTCATCCGCGAGATAAAGGAAAAAAATCTGATCACCGGCCACGGCTGCTTCCCGGTGTACATCGACAGCCCGCTGGCCATCGAGGCCACCCGAATCTTCAAGGACACCGACTCCTCCTGCTTTGATGAAGAGACCAACGCCCTGCTGGCAAAGGGCATCGACCCCATTCAGTTCCCGGGCCTGAAGGTCAGCGTCACCAGCGACGAGTCCCGCGCCATCAACACTGACCCCGTGCCCAAGGTCATCATCTCGGCCAGCGGCATGTGCGAGGCGGGCCGTATCCGCCACCACCTCAAGCACAACCTCTGGAGGAAGGAGTGCACCATCCTCTTGTGGGCTATCAGGCCGTGAACACGCTGGGCCGCTCTCTGCTGGAGGGGGCAACGAACGTGAAGCTTTTCGGCGAATCCATCGAGGTGCAGGCAGAGATCTGCCAGCTCACCGGCCTTTCGGGCCACGCCGACAGGGAGGGCCTGCTGAAGTGGGTCAACTCCTTTGAGCCGAAGCCCAAGCGGGTGTTCATCATCCACGGCGAGGATGAGGTGGAGAACATCTTTGCCCAGACCCTCACGGAGCAGGGGTTCACCGCCTGTGCGCCCTACAACGGTGAGCAGTGGGCCATCGGGGCCGAGGGTGCTGTCTGCCTGAAGGAAGGCACCCGCACCCGCATCGAGCACCGCGTCAGCGAGGGTGCAGCCCGTGCGGCCACCGTCTTCCAGCGGCTGCTCAGCGCAGGCAAGCGCCTGCTGCGGGTCATCGAGCACAACGAGGGCGGTGCCAACAAGGACCTCGCCAAGTTCGCCGACCAGATCAACGCCCTCTGCGACAAGTGGGACAGATGAGCAGGATGCCCCGGCCGCAGTAAAATCGAATCAGATGCCCCGGCCCGAGCCGATGTGTACGCACACGGCCCGGGCCGTTTTTTTGCCTGCGACAGGGGCAAAGCGCGATTTTCTGCGCGTTTTCGCACAAGTTTCCGACTATTTCGCAAAATCTGTTGACTTCGCAGCGGCGAGATGCTACCATATGGCACAAGAAAAGACGAAAATGACAAGTAATGGTTGTTAACTGCGCCCGGGAGCCGCTTGGCATTTTTGTCCCGGCGGGGTGCGATGGCAGAAGCGCCCCTGCCGGAAAAGCATCTGCCGAATCAAAAAAGGAGGTCTCTGGATGATAGAATACAAGCTCTCGCTTGCGTCCTCCGGCGCAGTAAAGACGCCGGGCAGCATGGATGCGCTGCAGCTCGGCTACAGCAGGAACTGCGGCGTCTACCGGCTGAGGGTGAGCACCGCCGACGAGTGGAAGGGGATGACCCTCCGGGCGTTCTGGCACACGCCGGGCGGCAGCCCGCCCGCGTCGCTGGTGAAGGATGGGGTGGTGGAGGTGCCCGCGCTGGTCACGGCAGTGCCCGGCGAAGGATGCATCACCTTCGAGGGCAGCGACGGCGTCCGCACCCTCACCAGTGCCGACCTGCGCTACCGGGTGGCCGCAAACTCCGGCACAGAGGACGGCACTCTGCCGCCGCCGGGCACTCCGGCATGGCAGCAGCTGGTGGGTCAGCTGGAAGAGGCCGGTGCTGACGTGGAGAAGAGCGCTGCGCGGGCCGAGACGGCCCAGAGCAGCGCGTCGGACAGCGCCGCCGCTGCGGCCCGCAGCCTGAAGACTCTGCAAGAGGGCATCGCCTCGGGAAACTTCAAGGGCGAGAAGGGCGACCCCGGTGCACGGGGCGCACAAGGCCCGAAGGGCGACACAGGCCCGCAGGGGCCGAAAGGCGAAAAAGGCGATACTGGCCCGGCAGGCCCCGCCGGTGCGACCGGCCCGCAAGGCCCGAGGGGCCAGACGGGCGCGGCGGGAAAGGCGGCGGAGGTGGATGCCACCCTCGCCGTGTCAGGCGCAGCGGCAGATGCCAAGGCCGTCGGCAGCGCGTTGGCCGGGAAAGCCGCTGCCAGCCATACTCACAGCTACGCCGGTTCTTCCTCGGCGGGCGGTACGGCCAACAGTGTCAACGGATTCACCTTTGCGGCCCAGACGGCCGACCCCGGTGCAGGCAGCAGCCTTGCCACCAACAAGGTGCTCATCGTGTATGCGTAAAGGGGGCAGAAGATGGCAAAGGGAATCTATGTAGGTGCGGGCGGCGTCGCCCGCAGGATGAAAAAAGCCTATGTCGGGGTGGCGGGCAAGGCCCGTGCAGTCCGGAAGATGTACGTCGGCGTCGGGAACAGGGCGCGGCTGTGCTACAGCGCAGAGCCGGAGTATGCCGGGACGGGTGCGCCTCTCGCGGCCCCGAAGTACGGCGCAAAGGCCGCAGCGGCAAGGAACTGCGCGCTCATCGGGGGCGGACGCTTCGCTGGCACGGCCTCGAACGCGGTCTGCAATACGGTGGACGCTTACGACACCTCCCTCACCCGGACGGCCCCGGCGGCGCTGGGGGACAAGAGGTATCTGCATTCCGCCGTGCCGCTCGGGGCGTATGCTCTGTTTGCGGGCGGGACTGCTACGCCGACCGCCCGAGGGGGCCATAACACGGTGGATGCCTACGACGCTTCCCTCACCCGGACGTCAGCCGCCGCGCTGAGCAGGATGCGGACGAGGATGGGCTGCACGGTGCTTGGCTCCCGTGCGCTCTTTGCCGGAGGCGGACAAGGCGGCCTTACCACGGGCGGCGCTTTCACGACCGTGGACGTCTACGATGAGGCCCTCACCCGGACGGCGGGCACGCCGCTGTCCACCAAACGGTTCTTCCCGGCGGGCGCGACCGTCGGGAGCCATGCCCTCTTTGCAGGCGGCACCCCCAAGGATGGCAGTCTTGTGGTGGACGCCTACGACGCTTCCCTGACCCTCACGGCGGCGGCAAACCTGAGCAGTGCCCAGAACAGCTATGCCGCGGCGGCGGTGGGCGGATATGCCCTCTTTGCGGGCGATACGGCCGATGCGGATGTCTACGACGCCTCCCTCACCAAAACAACGGTCAGCATCCTCAGCGCGGCAAGACAGCCGGATGCGGTGACGGCCGGTGGGTATGCATTTTTCGCAGGCGGCGATGAGTCCAGCACGGTGGATGTCTGCGACGCCTCGCTGACCAGAACGACCCTCACTGCTCTGAGCGAGGCGAGGAACAGCATGGCCGCTGCCGCCGTCGGGGACTATGTGCTGTTCGCGGGCGGCAGGAACACGGAAAGCCTCTACCATGACACCGTTGACGTTTATACCATATAAGGAATAGGAGGAAACTCAGAATGGCACGTTACAAGATCTACGACAACAGCTCCGATGTGATCACCCCGGTGGGCGAGGTGCTCACCGCCGAACAGTGGCTCGACCGCTACCCGTGGGGCCGCTTTGCGAAGATGATCGTGGGCGGCGGTGTCATCAACGGCAGCGTGGCCCTCATCTTCGACGAGGCCGTGGAGCGCTGCCGCAGGGCAGGCTGTGACTTCAGCGGCTGCACCACCGACGAGGACTACCTCGCCGCCATGGAGGCCTTCGAGGACGCCCCGCCTGCGGACACCGGCGTCTCCGACCAGACCCGCATTGCGGACGCGCTGGAAGACATGGTGGCCCTGAGCCTGCCGGATGCAGAATAAGAAAGGAGACGAAAACATGAGCAACAAGGAAAAACTGGCCGAACGCTGGGAGCAGGGCCGCATCTCGGAGGCTATGCTGCGGGTGTATGTCCGCAAGGGCATCCTCTCCAAGGCGGAGCTCGAAGAGATCTGCGGGAAGAAGGGCGGAGCGGAGGACTGAAGATGTCGATTTGTGAATACAGCCTCCGCCGGGACTCCACCCGGCAGCTCTCGCCCAGCTTCAAGGTGCGGGAGTTCGGCTGCAAGGGCAGCGACGTCGTGCTCCTCGACGAGGAGCTGGTGGTGCTGCTCCAGTGCATCCGGGAGCACTTCGGAAAGCCGGTACATATCACCAGCGGCTACCGCACCGCTGCCCACAATGCCGCCGTCGGCGGCAGCAAGTCCAGCCAGCACCTGCTGGGCCGGGCGGCGGACTTCTGGGTGGAGGACACCCCGGTGGCCTCGGTCGCCGCCTACGCCGAGACTCTGCTGCCCGCCCGGGGCGGCATCGGGCGCTACCCGAAGGACGCAAAGCACTCCACCCGCAAGACCGGCTGGGTGCACATCGATACCCGGGCGAATAAGAGTCGGTGGAGTATGTGAGGACAATAACATTATAATCTAACAGAAAAGCGGCCCTCTCCCTGTTTTTCGGGGAAAGGGCCGCTTTTGGGTCTCTGAAATGGAATGCGGGTCAAAAACTGGGTCAGAACATAAAGAAAGACGCTGATTCTTTACGAACCAGCGTCTAAAAAAGATGGAGCGGGCAATGGGAATCGAACCCACCTCCTCAGCTTGGAAGGCTGATATACTAGCCGATGTACGATGCCCGCATATTCGATTTTGCCGGGATGCAAGCAGTATTATAGCATGATTCGCGGCAAATGTCCAGTCTTTTTTTGCGCAAAGAGGGCCGGGGGAGAAACCTTTGCCGCTGAGCTGGCGTTTGCCTGTTTACTTTGGAGCAGTTTTATTGTAAAATAGACAGGAGATAAAAACGGCAGCGCACAGCGCGGCCAAATCTGATACAGGTGGTGTATGTTATTATGGCATTGAAATATCAGCGTATCCTTCTGAAGATCAGCGGCGAGGCACTCGGCGGCGAGAAGGGCACCGGCTTCGACGAGCCGACCATGGACGCGATCTGCGGCGGCGTGAAGAAGGCCCACGAGCTGGGCGTCCAGATCGGCATCGTCGTGGGCGGCGGCAACTTCTGGCGCGGCCGTTCCAGCGGCAAGATGGAGCGCACGCTGGCCGATAAGATCGGTATGCTGGCAACGGTGATGAACGCACTGGCCGTCTCCGACAAGCTGGAGCAGCTGGGTGTGCCGACCGAGGTGTTCACCTCCATCACCATGCCGCAGGTGGCCCCGGCCTTCACCCGCAAGGATGCGCTCCGTGCGATGGACGAGGGCAAGATCGCCATCTTCGGCGGCGGCACGGGCAACCCCTTCTTCTCCACCGACACGACCACTGCCCTGCGCGCCGTTGAGGTGAGCGCAGACATCATGTTCAAGGCCACCATGGTGGATGGCGTCTATGATAAGGACCCTCACAAGTACCCCGATGCAAAGAAGTACGAGACCCTTACCTTTACCAAGGTGCTGGAAGACCGTCTGGCTGTTATGGACGGCACTGCCGCCACCCTCTGCCGGGACAACAAGCTTCCCATCCTCGTGTTCGATCTGGCCGACCCCGACAACATCGCCCGCGCCGTGCAGGGCGAGAATGTGGGGACGCTGGTCTACGAGGGCTGAGCATACCGCCCCGCTTCCGACAATAGAATATCCCAGACGCCTTTTCGCGGCTGGTGAGAATTGATAACAAACAGGAGACAAGGACAATGAGCAGCAACACCAAGGCATTTGAAGACAAGATGAAGAGCGCAGTCGAGCATCTGGAGCGCGAGCTGAAGACCGTGCGCGCAGGCCGCGCCAACCCCGGCGTTCTGGACAAGGTGACCGTGGATTACTACGGTTCTCCCACGCCCATCCAGCAGGTGGCTTCTGTGGCTGTCAGCGAGGCCCGCACCCTGACCATCACCCCGTGGGACCGCACGCTTCTGCGTGCCATCAGCAAGGCGATCCTCGCCAGCGATGTGGGCATCAACCCCATCGATGACGGCCAGACCATCCGCCTGAACTTCCCGGCCCCCAACGAGGAGCGCCGCAAGCAGCTGGCCAAGGAAGTCTCCAAGATGGGCGAGGAGGCAAAGGTCGCCGTCCGCAACGTCCGCCGCGACGCGATGGATAAGGCCAAGGCCATGAAGAAGGCCGGTGAGCTGACCGAGGACACCCAGAAGACCATGGAAGAGGATGTCCAGAAGCTGACCGACAAGTATGTGAAGAACATCGACGCTGCCGTGGAAGAGAAGCAGAAGGAGATCATGTCCGTCTGAGCCTGACTGCTGCAAAGCAGGGAGGTGCCGTGCGCTGAAAGAAGGTGCGCGGCACTTTTTGCCAGACGAGACGTAGAGGAAGAAGAGCATGGAGCATTCCAAAGGATTTTGCGAAGGGACTGTCCATCGGCATCATCATGGACGGCAACGGCCGCTGGGCCAAGAGCCGCGGCCTGCCCCGCACCGCCGGCCATAAAAAGGGCGCACAGGTCTTTCAGGACATTGCGGACTACTGCGATGAGCTGGGCGTGGAGTCGGTGTATTTTTACGCATTCTCGACCGAAAACTGGAAGCGTCCCGCCGAAGAGGTGGGCGCCATCATGCGGCTGTTCGGCGAATACCTCATCAAGGGCTTCGACTACGAGAACCGGAACGTCCGCATCTGCTTCATGGGCGACCGCACGGTGCTGGAGCCCAAGCTGCAGGAGCTGATGAACAAGCTGGAGCGGGACTCTGCCTGCAAGACCGGCCTGACCATCAACATCGCCATCAACTACGGCGGACGGCCGGAGATCGTCCGGGCGGCCCGGAGCCTCGCGGCCAGGGCGGCTGCGGGCGAACTGAAGCCTGAGGACATCACGGAAGAGGCTCTTTCGGCCCAGATGTACACGGCAGGCCAGAAGGACCCCGACTTCATCCTCCGCCCCAGCGGGGAGAAGCGGCTCTCCAACTTCATGCTCTGGCAGGCGGCCTATTCGGAGCTGGTGGAAATGGACGTCCTGTGGCCCGATTTCACCCGTGATGACCTCGATGCCGCCATCATGGAGTTCAACCGGCGCTCCCGCCGTTTCGGCGGCCTGTAAGGCGTTTCACACCCAGATGCCGCGCAGCCTGCGCGGCCCCCGGAGGGCGCCCGGTATTTCCTCGGGCGCTGACGCTGCAGACCCTGCCAGAGCAGGGGAGCGGCTCCCGGACGAAACAAAGGAGAACATGAAACTATGAAAACACGAATCATCACAGCCGTGGTGGGCCTGATCGTTCTGGCAGGCGTCCTGTTCACCTTCGATACGCTGGTGTTCAATCTGGTCATTGCGGCCATCACCCTCATCGCCCTCCATGAGATCTACTCTGCGCTGGGCTTCGAAAAACAGGACTGGCCGCTGCTGGCTGTTCTGGTGCCCTACACACTGCTCATCATGCTGTCGAGCTACAGCGTCTTCCGGGCGATGGTGATGCCCGCTTCCTTCCTCGTGGTGCTGTTCTATGCCATCTACCTTGTAGTGCGCAACGGCGTTATCAGCTACCAGAAAGCCAGCGGCCTCGCCATGTTTTCGGGCATTGTGATCTTCTGCTTCTACTCGTTCATCCGGCTCAAGGAGATGCTGCCGGTAGAGAAGTTCGGCTATGACGCCATCTTCTTCATCCTGCTCATCCTCTGCTTCGCCTGGGGCGGCGATACCTGCGCCTACTTCGCGGGCCGCGCCTTTGGCAAGCATAAGCTCTGCCCGGTGGTCAGCCCCAAAAAGACGGTGGAGGGTGCTGTTGGCGGCGTGCTGGGCACCATGGTGTTCGGCGTGCTGGTCACGGTCATCTACTCGGTGGCAGCAGACCGGATGGAGGCGTTCACCCGCTCCAACATCGGCGTGTCCATGTATATCATCATCGCGCTGCTGGCCTGCGTGGCCGCAGTGCTGGGCATTTACGGCGATCTGTTCGCCAGCGTGGTCAAGCGCCAGTGCGGCATCAAGGACTACGGCACCATCTTCCCGGGGCACGGCGGCATCCTCGACCGCTTTGACAGCGTGATGTTCATCGCGCCCTTTGTCACGATGGTGGTCATCGCAGTGTTCTACTACTAAAAAGAACAGGAGGTAGCGCTTTATGGCTAAAAAAATCACGCTGCTGGGTTCCACCGGCTCCATCGGCACCCAGAGCCTCGACGTTATCCGCGCCCAAGGGTATGAGGTGTTCGGTCTGTCGGCCCACAGCCAGACGGATAAACTCTTACAGCAGATCGAAGAGTTCCACCCCAAGTATGTCTGTATGACCAGCGAGGCCGGGGCAGAGAAGCTCTCAGCTGCACTGGCGGGCCGCGCTGACGCGCCCAAGCTCCTGACCGGCCCCGAGGGGCTGAAGACCCTCGCCGCGATGGATGGCCCGGACGTGGTGCTGAACAGCGTGGTGGGCATCGCGGGCCTCGGAGCAAGCCTTGCCGCCATCGAGAACGGCCATGACCTGGCCCTCGCCAACAAGGAAAGCCTCGTCACCGGCGGCCATCTCGTCACTCAGGCCGTGGCGAAGCACGGCGTCAAGCTGCTGCCCGTGGACAGCGAGCACTCGGCCATCTTCCAGTGCCTGCAGGACAAGGAGAGCGCCAAGAGCCTGACGAAGATCCTGCTGACGGCCTCCGGCGGCCCCTTCTTCGGGATGAAGACCGAGGAGCTGCGGGGCAAGACCAAGGCCGACGCCCTCCGGCACCCCAACTGGAACATGGGCGCGAAGATCACCATCGACAGCGCCACCCTGATGAACAAGGGCCTTGAGCTGATCGAGGCGGTGTGGCTGTTCGGTCTCCCTCCGGAGAAGATTCAAATCGTCGTCCAGCGCCAGAGCATCGTCCACTCGGCGGTGCAGTACAGCGACAACTCCATCATCGCCCAGCTGGGTGTGCCGGATATGCGCATCCCCATCCAGTATGCGCTGACCTACCCGGCCCGTGTGCCGGGCGTCGTGCCGGAGCTGGACTTCACCACCCTCAAGCTGCTGACCTTCGATGTGGCCGACGAGGAGACGTTCCGCTGCCTCGCCGCCTGCAAAAAGGCCATCAGGAAGGGCGGTCTCGGCCCCTGCGCCGCCAACGGTGCCAACGAGGAGGCCGTCAAGCTCTTCCTCGAGGATAAGATCGGCTTCCTCGACATCGGCCGTCTGGTGGAGGCTGTCGTGGACAGCGACAGCTTCGGCGGCGGCTACAGCCTCGCGGATGTGTACGAGTGCGACCGCATGGCCCGCGCCTTTGTGAGAGCACACCTGTGAGATAGGAGAAAGAATGTCAGTTTTCATCACCTTTGCAGCCGCGCTGCTCATCTTCGGCGCGGTCATTGCCATCCACGAGTTTGGCCATTTTGCAGTGGCAAAGCTCTGCGGGGTCCAGGTCAACGAGTTTTCCATTGGCATGGGTCCGGCCCTCATCAAGACCTACCGCAAAGGCACACAGTATACCCTGCGGCTCCTGCCCGTAGGCGGCTTTGTGGCGCTGGAAGGGGAGGAAAGCCCCGAGAGCGAGCAGGCCGAGGGTGGAAGCGGGGAGGACGCCGGCCCGGACATCCCGCCGGAGGTGCTGGCGCAGCGGACAGGCAAGCCGCTGAACGAGGCGGCTGTCTGGCAGCGGATGCTGGTGATGGCGGCAGGCGCGGTGATGAACTTCGTGCTGGGCTTTGTGGTGCTGCTGCTCCTCATCTCACTGCGCAGTGAGCCCATCACCAGCAAGGTCATCTATGCCGTGGAGGACAACGCCCTCTGCGGCCAGACCGGCCTGCAGGCCGGCGACGAGATCGTGGCTGTCAACGGGCGGCACTGCTTCGTGGCCAACGATATGCTCTACGAGCTTATGCGCACCGAGAGCTGCCGCGCAGACTTCACCGTCCGCCGGGACGGCAGGCTCGTGGAGCTGCCCGACGTCCAGTTCGACACATGGCAGGACGAGCAGGGCCAGACCCACATGACGCTGGGCTTCACGGTCTACGGACTTAAAAAAACACCGAAGAATGTCTTGAAAGAAGCGGCCAACAGCGTCATCTACTATGGCCGGATCATCTACACCTCGCTGGCTGACCTGCTGCGGGGCCGCGAGAGCATCAACGACCTGTCCGGCCCGGTGGGCATCGTGACCGCCATCGGGCAGGCCGCCAGCTACGGCTGGGAGGATGTTTTCGAGCTGCTGGCGCTCATCACCATCAACCTTGGCGTCTTCAATCTGCTGCCGTTCCCGGCGCTGGACGGCGGCAAGATCGTCTTCCGGGCAGCCTGACCGTCGCAGCCTTTGCGCTGCTGTTCGGCCTGATGCTCTTTGCAACGTACAATGACATCGTCCGGCTCGTGACCGGAGTGATCTGAAAGGGGAAGTACCATGCGGCAGCTGAAGCGTGAAGT
>VOFD01002328.1_pt1 | contig 18670 bp, 36 predicted proteins | sample 5384101 | NCBI WGS metagenome assembly VOFD01 (sample SAMN12384723, study PRJNA508395) | human gut metagenome | isolation source: healthy gut C | host: Homo sapiens
GATTTACACACAGGAAAATTTTTGAAAGGTGAATTTAGATGGAAGAGCTAAGAAAAATGGCAACTGTAACAAAGCGGGGGAAGCCGCTTGGAACGCTTGGAAAATTTAGCACTGATTCTCGCAAAAACAGATTGATATATGCGCGAAAGATGCTGTTGATGGTCCAAAGACAATGTCACAGCTCTCCAGGCAATACAGAGAAACAATCAAAGAAATTGAAGAAATAAAAGGAATGGAGAAAGACGATGACGAAATCGGAGAAATCCTGTCGGCACGAAAGCTGATGGGAAGCCAGACACCGTCCGATAGAATTGTTCCGGATTACGCTTATACGGATGCCCCAGATGCGGTAAAAAGTGCTTGCGGTCGGGAAATTGATTGTGGATCCGTGGCAGAGTGAAGTGCTGAATGATTGGATGGGGCGTACAGAGGATGATGTTTGGTCAGCGCCGACATGTGGCTTATCTGTTCCAAGACAGAACGGGGAAAAACACTGGATACTTCCGGGCGGATTGCATCCGGAATGATTCTGTATGCAGAATGGGTTATATACACAGCTCATCTGCAGAAAACTGCAACAGAAACCTTTATGGAATTGCGCGGCTTGTTTGAAAGCAGAGGACTCCGTAAGTATGTAAAAGAAATTAAGGCGGCACTCGGAAGAGAACAGATTATTCTAAAAAATGGTGGAAGAGTAGTATTTGTTGCCAGAACAAGGAATGGTGGTCGAGGACTGCATGGCGACTGTCTTGTGTTTGATGAAGCACAGGAATTGACAAGCGAGCAGCAGGCATCTTTTTTGCCGGCAATATCAGCGTCAAAGGAATCCACAAACGATTTATCTTGGAACACCACCGGATGAAAATTGTACCGGCACAGTATTCCGAAGATAAGAAAACGGGCAACGGAAGGTGAGAGCAAATCCACAGCCTGGACAGAATATTCTGTGAAAAGAGATTGGAGATGTTACTGATCGTCAGAGATGGGCGGATTGCAATCCGGCACTGGGGCGAAGAATGACAGAAACAACCATAGCTGCAGAGTGCGAACAGATGGATGCGGACACGTTTGCAAGAGAGCGTCTCGGCTGGTGGTCGCCAATCAACAATGATCAGGACTATGCAATTGATAAGAAGAAATGGGAAGAATGTGCTTCGGAAAAAGAAAAACCGGAAGGGAAAAACTGCTTACGGTGTAAAGTTTTTCGCTTTGACGGTTCGGCGGTAGCATTATGCGGAGCTGTCTGTCCAGAGGTAGGGGAAGCGAGAATTTCACTGATCGAGCTTAAAACAACGGACAGAGGAATCAGTGGCTTGCGGACTGGCTAAATCAGAGATACAAGATGGCAAGCTGTGTGGTGATCGATGGAAGAAATGGAGTTGACTTCCTGATAGAGAAGATAACACCGGTGTGGAAATATAAGCAGTCAATTGTTCGACCGGCAGCAAAAGAAGTGATAGCAGCGGCGAGTCAGCTATCACAGGGAAATCAATGAACAGACTGTAACATGGTATAAATACCAAGAAATACTGAATGAATCAGCAATTACGTCTGTAAAAAGACCGATTTCCGGTGGCTGGGGATTTGGTGGAGAAAACTCAATCCCGATCGAAGCAGCAGCACTTGCACTTTGGGGATGCAGAACATCGAAACGAAATCCGAACAGAAAGATGAGGATAGGATAATGGAGTTAAATTTTGGAAGAGTAGAAGGATTACCACCGGAAGAACAACAGTGGCTTCAGGAATTGAAATACATATATGATTATCACAGAAGTGCAAATAGGAAAAAGCGCCGTTATTATAACGGAAAAGTCACACTGAATGAAGTGAATCTTGGGATTGCATTGCCAGCAGGTCTTGAAAAACTTGAGATTGGATGTGCCTGGGGAGCAAAAACCGTTGATACTTGCGGGAAGATCGATGTTTGATGGGTTTGTTACAGAAAATGGAACGAAGTCAGAAGATATGGATCAGATTATGAAAAGGAATCATTTGACAGCGGAATACAATAAAAAGCGGTCAAAGAAGAACTGGAAATGCTGGTTGTGCATTTGCGGCGGTATCCGGAGAGGAAGATGATGCAAGAGTACGGTTTTTCCACATTGTGCTGCAGCTTCGTGGAATGCACACGAAGGACGCATCCGATATGGATTTGCCTTTGAAGATGCGCGAAAGACGAGTGGATGTTACATGGTCTCCGGAACATGTAAATTTCTATACAGACACAGACATCTGGGAACTGGATCGGATTGAGGTACATGGTATGCTACGCAGAATCCCCATGATTTCGGAGAACCCCTTATGGTGGCTTGATCTGGGACGCAACAAACGATAAACCATTTGGTCAGTCAAGGCTAAAAGAGCCGGTCCGCAGACTAATCCAGGGATATGTAAGAACAGTCATAAAATGCAACGATTGACTGAATTTGCCACTTCTCCACAGAAATATCTGCTCGGGGTGTCAGATGAACAATATGATATGTTGATTGATAATAAACCAAACAGTATGTTGGAAGTATTCTACAGTACCAATAATCCGAGACTGGGGAAAAGCCGAATTAAGGGCAACTTTCGCAGGGAAATATTGAACCACATGTTAGATGCCCGGATGTTGTTGGCCACAGTATTCAGCGGCAACGGGGTTATACATGGATGTTGGTGTGATAAATGATGCAAATCCGACTTCCAGTGAAGCAATTATTGCACAGTCACAGACCTGGATCCTTATGGCAGAACAGCTGAATAAATCAAATGGTGATGCATTGTATCGGATTGGACGGATGGCACTTGCAATTGAATTTTGAACGATTCCGGATGAGCTTCCGGAAGAAACACATGAGCTGATTGCATATTTTAAGAATCCGGCACAATGCCAAAAGCGTGGCATCTACTACAGATGCAGCACCTCAAAATTGCGACAGCGCGACAAGGATTTGCACAGACAGATATTTTCCTTGAAATGATTGGTTTTGATCAGGCAGATATCCGTAGAATCCGGAGCACAGGAAAAGGGCAAAGGTGACAGTATCTTGACGGAGGAATTTGGAAATGCAGATAACGGAGAAAGCGTGGCTGGAGTACAACGAAGATGTCACAGATTAGCCAGAAAGCAGCGGATCTGATGCAGTCCTGGGTTCAGAAGAAGAATGGTTTGCGGAAAACGATTTTCCTTTCTTGATTACGCTTTTGCATTGTCACAACGTTACGGACAGGCTGTCGGTGCATTATCTTGCAAGATGTATGAAGCGACAGCGGCGGCACAGAGGGAGTAATAGTCCCTACGGCAGAAGTAGCAGATCTCCCGGACTATGGGGAAGTGGCGAAAGCAGTTCATGGAACCAAAAAGAAGTCTCAGACAAATGTTCCGGAACGATGTAAAGGATTGTAAAACAGGTCGGAGGGACACTACTTTTAAAAAATGCAATGCGAGACGGTGCGCAGTTTTTTGCGTGGGTACGCATGCGGGACACATGTGCGTTTTTGCATTACATTGCATCCAGAGGATGGCAGAAATAAGTCAAAAAAAGTTATGCGGGAATGGACACGCGGAACACATCCATGCACATTGCGATTGTGAGTATGCAGTCCGGTTTGATGGAAAAGCACAGTGGCAGGCTATGATCCGGATAAATATCTGGAAGAATATTACGATGCCAACGGGGGATATCAATGAAATGCGGAGAAAGCGGATATGTACAGAATAAAGATGTGATCAATGCGAGAAAAGCGAGAATTATACGCAAGCTAAAAAAGCGGAAAACTTGAAAAATTGAGGCGGTCTGATATACTGATATCAGAGCGAGAATCCTGAACCTGAATAGTGAAGCTGATGAATTTGGTGGAGATGTACTATGAAGAGATTAGACATTTTTTTCAACCGGATTCAAAGAAAATAGCAGATAATCTTGGTAAGGAAGAATCTGACATAAGAAAAATTAAGGCATATTTATTTGAAGATGATTCTTTGATAGATCGGATACGGGAAAGCAGGCAGTTTGGTCCCAGATTGCGCGATTGCACAGAGCTGGCAACGCTTGATGAATGGAAAAGACATTAAACTTCATGACAAAACTTTGATAGAGCATGAGGTTGTTGGAAATGAAAATTAAGCAAGAAAATCGGGCATAGATCATGTAAAAAGCACACAGAATTGGCATCGGAAAACATAATTATCCAAAGGAGGCGCTGGAATATTATGGTAACCTTTAAAAACATAAAAAAGTCAGTGATAGTATTTCGGCAGATTACTATCCAGAGGAAAAAAAGAAACCGGCAGGTTTTTTATGGAAATACAATTCGGATGGAGAGATTGTAGAACATGAAAATGCAAGCATGTTTGCAGCACCCATGTGAGGCGAGAACTGAAACGATTGCGAAGATGGATAATCCACCAAAAAAAAAAACGGTAATATGGTATTAAAAGCCACTGATCGGAAACGGTTGGTGGTATTTTTATACTCATTTTTAAGAAAGGAAGAAAGAACATGAGATTTGACGAGGCATTTAAAATAATGAAGCAGGGTAGCAAAGTGAAAATTCCATCTTGGAGCGGTTATTGGTTTTGGTCAAAAGAGAAACAGACTATTATCATGCACACAAAAGATGGCGAAGAGTTGGATATCAGAGAGACAAAGATTCCAGATTATACATTTGGAAATATCTGTTCTGATGAATGGGTACTGGCAGACGGAGAAAATTGTCCGGAACTGGGTGGAGAAGCTCTGTTTTTCATTTGAGAAGCAATTAAATATCTGAAACGTGGAATGAAAGTGGCACGTAAAGGCTGGAATGGAAAGGGACAGTACATCCAGCTTGCAACCGGAATTTCATATAAAACAGAAGATGGGGATATTGTAAATTGTGAGCATGATGCAATCGGAAACATGGCTATTGCATTCTGCGGAACATCTGGTGTTCAGATGGGATGGTTAGCGTCTCAGGCTGATATGCTGTCAGAGGATTGGAAATTTGCAGAATAGGAAAAGGCGGTGATCCAGATATCTCCTTTAAGGCGCAGGGTTACGCGTCTTATTTTTATGGCAACACGTGCCTTAAACGTGGCAACTAAAAAACACTCAAATCAGGAGGAAACAAGATGGCAGATGACAAAACATTTACTCAGGCAGAAATGGATTCAATCATAGAGGGACGCCTTGCGAGAGAAAAAAAGACAGAAATATGCAGATTATGATGACCTGAAAGAAAGGCAAGTAAAGTACGATGAGTACCAGGCGCAGAATAAAAACGGAACTTCAGAAGAAAAAAAAAAGTCCGATGCTCTTCAGGCAAAAATTGCGCGCTTGAAAAGAAAGACACTGTAAGACGGGCAAGAGAAAAAGCAGCAAAAGACACTGGTGTACCGGTAGAATTACTGACAGGGAAGATGAGAAACCCTGTAAAAACAGGCAGAAGCGATTATGAAATTTTGCGAAGCCAAAAGAGTTATCCGGGAAACTAAGGGAAACAGGAAAAAGACAACAGAGTATAACACAACGGATGATGCAATGAGAGAATTTGCACATCAGATTTTTTGGTAAAGGAGAATAAAGAATATGGCAGCACTCATTAGTTCAGATTTTGAAATTCCAGCAGAGATTTCGCAGGGGATTTTTGAAAAAAGCACAGAAAGGTTCTTGCTCTGGCACAGTTATCCGGAGCAAGACCACAGAGGTTCGGAAAGCAGCAGGTGTGGGTATTAACTGCACCACCGAAAGCGGAACTGGTAGGCGAAGGCGAAAGAAGTCACCAACTCCGACAACATATGCAGCTAAGACAGTTAATCCGTTTAAAACTGCAGGTTACCATGAGTTTTTCACAGGAAGTGCAGTGGGCGGATGAAGATGTACAGATCGGAGTCCTTCAGGATCTTGCATCTAATGCAGGTATCGTTTTGAAGAGCACTTGACCTTGTAGGTATCCACAAAAATCAATCCACTTACCGGAACAGTATCAGATATGGTAAAAGAAGGATTAATCGATACAACACAGTCGGTCCAGCTGATAGAAGCAAAATACGATGATGCAATTGAAGCGGCAGCAGGAGTAATCATCTCATCCGGATACACTCAAGCGGAATCCAATGGATCCTCTCTTTCATTTGGCCTTTCCACAATGAGAGATGCAAACGGAAGGAAGATTTATCCGGAAATCGGATTCAGGCAGAACCTCACTAACTTCTCTGGAATGCAGGCAGCAGTATCTGATACAGTTTCAGCAAAAATGAAATCACACCAGATACGAAGTTACTTGGAATCGTAGGACAGTTTGATGCGTTTAGATGGGGAGTACAGAGATCCATTGGCGCTCACTTGATCGAATACGGTGATCCGGATGGACTTGGAGATCTGCAGAGACAGAATCAGATCGCAATTCATTGCAGAAATTGTATATGGAATTGGAATCATGGATCAGGCAGCATTTACAAAGATCGTGAAGGCGGAAGGGTAATATGAAATATTTATACAAACAAACTGGAATAGTAGTGGAGTCTGACGATGTGTTTAGACTCCACAATGTTTAAACTGATTATTGAAGAAAAAACCGAGGATTTGATCGAGGATAGCGAAACAGAAACAGGAGTTGCAGAAGCCGAAAATACAGAAGAACCTGTGGAAGAACTCGAAGAACCGACAGAAGACTCAGTGATTCAGATATAGAAGAACCAGTCGAAGCAAAGAAAGAGGCATCAGCTAAGAACACCAGAAAGAGAACGCAAACAGCGAAAAAGTAGGTGATACAATGATATACGCATCAATCGAGGATATTTGGAAACGAAAAGGAACAGATATTTCGGATACAGATTATGTAATGGCACTCTTAGCGGATGCAGCGATCATTATTGATGCATATAACCGCAATGCTACAGATGAGGCAAAGAAATTAGTGTCATGCAACATGGTTATTCGGACGCTCGGAAGCAGAGAAGAAGGTGTACCTATTGGAACGACACAGACAACTACGACAGCAATGGTATATTCACAGACCTGGACAAATGCAAATGGAAGCGGCGAATTGTATCTGACTAAATTGGATAAGAAAATCATGGCGTCGGGAATCGAATTGACTACACAAATCCATATTCTGGCTTAATACAGACGGAGGAAGAAGCATGATCAAAAGGAATCAAGGTAACGCTCTATGAGAAAAAGAAACAGGAACAGATCCGTTTGGACATCCTGTTTACGAAGAAATGCCGGTTGATGTAGAAAATGTATTGGTAGCTCCGTCTGCAACCACCGAAGTCCTGGACGTGCTGAATATCACTGGGAAAAAAAGCAGTGTATGACATTGCAATTCCCAAAGGTGATGATCATACGTGGAAAGACTGCCGTGTTGATTTTTTGGAGAGTCATGGAGGGTGTTTGGGCTGCCAAAGCAAGGAATTGATGAAAATGTTCGGGAAGATGGAATCAGAGATGGATGGTGGAGCGATATGAGTAAGGTAAAAAAATTGAACTCAATCGTGCAGGAGTCCGTGAACTGATGAAATCACCGGAAATGAAAGCGATCCTCATGGAACAGGCAAACAAGATATCGAGCACGGCGGAAAAAAGACTACGTTGCACAGACACGAGCAGTCGTGAAAGTGTGTGGAGATGACGGAAACAACAGCCTACTGAAAGCGATGGGAAAGAAGAATGATAGAAAAAACGATTAAAGACTATCTTGAAGAACAACTGCAAATACCGGTTAGGCTGGAAGAAGAATCAGGACTTCCGGAAAAATACATCCTGGTTGAAAAAACTGGAAGTGGACAGGAGAACCATATTGACAGTGCAACAGTGGCAATCAGTCCTATGCCGGTACATTATACGACACGGCCGTCTTAAATGAGCAAGTGAAAGCCACGATGGAAAATATAATAGATAGGAACGATATCAGCAAGTGTACTCTTAATAGCGACTACAACTATACAGATACAGCAAGAAAAAAAATACAGGTATCAGGCAGTGTACGATATCGTATATTTTAAGGAGAATAAGATGTCAGATGTAAAAATGTAAGTACTGGTAAGCAAAAGTCGGCGGTGCCATTTTTTAGAGCACCACTCGGCACGGTACTGCCAACGGATGCAACTACAGCATTGAACGAGGCTTTTAAAACACTCGGATATTGTTCAGAAGATGGGCTGACAAACCCAACAGTCCGGAATCAGACAATAAAAAAGCATGGGGTGGAGATGTAGTATTAACCATGCAGACAAGCAAAGAAGACACATTCAAGACAACTTTTATCGAATCGCTGAATGTGGAAGTCCTGAAAAGTGTTTACGGCGATAAAAACGTTTCCGGAACGCTGAAAGAAGGTATTACTGTAAAAGCAAATGCAAACGAAGCGGAACAGAGCAGCTGGGTTATTGATGTGATCCTGAAAAAAGCGGTAAAACGTATCGTAATTCCGTGCGCAAGCATTACGGAAATCGGAGATATTGTATACAAAGACGATGATTCTATCGGATACGAAACAACACTTTCAGCCGTTCCTGATGCAGAAGGACAGCACACTATGAGTATATTAAGGGGAGCGAATAATGACAGGAAAAACAACTAGCGGATTTGAGTACGAAATCAACGAGGAATCATTGGATGATTATGAGCTACTGGAAGATTTGTGCGAGATGGATGATGGAAACGCAGCAAAAAACATCCAGCGCATTAAATCGGCTTCTCGGAAAAGAACAGAAGGATCGCTTAAAAGAACATTTAAGAACAGAAAGCGGAAGAGTGCCGGCATCAAAAATGATGATCGAAATCGGAGAAATCTTCAACAGCGTAAAAGAAGGAAAAACTCTTAATCCTCGCCTACATGCTTAATCTTGACAAGGACGCACTCTTGTGTGACCTTGCAGAAACATATCATATCTATGATTACAAGTCGTTACCGTGCAAAATGGTAGCGACTTTTTCTTGTGGGTTGAGGGCAGATTCGAGAATCAAAATGAAAATAGCAGGAATAAATCCGATATCAGAACAAATTCTCATGGCGGCTATTGCTGACGGAACCAGAACAACCGCATGGTTACAGTCAAAAAGACGGAACCACTGGAGAAAATAGACCGAAAAAATCATTGCTTGCAATGATGATGGGAGAAGAGACACGAGAAAACAAGGATATTCGCACGTTCGCTTCCGGAGAAGAATTTGATAGAGAATGGCAAAAGTTGACAGGAGGTGGAAACTAATGGCTACGGAACTTGCAAAGGCCTATGTGCAGATCATTCCATCGGCACAGGGAATCAGTGGAAAAATACAACAGGCGATAGAACCGGATGCAGAAGTGGCCGGTACCTCTTTCGGCGGAAAACTTGTCGGAAAAATCAAAGGTGTAATTGCAACAGCGGCAATCGGAAAGGCGCTTGCATCAACAATCAGTGAAGGAGCTGCTCTTGAACAGAGTTTAGGAGGAATCGAAACATTGTTCAAAGATTCAGCTGATAAGGTAAAAGCGAATGCGGCAAAAGCTTACCAGACAGCGGGGAATGAGTGCAAATGACTACATGGAACTCACCACAAGCTTTTCTGCGAGCCTTCTTAGTTCCCTTGCTGGTGATACCTCTAAAGCTGCAGATGTGGCAGATATGGCAATGGTAGATATGTCTGATAATGCAAATAAGATGGGAACTAACATGGAAGACATCAAAATGCATATCAGGGATTTGCAAAGCAGAACTATACGATGCTGGACAACTTAAAGCTTGGATATGGCGGTACAAAATCTGAAATGGAGAGACTTCTTGCTGATGCGCAGAAAATCAGTGGAGTAGAATACAATATTGATAATCTGTCGGATGTATACAGTGCGATTCATGTAATTCAGGGAGAACTTGATATTACAGGAACAACAGCAAAAGAAGCGGCAACGACCATATCAGGTTCGTTTAATTCACTGAAGGCAGCGGCACAAAAATGTGATGGGGCAGATTACGCTTGGAATGGACGTTGGACCGGCACTCAATCAGCTTGCGAACACTTTTAGTCACGTTTGCGGTTGGAAATTTAGTTCCAGCAATATGGAATATCGTATCAGCACTTCCTACGGCGATTGTTACATTCATTTCAGCGCTTGGACCACAATTATTTACGGCGGTATCGGAATTGATTCCGCAGATTATAAGTGGCATATCAACTGGAATACCAATGCTGTACGAGAGTGCGATGCAGTTAATCGGACAATTTCGCACAGGGATACAAGAACAATTACCAACGCTACTTCAAAAGGAGTAGATTTTGTTGTTAATATAGCAAATGGCATTTTACAAAATCTTCCGCAGATAATTGTAATGGCTGGAAGGATAATCACTTATTTTGCGAATACAATTATTTCTTCATTGCCCACGATACTAAGTACCGGCGCATCATTGCTTTTGAGATTTGTGAATGGAATTATCAATAATCTTCCACAAATTGTTCGGGCCGCGGCTACAGCAATCGTAAGGTTCGTTGCATCAATCGGAATGAATCTTCCACAGATTTTACAAAGCGGTATTACGATCATCGGAAAATTGGCGGCAGGATTATTAGAGCTATACCGAATCTAGTCGGACAAATACCTGCAGTAATCGGTGCAATTGTGCGAACATTCGGAAGCGAAAATTGGGGAAGCATTGGACTGAATATCATTAAGGGCATTGCATCAGGTTTAAGCTCTGCCGCTCACATGCTGTGGGATGCTGTAAAGAGTGTTCTCGGAAGCTTCAAGGACAATGTGCTCAGCTTCTTTGGAATCCACTCTCCGTCACGTTGGGGTGTGTTTGTCGGAAAAATGATTGATGCAGGAGTCGCAAATGGATTGATTGACAATACATCGCTTGTATCGAATGCGGCAAACGAATTACAAAGGTCGCTTAAAGAACCATTCAAGGCAAGTGCAGACCTTATTACCGGAAGTACGGTTGCGAACAGCGAAAAAAGATAGCATTTTGTCATCAAAACTGGAACAGCTGCTTGAATACTTGAAGCAGAAATCCAGAGGAAGTGACAAGATTGTGATCAACATGAATGACAGGGAAGTAGCCAGAGCTTTAAGAGAAATGGGGGTTGTGTTTGAATGATCAAGATTAAATATGTATGTTCAAACGGCGAAGAATACAATCTGATCGGAGAGCAAAATGAAACCGACCTCCGGATATTTCCATTCTTACGAGTGGAATCCAAACACGACAGAACGAAAAATGGGCGTAACGGTAAATTCTTTTACAAAAAGATCCGGCAGTTTATGAAATTACTCTGACTGTACGTGGAAGAGTAGAGGAAAGAAAAGAAATCCTAGATAAGATCACGGATGCTTTTTGAAAGAGATGTAGCGAACTTGTCTCCAGGAAGAATCTACTATGGAGAATACTATATTGATTGCTATATCTATAAATCAAGCAAACGAAGTATCTGGTAAAAATAATAGCAGAACAGATTGTAAGGTAGAAATCTATTGTCCATATCCGTTCTGGTGTGCGGAAGAAAAAGAAGTTTCTTTTCCGATTTCGACAGAACCTAAAATATCCTCCGATTATTTAGATTATCCGTATGATTATAGCTATGACTATACACGCGAAAAGAACGGAGTGCAAGACTGGATGATTGATCATTTCCAAAGTAGCAATTTCGAATTGATCATATACGGTCCGTGCACGGATCCTAAAATCACAATCAACAATTATCCGTATCAGATATTCGATACCCTGAGTGCTGGTGAGTACATTACGGTAAACAGTCGCACAAAAACAGTAACTAAGAACCTTGGAAACGGAACGATGCAGAATATCTTTGAAAAAAGAGCAAAAGATAAAAGCATTTTCGAGCCAATTCCATCCGGAACGCTGGCAGTCAACTGGAATGGAGAATTCGGATTTGATTTTACTGTATTTAAGGAGAGGAGTGTGCCGAAATGGAGCTAATCTACACGGATCCAAAAGGAAAAAGAACTCGGATATGTCAAGGATGCTGATATTGACTTTGAAGTTGGATCAGACGAGAAAAATTCAGTAAATGATTTCGAAATCAAATTTTCACGTTCTGGATGGAACGGCCAGATTGAATTTGAAAGCATGGTGTATGTTCCGGACACAGAATATGGCGGAATCGTGCGTGAAATTTCGACCAGCACAAAAGCAGATAGCATTACCGCAAAAGGATTTACATGGCGAGGATTGATGTCGAAGAAAATTATCAAGCCGGAATCCGGACAAGACTACGCTATGGTATCCGGAGAATTAAATGCAATCATCAGGCAGAAGGTTCAGGAAGCTTTTTCCTGGGTTTTTTTACTGGTGCGGACGAAGATACCGGCGTAAAGGTTACAAACTATCAATTCGCCAGATACTGTACGTTACATGACGGACTGCGGAAAATGCTGCAGTCTGTCGGATACCGAATGGAGATTAAATTTACACAGGCGGAAAAGAAAATACCGGTCATGTGCAGGTGAGGGCAGTCCCGATCACAGACTACTCTTCCGAATGCGAACACGAAGCGACAGCGATATTGATTTTAAAGTCAACATTTGTAGAAACGGAGTTAACCATCTGATATGTCTTGGGAAGGGCGAATTAAAAGATCGCATGGTAATCCACTCTGTATGTTGACTCTGCAGGAAATCGGACAGACGCAATACTACAAAGGGATAGATGAGGTAGAAGCGGGTGTATGACAGCTCCGGAGCAGAGCAAGACGACCTGTTAAAAGGCGGAAAAGATAAATTGTACGAACTGATGAATAAGACCGAGTACGATATGACGATGGAAAAATTGAAGGAAATGTCGATATTGGCGATATCGTAGGCGGAAGAGACTATCTTACAGGTGTGATTATGAAAACCAATCGGAAGGAAGATTTGGAAACTTTCCGGAGGGAAAGAAAAATAGAGTATAAATTGGAAGGAGAGTAATAAATGGACATCATTACAGGCTACACAGGCGCAGCACATGTCACGGCAGAGCAGGACAGAGATATCAATATCGGTATTTTCGGAAAAGGCTCTTGCGTCTTGCAGACCGGACAGCAGCTTAATGCGGTGGTCATCTCAAACAATGAGATCCGGATCACGGACGGAGTGCTCGTCCATCAGGGCTGTGCTGCATCAATCAAAAAGAATACGACAAATTCTGTCACGATTGCAAATGGCTCGCAAGGAATGAAACGTATTGACCTTATCGTGGCAAGATACACCAAGAATACCAGCTCAAAGGTTGAGGCGGTAGAGATTAAGGTTATCCAGGGCACGCCAAGTGAAAGCAATCCGGCGGTACCGTCTTATACGTCTGGAGATATTCAGGGTGGTGACCTGACGGCAGATATGCCACTGTATCAGGTTGAGATCAACGGACTTACCATTGCGGATGTTAAGAGATTGTTTGCGGTCCGGAGATCCGCAGCGGAATTCGACACCGAAGTAGACAGCGCAAAAAAGCACCTTGTCCAACAGAGAGGCGATATTTATCAATACCACTGCGCAGGGGCAGATTCCGACGCTTATAAGACTGCAACGCTTGACCTGAGCCAGCTGAAAGCCGGAATTACATATGCATTTGCGCTAAATGTGGCATCAACCATCAATGGCGAACAATACAGCCAGGAAGTATCTTGCAAGCTAAATGAAGTCGACATGGGATGCAATGGCAACTATTATAAATTATCCTCAACATTTTTTGGCAAATGCCAGAACAGCGATAAATTGTATGTATCTGCCTTTAAAAATGGCGGATCGTGGACTGGTGTGACAATTAGAGGAATTTTTATTCCGGTAGATTAGAGATGGACTATGGCAGAGATTAAATATCTGAAATCAACGCGGATGATCGCAGTATTATCATTCCGAAGGAGAAAACTTTTGGGCGTTGAAAATGACAATAAGGGTGCAAGAAAGTATTTTATATGCCCGAAAATCGTTGGGGACAACATTGATCTGACGAAATCGGACGTCTATATCAATGTGCAGAATGCATCTGGCGAAAAAGTCCGGAAAGACAGATAACCTGTCCAGAATATGACGGCTTCCGGAGACAATGTAACTTTTGAGTGGGTGCTGGAAAGAAAAGTCACCTCGCACAAAGGCAGTGTTAGATTTGCAGTCTGCGTAAGGGAGAAAGGCACGGAAAGAGAGTGGCATACCACTTTTGCTACCGGAAATGCATTGAGGGAGAGGAACTCTTCGAGCTGGCAGAACTGGAAACAAGAGGACAGGATTTTATCGGGATATTGACGTCTGATGCGAATGCGGATGCGAACAGCATTGAATCCGGGAAAAGCGCCTATGTGAATGGAAAGAAAATTGAGGGAACACTGACTGGCGAGAATGATATTAAGGCTACAACAAAAATACAAAAACTATCATCAATACCAACCACTATTCCGAACTATGGTCAGAGCACAATGCCAGTCCTTAAGCACACAATTGAAGTCTCCTTGCAGATGCAAATAAACCAGTCCTGTTAAAAGGAGGCGTTAAAAAAACGGTAGTGTACGACGAAGCAGGCAGTATTTATGGAGATGCAAAAGCGTCAGATGTAAGAATTGGAAAAACATTTACGTCAAGCAATGGTGTGAATATTACCGGAACGCTGGTGCGTCGGCAAAAACTATGAAAGGAACCATCACGGAGGAGGGTGCGAATGCAGTTACGTTTGACACTGGATTAAAAACAATATCATGCATAGTGATAATGCAGACGGCTACAAGCACGAGTGACACGGGCATCATTGCATTGCTGCACCAGAATGGAAAGACGAAAGGAATTGGAAATAGTTACGCCAATATTTGAAAACATCATCTACATCGACAGGAACGATCGCTATAAACGGTGGGGAATAAATATACACCGAAAAAATGGAGCAAAAGAAGTAACAAATATGGTTAACGGAAAAAGAATACGATTTGGATCGCAATCGGAGAATAGAGGAATCAACATATGAAAAAGAAAAAAGAAAATTAGCAGCTTTCATCTGCGCACTCACACTGGCGTTTCCAGTGCCGTACCGGTATCGGCATGTACGCCACCTGTTGAAAACACCGTCTGTTGAAATTCCAGACATAAATTTCCAGCCTGATGGTGCTTTAAAGAAGCAATTATAACGCTGCGAAAAAACTGATTGAAAATGTATTCCCTAATCACTCCGACAGTAAATTATGCATCTATTTTAAGAGTGCATCAAGGTATTTTAACCACAGTTTTTGGCAGTCAAATTGGGACGAAGTAGAAAATGCAACGTCTTATAAAGTTAGAGTTATCAAAAAGCTGACGGAACATGGAAAGAATACGATACAACATATACATCATTTTATGCAACGAATTATACAGATAAATTTTTTACTGATGGTATGGATGATGCAACCGTAATGGTAAAGCATACGGTGAAAATGAAACATTCAGTTGTTGGTCAAATGCTACTAATATTGCGAGATTTGGATATTAGGAGGAAGAGGAGCAGTAGTATGAACAATATCGTATCTGTAAAATTAGATTCCAGATATGCATCCACGCTGGGGTATGGCAGTATGATTACGGTCAGGTGCTCCGGGAGGTCCGGAACTTCCACCGGCAGTAGAAGTGCAGTTTTCGCTGACCGAGAAATCAGAGAGACATTATCCAGAGTCGGCACGACAGTGGATGGAGTTACAGAAGTAAAGATTCCGGATGAATTACTGACACACAGTGCGACAAGTAATTACCGGATCATGCTTATATTTATCTGACAGATGAGACTTCAGGAAACACCAAATATGAAATTACAATCCCGGTCAGGGTACGTAGTAAGCCAACCTCTCCGGCAGAAGATCCAGAGACGGATCCGGATCTCTTTAGGGAGACGGTATTAGCGGTCAATGCATCTGCCGAACGAGCGAAGATGGCAGAGCAGAATGCAAAGGCAAGTGCGACAGAAGCCGGTAAGTATGCTGCTAGTGCATCGGAGAGTGCAGTTACAGCAGAAAAGACCAAGGAAGATGCTCTTAGGAAAGTCGGAGAGAAAAGCAGGAAGCAATCGAGGCTATCCAGAATCAGGAAGAGACCTCTGTAGGCAAGATTACTACTGCACTGATGGCGAGATCAACGGATTCAAAATCAGGCTACAGATTCTAAGGCAGGGCTTGAGCAGACCATTACAAATGCTGATGCGTCCAAGAAAGAACTTGAACATTCTATTGAGACAGCCGGTACTTCTAAGACAGCACTGGACAAGTCGGTGGAGCTGGCGGGAACTGCAAAGACAGAGTTGGATACGTCCATCCGGGAAGCAGGAACTGCCAAGACTGCATTAGATGAGTCTACAGAGACGGCAGGAACGGTTCAGGAGACTCTGAGTGCGACTGTGAATCAAGCGAGGTGCATTGGACACTTCTCTTGGTGAGGAGATTGAAACTGGGACACAACTCAAGAAAGACCTTGTAACATCTGGCGAGAAAGCAGTCCAAGATATTCAGGCAGCCGGAAGTGAGCAGCTGGGTAAGATGCAGGCAGTAGCAGAAGCGTTCACAGACGATCGGGAGCAGATTTGCGACCAATAAAAGGATATTGGTTCACTAAAGGAAGATATAGGAAATAAAGCTCCTGCAATAATAAAAAAAGCATCAGGAAAAACTATCATTATAAATGATTCCTCGAACCTTCAATAAAGATATTGTCTGGAACAGGAAAAAATCATAATTACAGGGAAGAATATTCTTAATATAAAAAGAGAAATGAATTCATTCCATTTGAAGCAAAAGCTGGTACGCTATTTACACTTATCACCAACGGAGAATTGAGTGAAGGTGGGAATGTCCTGTTTATAGGTGAAAATGATGAAAACGTATGGTTTGCTATCGATAAAGGGAAGACAAGAGTTTCTGCAAAAATTGGTGGAAATGTAAAAGGATATAAGAATTTGCTTAGTACAAAAGAGGGACTGAAATACTGTTTTTCTGTTGGGAAAATGATGAATACGAAGAGTATGTGGAGCAAGTAATCACCACTCCAGTTGATAGCGAGCAATTAAAGGCAATTCATACAAATTACCCTACAACCGTGCTGACATCAGAAAACGAAATATCTGTTGAGTATGTAGCGGATACGGAAGCATATATCGGAAAGAGAATTAAAGAAGAGAATCAATCTCTGCAAAAACAAATCCTCGAAATTCAAAGCGCTTTAATTAGTCAGAAAATTTCGGGGAGTATAATCAAGTTAAAAAACAGTGCAAAAGTTGCCGATTAAGAATCTAAGAGTATTCGGCGTTGGAGCAGAAATCTGGAAAGAAATTATGTAGTAAAAACTAAATGGGGGCTTTAACAGATTAAACAATTGCAGAAATGCTTACATTTGACGCAATTCCGGAGAAGTACCAGAAAAAAGTAAAAGGATATGGTATTGAGTATGTAAAGAAAGGAAAACTTTCTGTGGAGGAGTATGAAATGCTGTACAAAGAGGAATATCCGGGAGAGTAGAGGCGATTATATGGAAACCAATTCTACCAAGAATTAACTACTTATGCAGGAACAACGATTGTGGAGAATGATGCAGAATGCTACATGGAAGTCTCTGCCGGTGGTGGAGACAACCTTAGAGCAAAGAAGCTGGCACTGCTCCTGGGAGATTAATCTTGGAAAACATCTCTTTCTGCTGTATAATTGAGGTGGAAGGAGAAAATGAATGAAAAACAAAAAAAGTAGGTTTAGGCGTACTTATTACAATATTGTTGTTTGTTACTTCAATTCTGATTGCCATGTTTATAGTGAAAAATAAAATTTCATCCAATGCATCTAATGATGGATGGTTTTGTTTTTTTGGCGGTTTATTTGGGAGTTTTATATCTGGAATGATTACATTTTATGTGCTGTACATAGATAGAAAAGGATCAAGGGAACAGATATTTAAACAACAAAAGGTAATGGAAATGAATCAAATGGAAAATGATTTAAAGGAAGTGTTTTCATCAATGAAAAAAGATGGTGACTGTGTTGTGGCAACGACATATATATTACTTTGTTTTAAATAAAATTCAGAGAGCTATAAAGATACGAAATATTATAAACTTCTTTTGAAATAGGTGAATACAGTAATGAAGGGACAATATTTCGATGCTTTAGAACTTGACAAAACTTTATAAGAGTTTATTAAATACAGAAATATGTATATTAAGAAACTTATAATTGTAAATTGATATTTTTAAAATAAAGGCGGAATGACTGCTCTTATTTTTTGTGGTATATATGGAAATCAGAGCAAGACCAGAAAGGTTTTATTTTTTTATCGAAAAATCAGCTATTGATTCGGTTGTAGATTCTAGTGAGTTAAATCAGTACAACATATTAAACACACACGAGAAATTATGGTTTTTTGAAAATGAGGTATCGAAGAACATCGAACTCTCTTGAAAATATCTTAACCGTTACATTATCTGATACAATCAAAATAAAAATATCAGAGAGGTAATGAAAATGGAAATGTGAATTTTGTAGCAGAAAGGTACTCTTTGGCAAGAAGGATATGAGCAATCTGTTGGGCGCACGTCGGTGGTACTTGCCCTAAAAGGAGATCCGACAAAAGCGGCTGGAGCTGTGGTTGTTTGGCGGTGAAGTTGACGAACAAAATTGTACTGCATATTAAGGGTATCTGATTACGGCGGTGAAAAGAAAACATGATGGAAATGAATATACCGATTAACTACTGTCCGAGATGTGGCAAAATTATAAGGAGCAGGA
>VOFD01002134.1_pt1 | contig 18627 bp, 26 predicted proteins | sample 5384101 | NCBI WGS metagenome assembly VOFD01 (sample SAMN12384723, study PRJNA508395) | human gut metagenome | isolation source: healthy gut C | host: Homo sapiens
ACCGGCACATGTGAAACGCCATTCCCACGGCTCCGAGAACTCCGGCAAAAGACTCAGAAAAAATGCTGTTTTCGAATCTGCAAACCAGACAAGCGCCAGAGCAAGCAGCAGTCCCCACAGCAGGATCCCGCCGGTCAGCTCCTTCAGCGTCGGATGCAGATTGCCCAGAAATTTCTTAATCCGTTCCATTGCCGTCATCCTTCTTTCCGGATTTTCCATCCTTCGGCACCAGCTCCTTTACGAGCATCCAGGTATTGCGGCAGCCTGCCAGGATTCAAGGATCAGAAGCGGCAGTACCGTATGCCAGCCAAAGCGCTCGTCGAGCCAGGTTCCTATAAAGACGCATAAAATAACAGGGGCGAGCATGCTGATGCCTATCTGAGTGATCATTGCGATGTTCCGGTATACATCCTTCTTGAAATTCATACATACCCTCCCTCGTTCATTTGGTTTTCATTCTAATGCATCTTGAGCAAAATGTCCAGTAAAGTTTAAAATTTCACATAGATAATTTGCCGCTGTTATCTGAAAATTGTGCATTTTGTTGTATTTGTTCGTTTTCTTTAGACAAAACAGCGTTTTATCCTTCCGTCCGCTCATCCTGCAGCTCTCCAGATTTCGATGATGAGCATCAGGCTGACAGGTCCCAGCGCAACCCCGGCGACGCCGTACACGCAAATTCCGATGTACACGGCAGCCACCATCGCGATCGGATAAATTCCCATGCGGTCGCCGATCAGCTTCGGCTCAGAAATTCGCGCAGGGTGTTTGTAACCAGAAGAGAAGTACCAGACAAACGCCGAACCAGAATTTTCCGGTAAACATCTGAAACGCGCCCCAGGGTATCAGGATCGTCCCGGTCCCGATGAAGGGAAGCGCATCTAAAAAGCCCGATGACGATCCCCATCAGCAGCGCATATGGATAGCCAAGAAGCGTCAGCCCCAGCACACAGATGACCGTAACGATGAAAATGATCAAAAGCTGCGCGCGGATCCAGGCTCCGCCCAGCGACATCATCGCCGCATTGATCCTGCGCGCCCGCTCGTAGACGCCGTATTTTTTCAGCACCTCGCCTAGCTTTTCATAGTCCTTCAGGATCAGCATATAGGACACAAATACGATCAGCACCACGCCCAACCATTCCAGCACAGACATCAGATAGGAAAGCGAATTTTTCAGCACGCCCGGCACCGCATAGGTCTGGATGCGCTGCTCCACAACCACCATGTTGTCGTATATAAAGCTTTCCACCGCCTGCGCATGGATGCCGGTGTTTTTCTCCACAGCGCTGCAGCATACCTTCATCAGATGCTCCGCCTTCTGCATATAGGAATCAAAGTTTGCCGCCAGATTGCATATCTGCCGGATCAGACTGCTTCCGAGCAGATACAGCGCGATTCCGGCAGCTCCCGTAAGCAGCACCAGCAAGATGCCGCCCGCCGTCACTCTTTTTCAGATGCAGCCTTCGTTCCAGGAAAACCGCTCCCGGCATCAGAAAGCGCACCAGTACCCAGGCGATGAAAAAAGGAATCACAACCGGCAGTATGTATTTCATTCCAAGAAATACTGCAAGTGCGATCCCCGTCAATTTTACAATGTCCTTATATGATCTGCGCATACTGTTCTCCAGAAGGTTTTAGTGGACGGCAGCTTTCTCTGCCGTCTGCTATAGTATGCGCACAATCCCTTTCGATTTATTTATCGTTTTCCGCGAAGCTTTTCCTTCAGCGTCCGCAGAACGCCGTCCTCCTGGTAAGAGGGCGCCTCGTATTTTGCAGCTGCCTTCAGAGCCGGATGCGCGTTCGCCACCGCATAGCTCTCCCCCCGCCTGCTTTATCATGCCGATGTCGTTGCGGTTGTCGCCAAACGCCATCGTCTCCTCCATCGTGATGCCAAGCTTTTCCTGCAGGGCGCGCAGCGATGCCCGTTGTCCGCCGCTCTGTCCATGCAGTCTATCCAGAAGGTACCCGCCTTCACCACATTAAGCGTATCCCCAAATCTTTCCTGCAGCTCTTTTTCCAGCTTCTCCGGCGCTTCCTGCTGATAGATAGCGATTTTATTTGTTTTCCGGCAGTATGGAATCAGATCCGGCACCGCCTCTGTCTGAATGTGGAGCGATCTCAGCCCTTTCAGAAATTCCTCGCTCGGCGATTCCGTGTAAAAAGCTTCTCCGGCGTCGAAAGAATAATCTCCGTGACGCCGAGGCTGCGAAGATATCTGACCATTGCCTCCGCTGTCTCTGGCGGAATATAGGTCACGGAAACGATCTCCTCATTTTTCAGCACGCAGGAACCATTTTCGGTGATGAAGTAAATGTCTTCTGCGATCGCATCGAACAGGTACCGCATACTGCTGTAATGCCGTCCGCTCGCCGCCGCAAAAAGGATTCCCTTTTCCTGCAGTCTGCGGATAACCCCGTAAATATCCTCATTCAGTTCGTTTGTCCCCTCCGGGACCAGTGTCCCGTCAATATCGGACGCCGCAAGTTTTATCATCCTACATTTCTCCTTCTGCTGTCAGTTTTTCCAAAAATCCCATCCCTATGCGGGAATACATTCGCAAAAATCTCTATCTCTCATTCCGGACAATGAGCCTGCACGACCGCCGGGAATCCGACCGGCTGACAGGAAAAATTCCATTTCTTTTCCAGTCGTCGGATGGGTAAACACCAGCCTGCTTGCGCAGAGCGCGATCTGTTCCCCGCGCTGCGCAAGCGGATTATACTTTGCATCCCCGTAAAGCGGCGCGCCGCTCTCCGCCATCTGCACGCGGATCTGATGATGCCGCCCGGTATGCAGATTTATTTTTCACAAGCGCGCGACCTTCCGTCTCCGCAAGCACCCGGTAGTTCAGCTCCGCCCGCTTCGCGCCCGGTGTCTTTTGGGGAACCGCACGCGAACAATTCCCTGACGGTTCTTTTTTAAATAATGTATCAGCGTTCCTTCCGTCTGCGGCAGCCTTCCGCAGACAACCGCAAGATACTCCTTCTTCATCCTTCCGTCCTGTACCTGAGCGCTTAACTCCGCCGCCGCAGACGGCGTTTTCGCAAAAACAACCAGGCCCTGCACCGGCTGGTCGAGGCGATGCACCACCCCAACATACGGATTTGCCTTTTCGTATTTTTCCATCAGATACGTGCGCACCATGCTCCAGATCCATGCGCCCGAAGGACGCATTCTGCACTGCAAGTCCCGCGGGCTTTCTGCAGACAAGAAGCTGTTTGTCCTCATATATAATATCCGGCATAAAATCTCCTAAGTATACCCTCATTTTCTGCCGGGACGTAAGCTCCCCGACACTCAAATCCCGGTGATATAAAAAAAGCGCTGCCGCAGTTGACTTTGCAATCAATCGTGCGACAGCTTCTTTTTTTACGCTAGTAGGAATTACTCTGTCATTTATAATTTAACAACGTTAGCTGCCTGCATTCCGCGAGCGCCTTCTGTCAAATCGTAAGAAACAGCCTGACCTTCTTCCAGAGAGATTTGAATCCTTCACCTGGATAGCTGAGAAATGTACGAATACATCTGCTCCGTCTTCGCCTGTGATAAATCCATAACCCTTTTCTGCGTTGAACCACTTAACTGTACCCTTGTTCATTTCGGTACCTCCATAAAATAAATAAAAAAAATTGTAGAATGTAGCTACATCTGCATTATATGCCGAGGTGGATACCCTTGTCAAGGAATTTTTTGGCTAAAGAGTTACTATTCGCAGCCGATGTGGCTATACAGTCAGGCTCGTCATGCCTGCATGTAAAGAGACTGGTTGTATAACCGCATTGTATCTGCGAAGCAGACACTCCGCCCACATAAGCAGTCTTAGCTCCTCAAGGAGCGGGACTGGAGCCTCAAAGAGGCGACACTGCGCCGTAGATCTCCATCGGCACATAGGCGCGCACGTAGATGCCATCCGCGCGGTATTCCTCCTCCAGAAGCTGCCCGTGCTTGCGGATGAGCTGGATCAGTCCGGCGTTATTGTAAGAATACAGGCGCTCGATCAGCACGTTTCGCTCATTTAAAATTTCTTCGAGGAGCGCCTTCAGTTCCTCCAGATTTGCCCCGTATTTCGCGGACACCGGCAGCACATGATCCGCCCGGCGGTCGCGCAGCGCTTCCTCCGGCAATGTTTTTGTCCTGCTTGTTGAACAGTGTGATGACCGTCTTACCGGAAACACCGAGATTTTTCAATGTCTCGTAAACTACAAGCATCTGCTGCTCCGCCTGCGGGTTGGAGGCGTCCACCACATGCAGGATGATATCGGCATATTTCGCCTCCTCCAATGTGTGCTTCGGAACGCGTCGATCAGATGATGCGGCAGCTTTCGGATAAAGCCGACCGTGTCCGTCAGCAGCATTTCCTGTCCGGACGGAAGCTCCAGCACGCGCGTGGTCGGATCGAGAGTCGCAAACAGCTTGTCCTCCTCCAGCACCTGCGCGCCGGTAAGCGTGTTTAAAAGCGTCGATTTTCCCGCATTGGTGTAGCCGACGATCGCTGCTACCGGCGTCTGCTGACGGCTCCGTCTGCTTCTTGTAACCTCGCGGTGACGCTTCACCTCCGCCAGTTCGCGGTTTAACTGCGCGATGCGGTCCTTGATCAGACGGCGGTCCATCTCCAGCTTTTTTCTCACCGGGACCTCTGGTGCCGATCCCGCCGCCGAGACGGGACAGGAATTGCGCAGTCCCACCAGTCGCGCCTGGCGGTATTTTAACTGCGCCAGCTCTACCTGGATCTTGCCCTCGCTGGTAGAGGCGCGCGCCGCAAAAATATCCAAAATAATCAGCGTCCGATCCATCACTTTCATATCCAGCTCCTGCTGCAGATTGTGAAGCTGGGCAGGCGAAAGTTCGTCGTCGCAGATCACTGCGTCTGCCTCCAGCGCGTATGCCATCTCTTTTTACTTCCTCTATTTTTCCTTTTCCGATGTAGGTGCCCGGATGGATCTGTTCGCGGTTCTGGATCATCTTTCCGACCGTAACCGCGCCCGCCGTCTTCGCAAGCTCCTCCAGCTCTGCCAGCGACTGTTCCGTATCGTCGTTCTCCGTCACGCTGACACCAAGTAAAATGACCCTTTCTTCAGGTGTTTCGATTTCAAATCCTGTCATGAAACGCTCCTTATCTTGTACTGAGAAAAATCGTATTCTTTCTTTCCTTTGGCATCGTCTGGATACAGCTCCATGAACTGTGCCGCGATTGCTTTTGCCGTCTCAAAGTCATGCTTGCGCTCATACGCGACGATTTCATTATAGAGAAGATCGCGCTTTGCGCCTCGCTTCCTCCAGCGCAAGCCCCGGTTTCCGCAGCCGATACCGCCGCGTCGTAGTTTTTTATCCGCAAGCTCGCACAGCACAATGCCATTGTAAGCCGCAGCTTCCTCGCCGTACTCCGCAATATACTGCTGATACACATTGCGCGCATGAACACTGTCATCCAGCGCAAGATATACCTCTCCCATCAGCATCATCGCCTCTTTATGCTTTGCCTCGGCAGGCCTTCGACAGCATTTCCTGGGCCTTTGCGTAATCGCCCAGATAAAAATAAATGCAGCCCTTCTGATAATAGTCTTCCATATCTTCGTTTGGAATATTTAACGCTTTTGCAAATATTCATCTCCGACCGCTGACTGGCTCTGCTCCTCATACTGTTTATAGATATCCAAAACAGCCCGTAATCCTCCGGCGTCAGCAGCGATACCGCGTCAAAATCTGCCTTTGCCAGCTCCGTCTCGCCAAGCTTTTAGGAAAGCCGCGCCGCATATAATATGCGTCTGCGTTTTCGCCAAGCTCCAGAATCCGGCTGCAGGTGTTTTTACCCCTTCAAAATCTTCTGTCTTAAACTGGCAGGCCGCCTCGTAAAAGACTAATGTCGGTTTTCGTCTCCGGCATTTTTTCATCGCAGAGATTATACGCATTTTCAAACGCAGTGATCGCATTCTGATAATCCGCCTGCTCCATATAGCTGATGCCCTCATTGCGCGCAAGCTCCACCTCAGAAGGTCCCTTTATCTCTGCATCCGGCGAGCAGCACACATCGAAAGTACCGCCGCCAGTTTATAAAAACGAATTCTCATCGCTGATTCCTCCCCTGCTGCATTTTCTGATATCCCTGTTCTCTCCGGCTTCCGGATCTGCATACCGGAAACCTGCAGGACCTGCCGCCGGCAGCTCCCTTCGGATGCATAACAGTAAAATGACTGCCGCAGTTTCCTGTGACAGCCATATCATACCATATTTTCCGCTTCTTTCAAACCCTTTTATTTTACCCTCGTGGCTTTACTGCGAGGTATTTTTTTCCGCGGGCACGCTCAAATTCATCAAGAATGGATTTATCCGGCGCCGGGGTAAGAAGACTTACCACAATAATCGCAGCAAGCGCTACCAGGAATGCCGGAAGCAGCTCATAGATATTCCAGGCGCCGCCAAGCGGACGCACAAGATACTTCCACACAAAATCATCACGCCGCCTGCTATCATTCCTGCAAGCGCGCCGTATTTGTTGGAACGCTTCCAGAACAGCGCCGCAAGCACTACCGGACCGAAGGAAGCGCCGAAGCCCGCCCACGCAAAGGATACGATGCCAAACACAGAGCTATTCGGATCTTTTCGCCAGAAAAACACCGATCACCGCGATCGCAAGAAGCGTAATCCGCGCCGCCAGCATTCCGCTTTTTGTCACCTTTTCCCAGACGCTCTCCGAGAAGGTCAGAGGACACTGCCGAAGATGCTGCCAGGAGCTGCGAGTCCGCCGTAGACATGGTAGACGCCAGGATTCCCGCGAGGATAACGCCCGCCAGCAACGCCGGGATCACACCATACTGACTGAGCAGATCCGCAATTTTTACAATAATCGTCTCGGAATTGGAGCCTTCCAGAACCTCCAGCGCGCCGACCTTGCTCATCGTATACCCGATAATTCCAATAGCAACGCCGACCGTAAGGGAAATAACCACCCAGATACTTGCCACTCTGCGGGACAGGGACAATTTGTTTTCATCCTCGATCGCCATAAAGCGGAGCAGAATGTGCGGCATTCCAAAATAGCCAAGCCCCCACGCCAGCATGGAAAAAATCGTGATGGTTCCGTAGGGAGCCGCCGTCTGTGTGACCGGATCGTAGGTCTGCGTGAAGGACAGATAACCAGGCAGTGCTCTTGCATTCTCTGCAACCGCGCCGAAACCGCCTGCCACACTCACGCCAAATACAAGAACGACAACCAGCGCAATGGACATAATAATGCTCTGCATAAAGTCTGTGGTGGATGCCGCAAGAAAACCGCCGAGCATAGTATATCCCACGATAACGACGGCACTGACCACCATCGCCGTGAAGTAATCCACGCCAAACAGACTGGAAAACAGCTTTCCGCATGCCGCAAAGCCGGAGGCTGTGTACGGAATAAAGAAAATAACAATAATAATTGCGGAGATCATCAGCAGCGCACTTTTTATCGTGGTAACGATTCTTAAAAAATAGAATGAGTAAGGCAATAGGTCTGGCCACCTTCTACTAGGACTTTACGTCCGTAATTTAGTCAGCCAACCAGCCCTCATTCGCAGCATTCGTTTTACGCAGGTTGAACCCACAGGCGTTCGTGTGATACCCAGTAGATTGAACAGGCAATGAGTAAATCTGGTATTGACCATTGCTGATTCATTGTAAAGGAGTATCCATTATGAACGCTGTTGGTATTGATGTTTCCAAAGGCAAGAGCACTGTTACCATCCGCAGGCCTGGCGACGTTGTCCTGATGCCTCCCCGCGACATTCCCCATACACAGTCCGCTATCAACGGACTGATCGGGCAGATAAAGGAGCTTGACGGGGAGACGAAGGTCTGCATGGAGCACACCGGAAGGTACTACGAGCCGGTCGCCATGTGGCTTTCTGACGCCGGTATCTTTGTTAGCGCCGTAAACCCCATTCTCATCAGGAACTTCGGGGATGATTCCCTGCGCACTCCAAAGACCGACAAAGCGGATTCCAAAAAAATCGCACGCTATACTCTTGACCGCTGGGCAAAACTGAAGCAATATGGAATCATGGATAAAACACGCAGCCAATTAAAAACCATGAACCGACAGTTCGGCTTCTATATGGCACAGAAAACTGCCATGAAAAACAATCTTATTGCCCTGCTTGACCAGACTTATCCGGGTGCTAATGACTTCTTTGACAGCCCTGCGCGCAGCGATGGCAGCCAGAAATGGGTGGATTTTGTCCATACCTACTGGCATGTGGACTGTGTCCGCTCCAGGTCGCCGGAAGCCTTCAAAAAGCATTACCAGAAATGGTGCAAACGCAAAGGTTATAATTTCAGCGCACAGAAAGCGGAAAATATCTACCATGCCTCTTCTGACCTGATCGCCGTATTTCCAAAAGATGACAACACAAAAATGCTCATCTGGCAGGCTGTGGCAATGCTTAATACTGCTTCCCGGACAGTAGAATCCCTCCGTCTGGAAATGGATAAGGCTGCTTCCGCGCTGCCGGAATATCCGGTTGTTCTGGCTATGGATGGTGTCGGGCCTACCCTCGGTCCCCAGCTCATGTCTGAGATCGGGGATGTGACACGGTTTACACACCGCGGGGCTCTGACTGCTTTTGCCGGCGTTGACCCCGGAAAGGATGATTCCGGGCAGCGCATCCGTAAAAGTGTGCCTACCACAAAGAAAGGCTCGCCGTATCTGCGCAAAACCCTGCTCCAGATCATGGACGGGCTCATCAAACGCTCCCCCGCTGACGATCCCGTTTACGCCTTTATGGATAAAAAACGGGCGCAGGGCAAACCTTATTACGTCTACATGACCGCTGGTGCGAACAAATTTCTCCGTATTTATTACGGGCGGGTAAAGGAATATCTTGCCTCACTGCCCCAGACATCCGACACGGAGGCGGAGAAGGATGGAATATAAAACATATCCCTGCGAGGTAAATTTCAGATATCTCATCCTCAAAGGCGTGCCTGTTGTGGCTGGTTTTTTCTCCGAGAAAGACGCGGCGGATTATGCCCTGTCCATTGGAGGAACCGTCATAAAAGCGAACGAAAATCCACGCAATGCCGGAAGGATACCGAAATTCTCTGACCGCGAGAAAGATGCTATCAGAGAATGTATCGCACAAAGGAATTCCCATGCGTCGTATTGCCCGGGAATTCCGATGTTCTGTAGGCTATGTTCAAAAATTAAAATGTGAACATCCCTTATAGGTGGCACAATATATGGCTTCCTTTTTGCGATTTTTCACCGCGCGTAATGAGCTGCGTTGACAAAAGCCTCGCCAGCAGGTCAATGGAAATGCTGTCCTCTATCATCGTGAACAATTCATTATTTAAGTAAATCAGCTTTTCAAAGCTGCCCATGCTGTCATCCATCTGATCCAGCAGCTCCTCGTATTTTTCGTCAAACAGGTATGCCAGCGTGCTTAAAAGAGCGTCCTTGCCGCTGAAGTAATGATAGAAGGAGCCTTTCGAGGTCTGTGCTGCCCGGATAATTTCATCAACTGTGGTATCCTCATACCCCTGCTCATAGAAAAGCTTCCATGCCGCCGCTATGATTTTTCCTTTCGTGTTTCTCGTCTGTGTCTTTCGCATAATATCCCCCGTCTCTTTCTTTTCATTATGCCAAAAATCGGCGCAATGTCAATCATCTTCACGCCCGGATTGACATTTTCTTTTTCGATGCATAACAAAAACAGGGCATATGGTGTTTGCAAAATCGGAACCACTGCAGGTCACTCCCATTTACTATATAAAAAGCAGTTCGGAGCAACTCTCCGGAACCGCCTTTTTACTTCTTCTGCAGGTATACCGCCACCGCTTTCCAGTTTCCCTGCGGACGGTAATGCAGCTTCCCATCTTTTACCAGCACCGTTTCCGGTGTGTCAGAATAAATATCCGCCACATGCTGCGGCGCGCCCTCCGGCAGCGCCAACTCGATTTCCTGCGGATAAGCTCCGCCGAAGGTATGGATCAAGGCATAAGCGTCTCCGTTCCGGCCCACACGCACGATGCCCTGCCAGCCCTCCGGATGGCGGATACGCGCGATCTGCGGGCTGAGGTGATAGGTCTGCCCATGTTTGATGATCGGCGCAATTTTGCGGTAAAACGCCATGCCGCGCCCGATAACCTCCCACTGCTCTTCGTTTAAATCTGCGACGTCCCCGGAAATACACATCCTGCCAAGGAAGGTATTCGCTACGGGTAGGCAATTCGCTTTAAGCTATCGCTCTCACGGATGACCGCCCATATCTGGCTCTGGCGCGGAAGGATCGCCCGATGCAGATTTGCCGCAATGATCGGAATCTCCGCACACTCGTGCGCGTCGGAGAAAGGAAGACATCGCCGTTGCCGCCAGAAAGCCCGGTTCGAGGCGGTGTCCGCCGGACGCGCAGTTTTCCAGGATGATGCCCGGCACTTCCCGCTTCACCTCTTCAAAGAACGCCATCGTCTCTTCCATGTTCCGGCGCAGTCCCTCTCCGAGAGAATCCTCGTGGTCGCATCCGATGCCGATCGTATCGTTGTAATCCACCTTCATGTATGCAAAATCATATTTTTTCAGCGTCCCGATCACGCGTTCCCGCAGATAATCCTTCACCCACGGATCGGACATATCCCCAGAAACGGCGGCGGCTCGTTGTCAGCGGCGCTCCGTCCCGTTTCAGAAGGTGCTCTGTCTTGTGAAAAGCCTCGGACGCATGACCGACATTTTCAATCTCAAACCAGATACCGGGCCTCATGCCTGCCTCGCGGATCGCCGCGGTCGTTTTTGCCAAGCCCCTCCGGGAAAAGCGTTTTTTGACGGAATGTAGTCTCCCATACTGATATCCCACGGTACGCCGTCCGCCTTATACCAGCCGCAGTCGATCACGAAATATTCAAATCCTTTCCCCCTGATAGCGTTCAGGATCCTGCTGATATTTTCATGGGACGGGCATCCCCAGGTCGTGCAGTATTCATTAAACATGATCGGCAGACTCTGCTCACACTCCGGCGCCGCATCCGCCGCTTTTTCCCCGCTTCCACAAGTCGCTGGCACAGATCATCAAGCAGCTCTGTATGCGCCGTCGTCAGGATCGCCGTCGGAGCCGAAAAGCTTTCGCCCGGACGAAGCGTTTTCATCCAGTGCCCAAACTCCCGGTCCGCAATTCCGCCGCTGACCGCAATGTTCTCATCAACGCGATAGATTTCCATCTGCCAGGACGCCGGGCAGGAAAGCTGCGCTCCCAGAACACGTGATTTTGGGTATCCTCCACAGCGAGGAACGGAAATAGTGATCCACCGGCATCGATCCGATCTGCCCGAAGCGCTCGCAGCGCACGGAATCCATGTTCCATGAGGTCTCCAGCTGAAGCTCCTCCATAGTCTGCGACAGCAGCCGTCCCTCCTGGCTCCAGCGCGACTGCAGCCGGTGTACGGTAATATCTCCGCTGCAATCCCCCGGCAGATACGGTGAGATCCCCGTGAGTGAAAAGCTTGAAAACAGCTCCAATGTAACCGCATGGTCGCTCTTATTTTCATACGTACAGTTCACGCGTATAAAACGGTCGCCCTCCTCCCAGCCTGCCGTATGGATCGCCTGACAGCCGCGCGCGTCCTCCAGCACCGTGTCTACGAAATGCTTCACGCCCTCTGACCTTAAAGTCTGCTCCTTTAAGGTCAGATTCATCGTTTCTTTCTCAGAGCCGCGCAGCGTATTTCCCGGCGCATAACAGCCTTTTATACATGTCCCCCGTCAGCTTTACCTGCACAAGCGGATCAAGCGCCGCCTTTTTTTTTCCGGATGCTCCGGCGCCGGAACAGATGCCGGATACAGTATCAGTCCGACATGTCTCTGCTCATCCGTCTCATAGCGCAGAACCATATCCCCTGAAACGATATTCTTTCCTTCTTTCCATAACCTACCCTTTCACCGCTCCTACGGTCATTCCTTTGATAAAATATTTCTGCAGCGACATAAACAGAATCGCGATCGGCACTACCGATATGACGATTGCCGCCATCGCCGTCGTATAATCACTCGTCTGCGCAGAAAAACAGCGAGGAAATTGCAACCGTCAGCGTCTTTAGCTGCTTTTTGCTGACATAGAGGCTTGCCAGCAGATAATCGTTCCAGATCTGAAATGCCTGCATAATAATCAGCGTTGCCATCGCCGGCTTCAGCAGCGGAAGCACGATAGAAAAATACGTGCGGTAAACGGAGCAGCCGTCTATGCGTGCCGATTCCTCCAGCTCGATCGGTACCGTGCTCATAAAGCTCGTCATCAGAAAGACGCCAAACGAAATTCCCGTCGCTATGTACATAAATATGATTCCGTATCTGGTATTTGTCAGGTTCAGCTTATAGCCGATCGTGTAAATCGGCAGGAACAGCGCCTGATACGGGATCAGAATGCCTACGATAAAGTAAACATAGCAGAATTTGAAAAATTTATGCCTGCACCGCGCGATCGCCCAGGCAGTCACGCCGCACAGAAGTGCAAGCACAAAAACGCTGATTGCCGTATACAGCAGCGTATTCACAAACGTCGTCTGCATATTCAGCTTGTCGAACGCTTTCACATAATTATCCAGATTCCACTCCTTCGGCAGCGCCAGCGGGCTCTCCAGATACAGCTCCTTTTCGTCTTAAAAGAATAATTCAGGATAACAAATAATGGAAAAACATAAATGAGCGCAACAATTGTCATGATGATCTGCACGACCGGACTTCCTTTTTTCGTGCTGACCTCTTCCCGCTTTTTTTCCCTGCGCCCTGCGCGCGCGCCCTTTTTCATCGCTTCCGCGCTCTTTTTGCTCATACCTGCACCTCCTTCTTTCTGAGACCCTTCACCTGTATCATCGCAACCATCAGAAGCACAACAACCAGCGTGACCGTCATTGCAGAGCCGTAACCATACTGTCTGCCGTTAATTGCGGTCGTATAGGTCTGATAAATAATGGAGGTGGAGGCTCTTCCCGGACCTCCTTTTGTAGAAGATACCAGAAGGTCGTATACCTTCAGCGAACCGGTCGTGATACCGACCACGCAGATCGTGATCGCCGGAGCGAGCATCGGGATCGTCACATGGAAGAAGCGCTGCACCGCGTTCGCGCCGTCCACCGTTGCCGCCTCGTGCAGATCTCCGGAACAGACTGAAGGCCCGCCAGATAGATCAGCATCCAGTAGCCTACCCACTGCCAGTTATTCGCGATCAGCAGACCGCCAAGCACCGTTTTGCTGTCTCCAAATAAAAGGAAGTTAATATTCGTTCCCAGCCACTCGTTGATCTCCGGCAGCACATTGGAAAACATTTTCAGCCAGATAAAAACCAACGATGATCGCGCTGATCAGACACGGTACAAAAAGCGCCGTCCGGTATACCTTCTGCCAGCGGATACCGCTGTCAAGCGCAACCGCAAACAGCAGAGCCAGCACATTCTGGATAATCGTATTGCCGATAGTAAATTTGATCGTGAACCACCAGGCGTCTATAAATTCCCTTATCCTTAAACAAGTTTACATAATTTTTTCAATCCCACGAACGTTTTTTTTCCGCCGACATTCCATCCCAGCTCGTCACCGAATAACGCAGCGATAAAAACAGCGGAACGATCAGACCGATCGTAAAGATAATAAGTCCCGGAATTACCAGAACAAGATACTGGCGAAACAATTTTTTCTCCATAATTCCGTCCTTTCCTGGCAAAAAGGGTTGCTGCAAAACTGCAGCAGCCCCTTTTCATTCCATCACTGTTTAGTTTGCGCTGCTTGCATCCACTCTTGCATCGGAAGCCGCCAGTGCATCTTCAAAGGTTGCATCACCCCTGCAGCCATGCTGCAATGTCTTTTGCGTTTTCTTCCTGGAAACCGCCCCATACGAGCTGGTTGTTTCCAAGCGTTACGTCAACGATCATTCCCTCGGAAGCATATTTGTCGATATCCTCCTGGCTCGGATTTGCAAAAGTCGGCGTTACGTCTTTGAGCATGGCAGCCGTCTTCGTATAATCATAGATCTCTACCGCCAGCTCCTTGTCTAGGTCAGAACCTCCAGAACCTTGTTTACCGCATCCTGATGTTCTGTAGACGCGCTGGTCATAATCGTGATATTCGGCTCGAAGATCAGCTTGGAATCGCCCGTCTGGTTCGGGAACGGAAGATACCAAAGTTGAAGTTTTCGTCGATATCAAGGAAATTCTGGATAGACCAGGAACCGGAAACCTTCATAGCCGCTTCGCCGAGCACCATCTTCGCATCGCAACGCCCGGCGGCAGTTCCGGGAGCTGAACAAGGTAATGGAACAGCTGACCTACGGCGAAGAGGTCTACCGCTTTGAGCTGGAGCCCAGCCGGGATCCCCAGCTGGCGGCGTTCTATCAGGTCATTGTGGACAAAGGCAACCAGCAGATGACCGATTCCGATTCGCTGGACAACATCGCCGCCACCGCCGACCCCGTTTACGAGCGGCAGGTGGATGAGCTGATGGAAAAGATCATGGCCGACGTGGACGAGAACACCCGCGCCCGGCAGGAGGGCCGCCGCCCCGAGGGCGTCACCCTCTCGGACTATGTGGATTACCGCACCTATCTCGATTACGACATCAAAGTTACCAACACCGTGTCGGGCCAGCAGGCCGATCTCTCCCGCGTCAGCCGGGATTCCTCCGGCGGCGAGAATCAGGCCCCGTTCTATGTGGCTATCTGCGCCAGCCTGCTGCAAATTTACCAGAAGAGCGAGAACAGCATCCGGCTGGTGCTGCTGGACGAGGCGTTCAGCAAGATGACCAGCGACCGCATCCGCCCCATGATGGAGCTGTTCCGCCGCCTGCAATTGCAGGTGCTGCTCATCTCCACGGTGGAGAAGAGCACGGCCATCCAGCCTTATTGCGACATTACCTATTCCATTGTGCGCCATGGCGACGCCAACGCCATCGCGCCGTTTTACCGGCTGACGCCGCCCGCGCCGGAGACCGAAGAGCCCCAAAAGGAGAACGAAGAATGAATGAAACGCTGGCAAAATTCTGGCTCTTTGCCACCCACTGGACAGAGCTGGATGTATTTGAGACCGAAGAGGAGCTGAACGACGAGATCGAGCTGCTCCACCGCCAGAACCTGCCCACCAAGGTCCGCGAGCGGACCAACAAGGAGGGCAAAGAGGAGCTGGTGCTCTACGTCAAACAGGCCGACCGCGATTACGCCCGCTACTGCACGGGCTGGCGGCCTGGGATGTGAAACAGAAGAAAGGAACACAGCAAAAAAGAGCACGCAAACGCGTGCTCTTTTTTGCCGTACAAACAAGAAAAAAATAAACTTGACAATAAAAATGAACTTTGTTATACTCTTTTCTGCTCATCGGAGGGCTGTTTCAACGTAATGGAAAGGCCGGATAAGATGCCGCAGCGAGTGTCTGCCCGGAGGCTGTGTTGGCCGTAGCCACACAGCAGAGGAGGGCAGGCATCGTGCTGCTGGTCTTGTCCGGCCTTTTTACATTTTTTTGGATCTACCAGGAAAAGGAGATTTCATGGCAAAGCAGAAAATCCAATTATCGGATCATTTTAATTATTCGCGCCTGCTGCGCTTTGTGCTGCCCTGCATCGGTACCATGCTGTTCACGTCCATTTATGGTGTCGTGGACGGTCTGTGTGTCTCCAACTTTGTGGGCAAAACAGCCTTTGCAGCGGTCAACCTGATCATGCCGCTGCCCATGCTCATTGGCACGGTGGGCTTTATGCTGGGCACCGGCGGCAGCGCCATTGTGGGCATCACCCTGGGCGAGGGGGACGAGGACAAGGCGAACCGCTATTTCAGCCTGTTTGTCCTGACGGCGTTCCTTGCTGGCGTGGCGCTCTCGGCGCTGGGCCTGTTCATCCTCCGCCCGGTGGCGATCCTGATGGGTGCCAAGGGCGAGATGCTGGATTTCGCCGTCCGGTATGGCCGGGTGCTGATGGTCAGCCTGCCCACCTTTATTTTACAGAACATGTTCCAGAGTTTCTTTGTCACGGCGGAAAAACCGACACTGGGGTTCTGGTTCACGGTGGGTGCAGGCTGCACCAACATGGTGCTGGACGTTGTGCTGGTGGGCTGGCTCCGCTGGGGCGTGGAGGGCGCAGCCATCGCCACCTTCATCAGTCAGGCCGTGGGCGGCGTGCTGCCGGTGTTCTACTTCCTGGACCATAAGACCACCAGCCGCCTGCATCTGGGCAAAACGGAGTTCCACGGCAGCGTGCTCAAAGCGGCCTGCATCAACGGCTCCTCGGAACTGATGACCAACCTGTCCATGTCTCTGGTCAACATCCTCTACAACTACCAGCTCCTCCGCTTTGCGGGCGAAAACGGTGTGGCGGCTTATGGCGTCATCATGTACGCGGCGTTCCTGTTTGTGGCGGTCTTCGTGGGCTATGCCGTGGGCAGCGCCCCCATCGTCAGCTACCACTACGGTGCCCGGAACCATGCCGAGGTGCATAATCTCTATACCAAGAGTCTGCGGCTCATCGGCGTGGTAGCGGTCATCATGACGGCGGTGTCCATGCTCATCATCCCCTATGTGGCAAAGATCTTTGTGGGCTATGATGCAGAGCTGCTGGAGCTGACCAGCCATGCCTTCCGCGTGTATGGCCTGAGTTTCCTCATCATGGGCTTCAACGTCTACGGCTCCTCCTTCTTCACGGCGCTGGGCGACGGCGTGACCAGTGCGCTCATCTCCTTCCTGCGCACCCTGCTGTTCCAGCTGGCGGCAGTCATCCTGCTGCCCATGGTGCTCAGGATCGAGGGCGTCTGGCTGGCCATTACAGCAGCGGAGCTGGCCGCTCTGGTGGTCACGGTGTATATGTTCATCACCAAAGATAAAGTGTTCCATTACCGGAACGTTTAAACGAAAAAACAAAGGCGCTTCCTGCAAATTGCGGGAGAGCGCCTTTGTTTTCTGTCGAGACTGTGTTATACTGGCCGTGCTGCCCTGACCTAATCTGGCAACAGAGAGGGGGTGGACACCAATGGACCAGAACCTAATCAACTTTATTGTGACGGTCGCAGCGAATGTAATAGCCGATTACATCAGCAAGTGGCTTGATCGTCATCGCAAGGGCAAGTAAGCACAAACACCCTCGGAGTAGCCGCTCCGAGGGTGTTGCTTTTTGGGGATGAACCCAATAGACAATCCTAATCAACTTTGTTGCCTACTATCAGTATATGCAAATCTGGAAAAAAGTCAAGATGTTCGTACCAAAGTTTATTTATTCGTCAAAATCAAACTTCCGCAGCTCACAATTCTTGATGCCGAACGCCGCGTACTCCGCGTTGGTCATGTTGTGGAAATAGGACTCCACCACCCGGGCGATCCCGTTGTGGGCCACGAGAAGATAGGTCTTGTCCTCGTCCTGCCTGAGCTCGTCCAGCAGGTTGTAGATGCGCTGGGCCAGCTGAAGCATACTTTCGCCGTCGGTGTAGCGGTCGGCAAACTGCATTTTGGCGGCGGTGAACTCCGGGCTGTTGCGGGGCGAGGTGCCCTCAAAGCGGCCGAAACACTGTTCCCGCAGGCGGGGCTCCACCCGCGCGGGCAGGCCGGTGGCAGCCGCCACGGCCAGTGCGGTATCCGCGGCGCGGGAGAGGGGAGAGTACAAAATTTCGTCAAGGACGATGCCGCTGTTTTTGACGGCTTCGCCCAGCTGAGCGGCCTGTGCCCGGCCTTTTTCGGTGAGGGGGCTGTCGGTCATGCCGCAGATCTTATTCTCGACGTTCCAGACCGTCTCGCCGTGGCGGGCAAAATAGACACAGTGCATAAAAACTCCTTGCTGTTTTACTTCACTTTGCTGAGTTTATGGTCGGTCAGGGCGATGGTATCGCCCTCGTTGATGTCAAGGGCCGTGAGCTCTGCATCCGGGTAGGGGAGGACCCGGCGTTCCCCGGCGGCGTTTTCCAGCAGAACGTCACAGAGGACAGGCTGGCCCTCGGGCAGCTCCTCGCAGCCGTACAGCTGCTCCTCGATCCGCAGGACGCGGTAAGTTTCCATGGCGGCTCCCTCCTTTTTATACCCTATTATAAAGCGGAGCGGGAGGGGCGTCAATTGCTTTTCCTTGACAGAGCGTTGCGGCAGCTGATACAATAAAACCAAATTTGATTGCCAAGGGCCAAGGAGAGGAAAGCGTGAACATTACCGAACTGCGATATCTGGTAGCCATCATGAAGTGGGGCTCTGTGAGCGCTGCTGCCAAGCAGCTGTATGCGGCCCAGCCCAATGTGAGCAAGGCGCTGAAAAATCTGGAAGAAGAATATCACCTGCGCATTTTTGAGCGCTCGTCTACCGGTATGATCCCCACGGAGCAGGGGCGGCATTTCATTGAGCAGGCCGCCCGTATCCTGGAAGAGGTGGACCGCTTGGACCAGGGCGTGCAGGAGGAGCAGAAGCGCTGTACCGAGCTGCGAGTCATGATCCCCCATGCCACCTATGCTTCCTATGCTGCGGTGGATCTCCTGGAACGGGCAGCCGGGGTGGAGCAGCTGCGCATCCATATCCGGGAGGGCGGCTCCATGGAGGCGCTGGATTTTGTGCTGCGCCGGGGGTATCACCTGGCGCTGCTGCGGTATGCCATTGAGGACGCGGACCATTACAATTATTACTGCACCCGCCGCGGGCTCAAGATGGAACCCATCATGGATT
>VOFD01001456.1_pt1 | contig 18610 bp, 37 predicted proteins | sample 5384101 | NCBI WGS metagenome assembly VOFD01 (sample SAMN12384723, study PRJNA508395) | human gut metagenome | isolation source: healthy gut C | host: Homo sapiens
AAAAGAATTTGAATCAAATCATTATTGATGGCGGATTTCATACGAAAGAGGAAGTATATATATAAACGAATAACAGGGAATGAATAAAAGGGTAGCACAATTTTGAGGATAAAATTGTGCTATTTTTTACCCGGATTCGACACAATAACAAAAATGTCCTTTATCGTAAAAGCACTCTTTGGGTTTGACTGTGATACAGTATAACCAACAAAGAGAATGACTTTAGGAAAGGAATGTTAGGCTATGAAATTAGGAAAAAATGGATGGCTTGTCTGTTGGCAGTTATCATGACATTTTCATTAACTGCCTGTGGTGTAAGTGGTGACCAGATTGCTGTAAACAAGCCGCAAAGATAAAGACCCGGACGCCAAAAACGAATTGCCGTGTCGATGCCGACGAAGGATTTGCGGCGTTGGGCGCGGGACGGCAGTAACATGAAAACGCAAATTTTGAGAAGCGGGGATACGAAGTTGATATCCAGTATGCGAACAACGACATTGCTACACAGGTAAGTCAGATTGAGAACATGATTGCCGTAAATCCGGATGTTCTTGTAGTCGCATCCATCGATGGTTCAGCTTTAGGAACTGCGTTACAGGGTGCAAAAGGACTCGGAATACCGGTAATTGCATATGACCGTTTGATTATGCAGAGTGATGCCGTATCGTATTACGCAACCTTTGATAATGAGAGGGTTGGAGAATTGCAGGGACAGTACATCGAAGACAAACTTGATTTGAAGAATGCCAAAGGACCATTTAACATTGAGTTGTTTACCGGTTCTTCTGATGACAATAACTGTAATTACTTTTTCGGTGGTGCGATGAAAGTGCTTCAGCCGTATATTGATTCCGGTAAATTGGTTGTCCGTTCCGGTTCGACAACACTTGCTGAATGTGCAACGTCTAACTGGTCGACAGAAGAAGCGCAGAAGCGTATGGAAAATGTATTGGCCGCTTATTACCAGAATGGTACGAAGTTAGATGCGGTATTAGCATCCAATGACTCGGTTGCCAATGGTGTAACAAATGCGCCGGTTGCTTCCTATAAAGGCGAGATGCCGATTATCACCGGTCAGGACTGTGATATTACATCCGTAAAGAATATTATTGGGGAAAACAGTCCATGTCCATTTTCAAAGATACCAGACAATTGGCATCAAAACTGGTAGAAATGGTAACCGCAATTGTAGAAGGAAAAGAAGTACCGGTCAATGATACAAAGAGTTATGACAATGGTAAAGGAATTGTTCCGACTTACCTTTGTACACCGGTATTTGCAGACCAGGATAACTACAAAGGAAGTCCTGATTGATTCCGGATATTATAGTGAAAAAGATGTGAAATAAAAAGGGGTGAAATTATGGCAGAATATATTTTGGAAATGAACTCCATCACCAAAACATTTCCCGGCGTAAAAGCTCTTGATAATGTGAATTTGAAAGTGAAAAAGGGTGAGATTCATGCGCTTGTCGGAGAAAATGGAGCCGGTAAATCGACACTTATGAATGTGCTCAGCGGCATTTACCCTTATGGCAGTTATGAAGGCGACATTGTTTACGATGGAGAAATCTGTAAGTTCAAGGAAATCAAAGACAGTGAGCGGAAAGGAATCGTTATTATTCATCAGGAGCTTGCACTTGTTCCGTATATGACGATTGCAGAGAATATGTTTCTTGGCAACGAGGGTAAGAAGTTTTCCATTGACTGGACAACAACGTATGGCCGCGCCGAGGAATTGATGAAAAAAGTTGGATTACATGAGGATCCGCACACACTGGTAAAAGATATCGGTGTTGGTAAGCGGCAGCTTGTAGAGATTGCAAAAGCACTTGCTAAAGATGTAAAACTTTTGATTCTGGATGAGCCGACCGCGTCATTGAATGAGTCGGATTCGCAGGCACTTTTGGAATTGATGCTAGAGTTTAAGAAACAGGGAATGACATCCATTATCATTTCCCATAAATTAAATGAGATTTCTTATGTAGCAGATAAAATTACGGTTATCCGCGATGGCTCAACGATTGAGACTATGGATAAAAAAGTGGATGATTTTAGTGAAAACCGAATTATCCGAGGCATGGTTGGACGTGAGCTGAGTAACCGCTTCCCGGCAAGAGAAAATGTAAAAATCGGTGATGTCTGCATGGAAGTGAAAAACTGGACTGTGCATCATCCACTGACACCGGCAAAGAAGGTTGTTGACGATGTATCGTTTTATGTAAGACGCGGTGAGGTTGTCGGTATTTCCGGATTGATGGGTGCCGGACGAACCGAACTTGCGATGAGTTTGTTTGGACGGAGTTATGGAACCGGTATTTCGGGAACGCTTCGGATGAATGGAAAAGAAGTTCATTTGAAAAATGTCGGACAGGCAATTGACCATAAATTGGCGTATGTGACAGAAGATCGAAAAGGAAATGGTCTGATTTTGTCAAATCCGATTTATACGAATACGTCACTTGCCAAAATGGATGAGGTAAGCCGCTTTGGTGTGATTGATAAGTTAAAGGAAGTGCAGGTGGCTGAAGATTACCGTGAAAAACTGCACACAAAAGCACCGTCCGTTTACCAGAATGTCGGAAATCTTAGTGGTGGTAACCGGCAGAAGGTATTACTTGCCAAATGGATGCTTACCGACCCGGATGTTTTGATTTTGGATGAACCGACCAGAGGTATTGATGTCGGAGCAAAATATGAGATTTATTGTATTATTAATGATTTAGTTCTTTGCCGGAAAATCGGTTATCATTATTTCCTCAGAACTGCCGGAAGTGCTTGGCATGAGCGACCGCATTTACGTCATGAATGAAGGAAAGATTGTCGGTGAAGTCGATGGAAAAAAGCAACACAGGAAATTATTATGTCATACATTATGAAATCAGGAAAAGGAGCGTGAATGAAATGAGTCAGGTGAAAGAAACATTAAAGAAGAATACAATGGTGATTGCGTTAATCGTTGTAGCTGTATTCTTTACATTTATGACAGATGGTGCGTTGCTTCTGTCATCGAACATAACAAATCTGATTGCACAGAACGGTTATGTTGTGATTCTTGCAGTAGGTATGCTTTTGTGTATCTTAACCGGTGGTAATATCGATTTGTCGGTTGGTTCCATCGTATGTTTAGTTGGTGCCGTTGTCGGAAAACTGATGGTAAATGGCGGCGTAAATATGTGGGTGGCAATCGGGCCGGTTTGTTAGTTGGTCTTTTGATTGGTATCTGGCAGGCATTCTGGATTGCCTATGTCCGCATCCCACCGTTTATCGTAACTCTTGCCGGTATGCTTTTTGTGGCGTGGTCTTGCGTTAATCGTTCTTGACGGACTTACCATTTCCCCAATGCCGGATTCCTACATCGCCCTGTTTAACAATTATATTCTGGGCTATGTAACCGCATTGATTGCCGGTATCTTGATTTGTGCAGGATTCATTGCTTCCGTGATTTGGAAACGAATCAAAGCAAAGAAAAATGGTTATCAGCAGAGTAACCTTTACGGTGATATCGCAAAATGTGTTATCATCACCGCAGTTGTGATGTTTGTCTGCATCAAACTTTACAGCTACAAAGGTCTGCCAACCATCTTGATTCTGCTTGCAATTATTGTAGCAAGCATATGCTTACTATACATCGAAAACTGTTTCCGGCCGTTATTACTATGCAGTCGGCGGTAACGAGAATGCAAAAAAATTAAGTGGTGTAAAAACAAACCGTGTTTACTTCATCGCTTATGTCAACATGGCAGTTCTTTCCGCAGTAGCGACTCTTGTATGTATCGCAAAGATTTAACTCAGCGACTCCAACTGCCGGTACAAACTACGAGATGGATGCCATCGGTGCACGCTTCATTGGTGGAGCATCTGCTTATGGCGGAATCGGTACAGTTCCCGGTGTTGTAATCGGTGCGATTTTCATGGGTGTTCTGAATAACGGAATGTCTATCATGGGTATCGATGCAAACTGGCAGAAAGCAGTAAAAGGACTCGTTCTTTTGGCGGCCGTTGCCTTTGATGTAATTTCTAAGAAAAAACAGAGCAGTAAATAAAGGTGAAAAAATGGCCTCCCTCTATGTGAGACGGATAACGCAAAGCGTTATAGTCGCGCATGGAGGAGGATTTTTTTGTTATGGAGAAACTATTGTTTTACATAAAATAATAGTTTATTTTATAATAACAGGGCATAATATTATATAAAAACTTGATTTCTAAGTGAGCATGTGATAGACTGACAAGCAATAACTATTATTATATGCTCAGGTATTGTAATGAGGTATGTGGGATGTTATAATATGAGTGAAGATAAAAGTGAAAGGGAGGTGGATGCTATGTCAATAATGAAACCTATACAGGCAACTCCAGAACTAAGTGGTGTAGATTTTGCAAAATTACTAAATCAAACCAAATCAAAACCATCAGCACAGGCAATGAAGAAAAAATAACATGTTACATGGTGTCCTCAGTAATATACGTAAAAATGAGTTATTTAACAGAAAATGAAATTTTAGAGATTGAAGGTAATGTGAGATTGTTGTCTATTAATGAAATAGTTGACATCTCACATTATTCTTTGATAGTCATATTGAAGAGTACAACGACTTTTTAAATGTTGCTGAAAAATTTTATGAATTGAATATTAGTAAGACTTTTTGCTTTGGTACATAAAGAAACAAAAAGAACTTTTAGCATATATGGCATTAGCGACGGATTCAATAAAGTTGACAAATGAAGAGAAAGAAACGCATGAAATCGGAAAAGTCCCTTATGCTTCAATTCTGCGTTAAAGGTAGGAAAGTTAGCAGTAAACAAAAGAACTTAGTAAAAAGCGACTAGAAAAGGATATGGTTCATTTTATTAGAAATGGCTCGTGCATTTGCTTTTAGTATGAATGAATTAGGTGTTGCATGTCGTTTTATAACAGTGGATGCAGATATAGAGTATAATTCTGATACACCTGATTTTTTATTTCAAAAATGGTTTTGTAGAAAATCTAAGCAATAGAGGAGAAATGCTAAATATACAATCAGTATGAAAAGATATTTTTGGCGATGATTAGGGCGTATTGGATATTGATTTGGTTGAAAATCCGATGATAATGGATGAGATTAATTCAGTTATAGAAGGAGAGTAAGGTATGCGGTGGTCATAGATACTAACATGTTCCGTTTTATATAACAGCAAAGGCAACAAAATCAAGACTTGTTACGGGAAATATAAAACATTATCCGATAGAACAAATGCGTACAATGATATGGGAATTAACCTAGGTATGAATTTATATTGAGTGATTTAATAAAAAAAGGACAGCGGTTAGGCTGTTCTTTTTTATAGACAAAAATTGAGGAGAATCTTGTATTATAAACAAGATTGTGATAAAATGACATTTACTAGATGTCAAAGAGGTGTTTTTAGCAGGCAAACATAACGATTAAACAGAAAGGAATGGTGATTTTATGAAAACAAAGTTGGAGGAAAAAATGAAACGAATATATTATATTTTTTATCGTATGTATTATGAGTGTTTTTATGCTATCCTGTGGCAAAAAAGCAGGATGTAAATATACCTGACAAGCAAGAAGAAAAGGTTCAACAAGAAGAAAAAAAAAAGGAAAAGGAAGAGAAAATTATTTCATTACAGACAGATTATCATATAGAAGATTATGAAAATGGTTATTTAATTGTTTCAAAATCAGATGGCATATTGTACGGAGCTATTGATAGAAATAATAAAAAATATTATTCCGGTAGAGTATGATAGTGCATCTTTTTTGACTCCGAACTGCTAAAGAAGAAGGGAAAAGTATTTATTAAAACGAGTTATGAGAAGAAAACGTCAGTGTTTAATAAAGACGGAAATAAAATAATAAATGATTTGGATACTTCCGCCTTTAATGTGGTTGAGTATGAGACAGAAGTGAATCAGGATGTACCTATATTATTTTATGCTCAAAATAGCGAAAAAACAATATTAGTATTTACAATGAAGATGGGAGCCAGAAAAGTTCGTTTAATTTGCCTGTAGATAGTGATGCTTCAATTTTGACTGTTTCAGAAGAATGGGTGAATGAGCAGTGTTTTATCGTTACTATCATGGCTTCATCATGGGTTAATACTTATTTATATTCCTATGATGGAAAAATTATTAAAGCAATGGAAAAATTGTTCCTTTAGGCATTGTAATGCGAGAGGCAAATCTGGAAATGAGTATCATGTATATGTTGAAGGAGCATTCCTGTTAGGTAACAAATGACAGGGTTGCAAAAAAAGAGTACCGACCATAGAATTAAGTTGTTAACCGGCAAGTTAAACAACAAAATTCAGGAGGTACCCTCATATGTATTGTAAAACAAAATCAGAAAATCAATCAAGTAAAAGAATGTACTTTGGTAGTCGGAATCGATATCGGAAGCACCACTCATTATGCGAGAGCATTTGATTGGAGAGGGATAGAGCTTGGGAATGTCTTCAAATTCAGCAACAGTCTAGAGGGTTTTCAAAGTCTATCAGGCTGGATGCAGCGCATTATGAAAAAGACTGAAAAAAGCGAAGTTATGGTAGGTATTGAACCGACAGGTCATTACTGGTTTGACCTTGTTGCTTATCTTGAGAATGGTGGCATTCTGTTGGTTATGGTAAATCCTTATGCGGTAAAGCAGACCAAGGAACTGGATGACAACAGCCAAAGTAAGAATGACAGAAAAGATCCGAAGGTAATAGCAAAGCTTGTTACCGAAGGACGTTATTCGCCATATACACCACAAGGGTGTATGCAGATTTAAGAGTAATGGTAACGAACCGTCAGCGTTTGATTAGGGAAATTACCCAGATTAAGAATCGATTTGCAAGATGGTTTGCTATATATTTTCCGGAGTACAAAAAGTATTTGGAGATTATGAATCACAAAAGTAGCATCTTTGGTATTACGTAGAGCATGTACACCGGAGAAAATCATAGAACTCGGAATTGCAGGTATTAATCAGATTTGGCGAGATGCGAAATTAAGAGCAGTTGGGGATAAAGCGGGCAACGACCCTGTATGAGACAGCTCAACATAGTATCGGTCTAAAGAATGGTAGAAATGCTGCAGAGTATGAAATGAAGTTGTTACTTCAAGACTATGATTATAAGCAGGCACAGTATGAATCGGTAATGGAAGAACTGGAACATTTGTGCCGGCAGATACCTGAAAGTGAGCAGATGCTTGCTATCAAAGGTATAGGTCTGATAACGGTGGTTGGATTTCTTGCCGAAGTAGGTGATTTGCGACGTTTTGAATCACCAAGGCAGATACAGAAACTGGCGGGGCTTATCTTTGAAAGAAAACAGTTCTGGAAAGCATAAAGGACAGACAACGATCAGCAAAAGAGGTCGTAGTAGGCTGAGAGCCATACTGTTCAATGCAGTAATTCCGTTGATAGCAACCAATGCTGAGTTCAGGGAATTGCATCGATATTATACAACAAGAACGGTAAATCCTTTGAAGAAAAAGCAATCCGTAATAGCAATCAGTTGTAAGCTGATACGAGTATTTTATGCGATTCTGACAAAGGGAGCGATTTATGATGGTGAAAAAGATGCTTGTCAGATATACACCGCAATCCTCAGATAGCATAAAAACAAAAAGAGACTTTCAGGAAGACGTCCATCGAAAGATCTTTGGAAGAATCAGAAGAAAAGAAGAATTACATGAAGAGCCGAAAAGTCAGAATTTACTCCATTCGAGCAATGACTCAGTGAAGGACATCATGACGCCCCTTTATGGATAAGCAGAACGAAGGAATTTAGGAACCCTGGAGTGAAGGGATATCCATTATGACATGGGAGGTTCTTGCCGTATGGGACTTGGGGAAGAGAATGGCCAACTATAACGAAAGAGGACGACGTCTTATTTCGTGTACCTCAAAAGATCCGTTCATCCATGAATACGAGGCCAAGGGGATGACATAGACAATCAGAGCAAATGTAATTTTTGAAAAAGTGAGAAAAAACGAGTTAACAACAGAAAAACTAAGATTATTATGGAGGAGATTGGAAAAAAAATAAGATAACAACGGAAAAAATATATTGATGAAAATGGTATTTGCAAAACGGTAGGAAAAAGTATTCAAAAGTACAAGAGCGCTTAGATGAATTTGATAGTGATAAAGAACCAGTTGAAATTATCAAAACTTATCATATTGGAAATAATAAAGAAAAATACCATTTCTAAGAGTAATGATACATGGAAGTATCAAACCACATCAGGGGGGATGCTGTTTATGATGGCCGCTATTATAGTTGTTTGAAGATTGATACGGCATACCTTTTATCGAATGAGAATAAAGAAGCGTGTGTAATAACAGAAAACGGGAAAAAAGGTTCTGGATTATGGTGATATTTCTTATGAAGGAGATGAGGACTATTATTATCACAATATTAAATTAGATAAAAAAGAATTTCTTCTCAGATTTCAATAGTGTTTGTATTGTAACGAAAGAAAACGAAAGGAAGTGGCGCATTTTTATGACGAAAAAATGTAAGTAAGAGTTAAAAAATGTTTAAATTGGATAATATATTGTACTATTTTAGGACAATAATGTATCACATGAAACACCGAGAACTTTTTTGCAAATGTTTTTAATTCAATATCTGTAACGAAGCGTTGTCCGGATTCAATGCATTTGGATTGCATTTTTGTCAAGAGCAATACCTTCTAACTGCATTTTATCGGCTAAAGCTCGTTGGGAAGTCTTTGAACCATATTTTTCCGAAGTTTTGCAATGGCAAGTCCGGAAATGTTATTTCTGCCATTAGTTGCTTTGTTTTTATACATAAAATCACCGTCCTAAATTAATTCGTTCAATATCGAAATTATAAGGGATATTATTGGTTTATATGACACATAGTAGATGTCAAATGGGATGCAGAGATAATAAATATAATTATAGTTTAAAATGTGATTTTATTCAGTTTTATTGAGTTAAAAATTAGGTAAGTAGGGCAAAAAAAAAGAAAGTTAAGCGAGATAAAGACAAAGATACAAGGAGGAAAAAAATATGAACTATAAATGGAAAAAAATTATTGCGTTTTGTATTGCGTTGTTCTTAGGAATTGAACTGTTTGGCAATTCATGGAGTGTTCAGAGAACATATGCTATTTCTAAAAAATTGAAAGTTAATAAAAAGAAAATTGTCGTATTAGTTAAGAAGATAGCAACTATTAAGGTAAAAAATGCAGGGAAAAAGAAAGTAAAAGCAAAGCCCGGAAACAAAAAAAGTTGCAACAGTAAAAGTAAGAAGTAAGAAAATTATTGTGACTGGGAAAAAAGCAGGAAAAACCAAAATAACAGTAACTGTAAAGGGAATGAAAAAATGTGTGATTTCAGTGCTTGTCAAAGAAACTAGGAAAAATAAAGCAGTACAAAATATAAAAGCACTTCCTACGTCTATTCCTACAAATAGTGCATTGTCAGAAGTGAAAACTCAAACCCGACGAAACAACCATCAGCAACACCGCCTGTTGTACCGGAACCGATAGAAAAGTGGACACCATCTCCAAGTACGATAGAAATTAAATTTGATGAAAGCAGTATCGTACATCATGGGGTAGATGGTAAAGTTAACTGGGCGATAGATAAAAATGGATGTCTAAAATTGCAGGGAAATGGAAATTATGAAAATTTATCGACCAGTTTGTATCCGCCAGACCGCAATGGTTGGATTATATGGATGATATTATAACTGCTGAGGTGAATATTAAAGGAATAACTAGTTGCGAGGATATGTTTTATGCCTGTTCTAATTTAAAAGCGGTGGATGTATCTAAATTAGATACGTCTGGGGTGACCAATATGACGTCTATGTTTGCAGGATGTGACAAACTAAGGCAGTTAGATGTAAGTAGCTTTGATACATCTAAAGTTGAATTAATGGAGGGGATGTTTCTGGTATTGTGGTATGTTAACAGAATTGGATGTAAGTAAATTTGATACATCTAATGTAGAAAATATGGATGAAATGTTTTATGAGTGTGAAAATCTTGAGGTAATTGACTGTTCGGGATTTTCTACATCCAAAGTTACATCAATGTACAAGGTAGTTGAGGGATGCAGAAGTCTATTAAGATTGGATATGTCATCGTTTGATTTATCTTCAATTAAACATCGTGAAGGTGCATTCGGTTATTTTAGTGATTTGGATAGTTTGACGGAGATAAAAACACCTTTGCATTTGTCTCGTTATTTTCAGTATGATACAGATCCAGACAATAGAGGAGAAGAAATGTATTGTTCGCGTTTGCCATATAGAAAGACGGGATGGAAAGATAATAATGATAATAAGTACACGCAAATTCCTTTTGAAATGGGAAAAAGTATTGATTTGACATGTGATAAAATGCGATTAATATTTCTCCGATGTCGGGAAAATCAGGGGATTAAATTGAATTTGAATAAAGAAGGAGTTCTTTATATTTCAGGAAATGGGAGTATAACAAATGAAGATGAGGATTATCCAGAGTGGCATAAAGAAAAAATGCATATTCGTACATGTATTGTAGATGTAGGAGCGGTAACACAGAGTGCGTACATGTTTGCGGATTTGCCTTATTTGGAGAGTATTACCTTTAAAAATATTGATACATCCAAGGTAGAATATATGGGGAATATGTTTGTCTGGGGATTCTTCATTAAAATCACTGGACTTATCGATGTTAAATACAAGCAAAGTCCAGGATATGAGTAATATGTTTGAAAAATTGTTCTTCCTTAACAAGTTTGGATGTTAGTGTTATTAACACTGAAAAAGTGAAATATTTTGATGGAATGTTTAAAAGGATGCCGCAGTATTAAAAAAAATTAGAATTAGAAAATTTTAATACTAGTAATGCACAAAATTTTAAGAGATATGTTTAAGGGATGTACATGTATAACTCAGTTTAGTTTAAATAAATTTTGTACTGATAAAATAGAAAAGTTATATGGTATCTTTGGATGTTGTCATAGCTTGACAAGTTTGGATATTAGTAGCTGGAATTTACAAAATGTACAGAAATACGAGAATAACTTTGATTTAAATGAAACAGGATGGCCTTCGTTTGTAAGTTACGATACCATGTTGACGCAAATTAAAACGCCAGTGAATCTTAAGGTTGAAGTAAAATTACCTGAGGGCGAGTGGACAGATGGAACTGGTAAGAGGTATACAACTTTACCGGTAAATGAAAGTATTAGTATCGTATTAAACAAAAGTGTACAGTAGTGAATAGAACCGTAAAAAGGTTGAATAAATAGTAGGATAAATTCTGTTCTGGCTGAAGAAAATGACATGACCTTGGACTAAATGGATGCGTAGATAATTATTTCAAATCAAGGCGATTTCCCATTGCCGTCACATAGAAACAATGTTATACTATTTATAATCTTGTAATTATGCCACGGAGGGAGGAGTAACAGAAAGCGGTAACAAAGGGAAAATACAAGTTTAGAGATTCCGGGAAATGAAATTTTATTAGGGAGGATATTAAATGAATAGAAGATTAACAAAAGCATTTATTGGTGCGTTAAGTTTTGCAGCAGCACTTTCAACAGCAGTTGTATTTAACGCAAGTGATGCTCAGGCGAAAAAAGCCAGTGTAAAGAAAGTGACAGCATCTGCACCATCAGGGAAAAAAAGTATATGTGGCAAAAAGGTAAAAAGTTAAAATTACAACGACCGTAAAGGTAAAACCGAATAAGAAAGCAAATAAAAAGTCACTTATAAATCGGCAAACAAAAAGATTGCTACGGTATCAGCCAAAGGTGTTGTAAAGGGTGTAAAAGCGGGAAAAACAAAATCACGATTACATCAAAGAAGAACAAGAAAAAGAAAACCGTATTAAAAGTTTGTGTAAAAAAGCGGCTGTTAAAAGGTGAGCATTAACAGCAAGAATTTTGTTTTGTCGGCGGAGGAACAAAAAACTGACAGCAAAAGTATCACCTAAGAAAAATGTTTACAAGAAAGTTGTTTGGACAAGTTCCAACAAAAAGTGGCTACTGTGACATCAAAAGGTGTTGTTAAAGGACTTCGGGGAAGGTTCTGCAAAAATTACGGCATCGGCAGTTGACGGAAGTAAGAAAAGGCTAGTGTTACCGTTAAAGTCGGTCTTTGGAATTGCGAGTGTTTCAGCAGTGAGAAAAAAATGTGATTCGTGTTATTCTGACTGGGAAAAAAGCATTATCCGCAGCTAATTTTCAGGTTCAGACCCCGTTCCGGTGTTTCATCTACGAAATATTTAACCAAGCATGTGGAAAGCGTGACAACAAATGATCAGAAGATTTATGATATTACATTAAAAGAGCAGGTACATGCGACAGATTATTTGAAAGTGACAATTTCTGCTCTGGCAACGAATAAATCGGTTGAAATCTATATTGACAATATTTCAGGATATGGAGATGCAGGAAATACAGAGGTTTATTATGTCGAATTCAATAAAGACAGAAAAGACCGCTACAGCGACAATTTTGAAATTGGCAATTCAATGCCGTAGGGGCGATTACGTATACTTCTCTGACAGGACTTCCATCAGGCTTGAAAGCATATTTTAGTGAGGATAAGACAAAGGTTTTAGTACGAGGTAAATTTGCTAATATCGAGCGTGGAACGACGGCTGTTTTGAGTGGATATGATGAAAAGGGAACCGTATTTACAAAGAAAATTATCTTTGTTGTAGGTTCTGATACTCAGATTGTTACTGTAACGGAGCCTGTTTCAACGGAATTGGCATATCGTCCGAATGACCCAAAAACAATGCAAGATGAAGAAAGTGGTTTTAATATTTATTCTTCGAATATTCGCGAAAAAGTACATGCAAAGCAGGAGGAAGCGGAGACTACTCATATGACGTGACATATAACGAAAAAAGCTTGTCTGAACTGCGTTATGACAAAGACTACAATCTGGTTGCAATTAATCCGGGAACCTACAGATTTGATGTGACGGTGACGGATGACAATAATGAATTATTGAAAGTAAGTGATGCGGTTACCTTTTTAATTTTGTTGCCGGTGTTACTATATCCGGTAAGGTTGTAGATGCGGCAGGTCAGCCTGTTAAATATGGCTATGTGACTGGCTTTACCAAAACAGATGAATATGGAAGATATGGTGCATTCTATGTAAGGACAGAAAAAGACGGAACATATGTAGCCAGAACATTGCCGGGTGACTATTATACCTATGCCGGAGATAAATATTATGGTGGTAATGCCTATGATTATTCGGTTGGAAATATGTTCTATGCAAATGCAGTGAAAAACTTTAAACTTCCGGTATATAAGGTGAATATTGCAACCAATATTGCCGGAGCGACCGGATATTCTGTATCGTATCTGGATGTGATTAGTTCCTATGGAGTAACATACCGCGTCTCTGATTATGATGACAGTTATGATGCAGATCATTCCATGTTTGTATATCTGCCGGCTGGAAGTTATGAAGTAGTAACATATGATTATGATTCCAGTGATAATGACATTACCGCTTATGGAAAAGTTGAGGAAAGCACCGAAGGAACATTTAAAGAGTATCGTCTTTTTGAATTCTTTTGGGAGATTACAAAGTATCCGGAAACTTTACTGTAAATGGAAACAGCACCGTTGTATTGAATGCAGAAAAGAAAGCGGAGCAAGAGGGGTAATGAAGAAGAGGTAATGAAAAAAGGTAGTTTAAAATTTCCCGGAATCTCTAAGCTTGTATGGAAAATTCAAGCAAAAATAATAGGAGGAATGCAGTATGCAGAAAAAAAAGAATTTTGTGCACGTCGGCGGCACTGCTTGCGGCGATTTCTTTGATTGTGCCAAATCAGGGATATGCAAAAGCGAAAAAAGCCGGTACTAAAAAAGAAACTCACAATGAGCGTGGGCGAAAGTAAGACACTGAAAGTGAAGAACACGAAGAAAAAGGTAAAATGGTCTTCCAGTAAAAAAGTGTTGCAAGCGTTTCAAAAAGGCAGGGGTAAAAAAGCAAAAAAAAAGGAACGGCAGTTATTACGGCAAAGGTTGCTAAGAAAAAATTAAAATGCAGGGTTACTGTTAAGGCAAAGGCGTCAAAAGAAGAATACGGTGCAGAATACGAAACCGAGTAATCCATCAAACAATACACCAAACCAGAATTTGCGGGATCAAACGAAAAGCATGTCAATTACATCGTTTCGGATTTTGAATTCAACGATGGTAGAGGTTGTATTAAGTGAAGCTCAACAGCTTCCGGCTTCTGCTTTTACGGTTATGATGAAAGAATATTCTTCCGGAAAATATAATCATAAATGTGCGGTTACAAAGATTTCTACATCTGACCAGAAAGTGTATACGCTGACCATTGATAATGAAGATTATATTGGAAAAGGCTTTACTGTAAAGATTTCTGTTATGACAATGACAGGAGAATTGTCAAAAGAAGCGGTTTATACGGGGGATAAGTTCAAGCAGTTATATACCGGAAACCCTCTATACATATGAAGTGGGAGATAAGGTGTCTGAGCATTGTTATCTTGAAACGGAAGCAGCAGGATATATCAATGTAAAATCGGTTCAGGTTCCGGATGGTATTACTTATCATTATGAGAAAAGTGAAGTCGATGGATACTGTCTTAATTTTTCCGGACAGCCAACGAAGGCGGGCATATATCCATATCAGATTCACTATGAGGATGAACTGGGATGTCAGTATACATATAAAACAACATGGATAATCGGAACAATAATACACTCGTGGCAAGTATGGGGGATTCTTATCTTTTATATACAAAAGGAAATGTGTATCAGGCATCAAACCCGATTGAAGTTGCGGGAGGAAGCGGAAGTTATACATTTGAAATTGCAGATAACTCGGATCCGGGTGCATACATTGATGAGGATTATTATTCAGATGATACTGATGAGGCTGCTAGAATTGGATTTCGCAATAGTACGCCAGGGGAATAAAACCGTGTATGTAAAAGTGACGGATACAAAAGATACGGCGAAGACGGTTGTTGTTAAATGGCAGATTCATGTGAAAAATACGTTCCGGATTATATGTAATGTTTTAGATTCCGCCGGAGGGACATATAAACAGGCGCGTTCTATGATGCTATATGGAAAAGAACCAAATAATTATCGAACCAAATTTTTATGCAGAATATGATTCATCAAAGGAGCAATGGTATGCAGATGTAATTGAGGGAACTTATTCTGTAGAAATGTCAGGAGAAAGTGCCAGTGTGGTATTAGAAGAAAACTGCATTATTACAAAGGCAGATGAAAAAAACATTTGTTTTGAAAAATATCTATCCGGTTGAAATTACATCAGCAGACGATTTATCAGGTGTTTTCTGGTATGATGAAGAGGGTGGTTCACAGATCGGAAGAGGATCTTTGCTGTATTTACCGAAGGGAACTTATTATCTCATAGGAAAAGCTATTAATGGAATGGAAGTAATCAGCCAGAGTATATCATTTCAGATTGTGGACAGTAAAAGTTACCGTAAAAGCAGAGAATTTAAAAAAGAGTAACATGCTGAGTGGAACAATCACTTTGGATCAAGCGGTTCAAGTGTCTTTAAAGGCCGGAAACTCTCAAATTTATAACTATTATAAATTTGTTCCGGAAGAAAGTGGAACATATGCTTTTTTATTCGGAGTCGTCATACGATACATATGGACAGCTTTTGGGAGCGGATTATGAATCGCTTGCAAACAATGATGATAGTGGTACAAATGACAATTTCAGGATCATTTATTCGTGCGAGGCCGGTAAAACATATTATATTGGAATTCGTGCATATGACGCTTATGCCAATGGGAAGAATGCTGAACTTTATGTGGAAAAAGACAGATGAAGATGCAAATACAGACGATAGCGAATAGATGAATTGTATAAAATAATTTTTGGCGTGAAACGCTCCTTTTATTAGAGGGGCGTTTTTCGCTTTTGGTGCCGGAATTTGGTGCGTTTGGCTTTGTTTATGGGCTTTTCATGGGCGTAAGTCGCCTGACAATTGTAAGCAAATATATTGACTTTGTGCTTTGCTTGTGCTAGTATATATACAAACAAGGGTGGGGCGCAGATGTTCTCCTTGTAATGATAGAAGGAAAAGGAGGAAGAATCAATATGTGTGTATTGTTAGATATGTATGAAGAACGTGGAATGGAGAAAATCAATTCTTTATACCATTGCCTATTAGAGGATAATCGAATGGAAGATATACAAAAAGCGATGTTGGATGCGGCGTATCAAAAAAGAGTTATTACGAGAGTATGGTATTGGAGAAAGTTAGTGTATAATTTTCATTGGCAAAAATAAAGGGAAGAAGGAAATACCCTCTTCCCAATCATACAGTCTTTCTTTATGATGTTAGTTGCTAGAAAAACAATAAAGGACACTGTATGATGAAACTAATTGTAGACGAAAACTTACTATCTTTTAAGGTGTTAGAGCAAAAAGTGTGTGACAAATGTTCGCTGTCAGTTCCTTTGGATTCCAGTAATTCCGGAGAAAACTTTGTGACTCGTGGGTACAAACACGTGGGTATGAGGCTTGCGTATTTTGCATGCCCATACCCTTACGCGTTTGTTAAACGGGAGTGGCGCAAGAGGTTCGGGGAACCTCTGACTGCGCGGACCGGAGTGGAACGTAGAACCACGAGACGCAAAAGCTTTTTCTACGGAATTACGGAAAAAAAAAAAAGTGCCAACGAACACTTGACACAAACTTGGAGAAAAAAGAATAGTTTTCATTTGTATTCACTTATGGTAAAATAGATAGGACTGGGGGTGAAAAGATGAATCAATAGGTGTTGTAATTTGCAACTACAAAAAAAAAGACTTTGTACTGCAATGTGTACAGAGTGTTTTAGAAAGCAAAGAGAAGAACTTTGATATTTATGTTGTGGATAATGCATCATCTGATGGAAGTGCAGAGGCATTAAAAAAGGCATATGGAAAATCAGATTACTGTAATTGAAAATAAGGAAAATCTTTGGTGGTTCGGGGGGATTTAATACCGGACTGCGTATTGTTAGAGATAAAGGGTATTCTTATTTTATGTGCTTAGATGATGCAGCCGTGGATGAAAATGCACTTTCTGTTTTATATCATTATATGGAAGAGCATACTGATACCGGTATGGCAGGATGCCGTGTTTACCACACACAGATGCCGGATTATATTCAGCAGAGCGGACTGCTCATTGATTTTGACAACTGCACAGCAAAGACGATTGGAGCGGACATGCTAGAAGATGGCAGTTTGCCTGATGTGATTGAATGTGACACTGTGGCGACCTGCGCTGTTATGGTACGGGCAGATGCGGTGAAACAAAATGGTGTTGGGATAATGCCGGAAGACAATTTTATTTACTGGGATGATATGGAATGGGGATATCGTATAAAATTGGCAGGATACCATGTTGTTACGTTGGCAGAGGCAAAAAGCTCTTCATCAAATGGGGGCGAATACAAAGAAGGAAAATACGTTTATCAATTATTATATGTGGAGAAACCGGACCAATTTCTTTATGCGGTTTACGCCGGAGGCTGGATGGGGCAATGAGTGTTAAAGTGCTGGGGGCAGTGTTTGATGCAATGTATGAGTATGTTTCGTGAAAGAACATAATGTCCGACAGACAATTTCCTATGCGTTTTATGATGCGCGCTGGGTGGCGTGCGTGGAAAGGCTGATTCTACAAAATATTAAAAATGATGCGAATGACAATAAACTTATACAGACTTTGCGGGGCAGGAAAAGTTTTGCAATAGAAGAAAACAATCAGGAAGAAGATGCTTATTTTTCTTCGCAATTTTATTGCTACTGTTTGTCGGATTTGAGGGAAGAAGAGCAGACAAAGGCAGAGATTGTATTTCAATTTTGTGACTATATTTTTTATAGTGAGAAGATGCCGGAGGGAAAGGAAATATTAATTGATTCGAGAGGAATTGTGTTGTGGACGCAAGTGATATAGAGATATGCAAAATTACGGCTATTCAAATGGTTGTTTATTTACATGAATCAAGAAGTTTTTTTAGCGGCACGCCGTATGAGAGGAGAGTTTGCTAATGAATAAGAGATTTATGCGTTTCCCGGATGGAAAAAAAAGCAGTGACACTTAGTTATGATGACTGCATGGAAGAAGATGCAGATTTGATTGAGATGCTTGAAAAGTACCAAATGAAGGCAACATTTAATTTGATTCCCGGATGGTTTGCAAAAGAAGGAACGACCTATCCGGAGGGGGAAACGTATCGTTTGGTTACGGAAAAGAAAGCAAAAGAAATGTATGAACATCCACTTGTAGAAGTGGCAAACCATGGTAATGAACATAAATATATGACCTCATTAACTCCGCTTGAAATGGCGGAAGATACGATTTTGTGCCGTAAAGCACTGGAGCGCTTGTATGGAGGGCTTGTAAGAGGAATGGCATATCCATATGGCTGGTATGATGAGACGTTACTTGATATTTTGAAACAATGCGGAATCACATATTGCCGTACGGTTGAGGAGTACGGAGACCTTTGATTTGCCGGAAAAAGGCGGCATGGAATCCGACTTGTCATCATGATAATGAAAATTTATTTCAGTTGACAGAGGAATTTGTATCGAATCAGAATGTAGAGAGA
>VOFD01001489.1_pt1 | contig 18602 bp, 21 predicted proteins | sample 5384101 | NCBI WGS metagenome assembly VOFD01 (sample SAMN12384723, study PRJNA508395) | human gut metagenome | isolation source: healthy gut C | host: Homo sapiens
ACGCCCACGCGCGAAGGATCGACGCCGTACTCCGCGGCATGGTCGCGGATGTAGCGCAGCGCCGCTTCGGCGTCTTCGAGCGGCACCTCGCGATGTCCGTTGGGCAGGCGGTATTTGAGTGCGACGACCGTGATTCCTTCGGCCGAGAGCCACTCGCCCACTTCGTTGCCCTTCGCGCGGCATCGAGACGAAGCGGTAGCCGCCGCCCGGGCAGACGACGACGGCCTGTCCGGTCGCCTTGTCCGGCGCTGCGGGATAGATGAAGAGTTCGGTGTCGACCGTGTTGTAGAGGTTGCCGTTTTTCTCTTTCTGGGGGCCTGCATCCTCGTTGGAGTGGGGTGCCGAGGCGTTGTCCCACAATTTGACCACCTTGACCTGGGCGGAGGCGGTCAGCGCCGCCGCGAGGGCGAAGAGCGTCAGCAATCGTTTCATGGTTATCGGGGTTTAGAAGTTGGTTTCTGATTTTCGTGTGCAAGCATGGCCAGCCAGTCGAGAATGTCGGCGCGCCACTGTGCACGGTAGATATGGGCGGGGTCGAGTGCGCCGCCGTGGCCGCCGCTGGGGTAGATGCGCAGCGAGGCCGGTATGCCGTGGCGTTTGAGCGCCGCATAGAACAGAACGCTGTTGACCGGCGGCACCGAATGGTCGTCGTCGGCCGCCAGCAGCAATGCGGGCGGCGTCGAGGCGGTCACGCGGTTTTGCAGCGACCATTGCGCCTCGTCGCCGGCCGTGCGGTCGGTGCCCAGCAAGTGGTCGAACGACCCTTTGTGGCATTTGCCCGGTTCGGCCGTAATGACGGGATAGATCAGCACGGCGAAGGCGGGGCGCACCTCTTCGGGGAGCATCGTGGCGGCCGAAGCGGCCAGGTGGCCGCCCGCCGAACACCCCACGATCCCCACCTGCGCGGAGTCGGCGCGGAAGTCCGGAGCCGTGCGGCGCAGGTAGCGCAGTGCCGCTTCGGTGTCTTCGAGCGGTACCTCGCATCGGCCGTTGGGCAGGCGGTATTTCAACACGGCGGCGGTGACGCCGTGTTCGGCCAGCCAGCGTCCGACGGCGTGGCCGTCGCCTCCGATCGAGAGGAAGCGGTAGCCGCCGCCCGGACAGACCACCGCCGCCTGTCCGGTTGCACGTGCTGGGTCGGCCGCATAGACGTACAGAACGGCTTCGGTCGTATTGAACAATCGGTCTTCCTCGACCCGCTCCCCGCCCCGCAGTCCGTTGTCGTGGGGTGCCGAGGCGTTGTTCCACAGCCGGACGATCCGCTGTTGCGCGCCGGCGGTCAACGCGGCGGCGAGTGCGGTCAGTACGAGGAGTCGTCGCATCAGAGGACGATATTGATGATCTTGCCTTTGACGACGATCACTTTTTTCGGCGCCTTGCCGTCGAGCCATTTCTGTGCGGCGGGCCGTGCGACGATGTCGGCCGTGATCTCATCCGGCGACGCCGTCAGGGCGTACTCCTGCTTGAACCGCAGCTTGCCGTTGATCATGACCGGATATTCGAACGACTGCTCGATCAGATAGCTTTCGTCGCAGACGGGATAGGGGGCGTCGCAGACCGACGCGGTATGTCCCAGCCGTTCCCAGAGCTCTTCGGCGATATGCGGCGCGAAGGGTGCCAGCAGGACGGTGAGCGGTTCGAGAATCGCGCGCTTGCGGCATTCGCCCAGTTCGTTGAGGCAGATCATGAAGGCGGCGACGGAGGTGTTGAACGAGAAGTTCTCGATGTCCTCGCGGACCTTCTTGATTGTCTTGTGCAGCGTCTTCAACTCCTTCGGAGTGGGGGCCTCGTCCGTCACGGCCAGCGCGTCGCCGGCGTGGAAGAGCCGCCAGAAACGGCGCAGGAACTTGTGTACGCCGTCGATGCCGTTCGTGTCCCACGGCTTCGACTGTTCGAGCGGGCCGAGGAACATCTCGTACATGCGCAGCGTGTCGGCGCCGTACTGGTCGACGATATAGTCGGGGTTGACGACGTTGAACATCGATTTCGACATCTTCTCGATCGCCCAGCCGCAGACGTATTTGCCATCCTCGAGAATAAACTCGGCATCAGCAAACTCGGGCCGCCAAGCCCGGAAGGCATCCAGATCAAGCAGATCGTTGCGCACGATATTGACATCAACGTGAATCTCCTGCGTCTCGTATTGTTTTTTCAGACCCAAAGAGACGAACTTGTTGGTACCGACAACTCGATAGACGAAGTTCGAACGTCCTTGAATCATACCCTGGTTCACCAGTTTCTTGAAGGGTTCGCTTTCGCAAACATAGCCCAGGTCATAAAGGAACATATTCCAAAAACGCGAATACATCAAGTGTCCCGTTGCGTGTTCGATACCGCCCACATAGAGATCGACATTGCGCCAATACTCATCAGCCTCACGGCTAACCAATGCGTTATCGTTATGGGGATCCATATAACGGAGGTAGTAGGCTGATGAACCGGCAAATCCTGGCATGGTACTCAATTCCAGCGATAGCCCTCTTCGGTCTGCCAATTTACAGCATGAGCCAATGGAGGTTCACCGTCTGCTGTCGGACCGAAGTTCTCGATCGGTGGCAGCTCCAACGGCAATTTATCTTCCGGCAGCGGATAGGCCACATTATCTTTATAGTAGATCGGGAACGGCTCACCCCAGTAACGCTGACGGCTGAAAATTGCATCGCGCAGACGGTAATTGATCTTCTTCTTGCCGAATCCCCGTTTTTCGATTTCGTCAAACATGGTTACGATCGCCTCTTTGACATCCAGACCATTGAGGAATTCAGAGTTTATCAAGCGACCCTCTTTGGCATCGTAGGACTCCTTCTCGAGATCGCCACCCTCAACTACCGGAATGAGCGGCAAACCAAAATGACGTGCAAACGCGTAGTCACGGCTGTCGTGCGCCGGAACGGCCATGATGGCACCTGTACCATATCCGGCAAAAACGTAATCACTGATATAGATTGGAATCTCTTTACCATTGAAAGGGTTAATCGCATAGCCACCGGTAAACTGACCACTAACCCGTTTGGTATCGGCCATACGTTCTCGTTCGGAACGTTTTTGGTTTCGGCCAAATAGGCCTCAACCGCCTCCTTATATTCTGGAGTAGTGAGCTGCTCTACCAACTCGTGTTCGGGAGCCAAAACCATAAAGGTAACGCCGAAAATGGTATCAGGACGAGTAGTGAAGACCTCCAACTTCTCTTCTGTTCCCTTCAGACCGAAAAAGAGTTGCGCTCCCACACTGCGACCGATCCAGTTGCGCTGAATCTCTTTGAGCGATTCGCTCCACTCCAATTGCTCCAGACCGTCCAACATTCGCTGAGCATACGCCGTAACCCGCAGCTGCCACTGCTTCATCTGTTTCTGCTCAACCGGGAAGCCACCACGCACTGACAAGCCATCCTTCACCTCATCGTTTGCCAACACAGTTCCCAACCCGGGGCACCAATTGACCAACGTATCGGCACGGAAAGCCAAACGGTAGTTCTGCAAAGTGGCCTCTTTTTCCGCTTCGCTCATCGCCTTCCACTCCTCAGCTGTAAACGAAAGCTCATGGGTGCAAGCTGCATCCACGCCCTGCGTACCGTTCTGCTCAAACGCAACCACCAACTCCGCAATCGGACGGGCTTTTGGCAAACGTTGTTATAATAGCTGTCGAACATCTTCAAAAATGCCCACTGCGTCCATTTGTAATATTTGGGATCACAGGTGCGCACCTCACGATTCCAATCGAAGCTGAAACCAATCTTATCGAGCTGTTCCCGATAACGGTTGATGTTCTTTTCGGTGGTCACAGCCGGATGCTGACCGGTCTGAATCGCATACTGCTCAGCCGGCAGTCCGAAAGCATCGTAACCCATCGGGTGCAATACGTTAAATCCTTTGAGGCGTTTGTACCGCGAATAGATATCCGAAGCGATATAACCCAGCGGATGGCCGACATGCAAACCCGCTCCCGAAGGGTATGGGAACATATCCAACACATAATACTTCGGGCGATTTTTATCAACCTCGACTTTGTAGGTTTTTCTTTCGGCCCAACGGCGCTGCCACTTCTGCTCAATGGCCCTGAAATCGTATTCCATATCGTTGATTTTGTTTTTTTATCTCTATCTCAAGCTGACAGACCCTTTCAAGTTTCAATGGTCTATCGCTCACTATCTCTTCTTTCTGCGCATAGAATCGGTCTTTTTTTCGATTCCGGGACACAGATTCAATTCTGTTCACTGGTTTCGTGTGCCATGCTGTGCACCTTGCGGAGGGTCTGCAAAATGCCCTGACGATCATACCCGCACATAGCTTTGAGCTGATCAACTGTCCCATGCGGAATGAAACGATCCTGAATTCCCAGTGATGTAACTCGGCACGAATAACCATGGACATTGAAGAAGGCCAACACAGCTTCTCCAACTCCGCCCTCAATGACACCATCCTCTACAGTAACTACCTGTGAGAACTCTCGACCTATCCGATGCAACAACTTTTCATCAAGAGGCTTGGCAAAACGGAGATCAGCATGCAATACCGAGACCCCTTCAGCTACCATCTGTTCTGCAGCCCATGCGGCATCATTGCCCACCGGTCTATGCTCAACAAGGCTATTTCATTTCCTTCTCGCAGCACCTGTCCTTCACCAATCGGCAACAACTCCATCGGACGTTTCCAGTCTGAAATCACTCCTTTTCCCCGAGGATAACGGATCACGAAAGGGCCCTGAAGTTTTTCGTAGCCGTAAACATTAAATTACGCAACTCCACCTCATTCAAAGGAGAGGCAATCGTCAATCCGGGAACCGGCAATAAACCGGCCAGATCGAATACACCGTGATGTGTTGCCCCATCTTCACCGACCAGACCAGCCCGATCCAGGCACATCACCACATGCAATCCCTGCAACGCAACGTCATGAATCACATTGTCGTAAGCACGTTGCATGAACGATGAGTAGATGTTACAAAACGGCACCAGCCCATCGGCTGCCAATCCAGCAGAGAAGGTGACTGCATGCCCTTCAGCGATTCCGACATCGAAACAACGGTCGGGCATCTGCTCCATCATGATATTGAGAGACGAACCGGTCGGCATAGCCGGCGTAATTCCAACAATCCGATCATCCTGACGGGCCAGCTCAAGCAAGGTTTCTCCAAACACATCCTGATAACGAGGTGGTTCACCCGGTTTTGCTTTGACAATTCGCTCTCCAGTTTCCGGATTGAACATGCCTGGCGCATGCCAAGTACGCTGATGCTCCTCTGCAGGTTGATAGCCTTTCCCTTTCACTGTCAACACGTGCAGCAATTTGGGGCCAGGAATATGTTTCAAATCGCTCAAGACGCGAACCAACGCTTCGACATTATGTCCATCTACCGGCCCGAAATAACGAAAATTGAAACTTTCGAACAGATTACTCTGCTGGAGCATACCGCCTTTGAACGCATTGCCCAGTTTTTGCAATGCCCGACGGAGCTTGGGAACCCCCTCCAAATGGGTCCACGCATGAGACTTGACTTGATTATAGCGTTTGGATGTAGTAATACTCAACAGATACTCTTTGAGTGCCCCGACATTGGGATCGATCGACATGCGGTTATCATTGAGAATCACCAATAAATCCGCATTGGAGGCTCCAGCATTATTAAGTCCTTCGAAAGCCAAGCCACCGGTCATCGCACCGTCACCGATCACCGCCACCACCTCACGTTTTTCGCCACGCAAGGCAGAGGCAACCGCAATTCCCAATGCTGCAGAGATCGACGTTGAGGAATGACCTACCCCAAAAGCATCATAGGTGCTCTCATCCATGCGGGAAAACCACTGAGTCCACCCAATTTACGATTGGAACAGAAGCTATCCCGGCGTCCCGTAATGATTTTGTGAGCATACGCTTGATGACCAACATCCCACACCAATTTATCATTGGGCGTATTGAGCACATAATGCAATGCTACGGTCAACTCGATGACCCCAAGACTCGATCCGAGATGTCCCGGATTGGAGGCCAACTGTTCAATGATAAAATGGCGCAACTCGGCACAATACACCTTCAGCTCGTCCGGTTGCAACTTTTTAAGATCATCCGGCGAGTTTATCTGATCAAGATATTTATACTCAAATGCTGCCATCTGTCTGAAAGAGGGGACAAAGATAGTAATTTTTAGGCGTACATTGGTACATTATAAATTGTTTTGTATCTTCGTAGCAAATATGCATTTTAACTCGAACACAATGAGAAAAGCCGCATTGCTATTGCTTTTGGCAGGGGTTGTATGCTCCTGCGTTTCAAATAAGAAATTTAACTCCATGAAGGCTGAGGCATTACGCCTCGATGGTGAATTGAGCGCTGCGAACGACCGCATTGACGATCTGGAACGCCGTAACGACACTTTAACCGCCAACAACCAACAATTAGTAGCCGATTCGACACGTCTGTTTATGAGCTATACCGATCTGCAACAGCGCTATCAGCAATTATTGGCGGATGGTTCAGCCGAATCGGCCCGCATGCTCAAAGAGCTGGAAGAGAACCAGATGGCACTGAACGAACGTTCTCGCCGTGTCGATGAATTGGAGGCAATGTTGCGTAGCCGTGAAGAGGCGATCAACAACATTCGCAACAAAGTAACCGATGCCTTGACCGGATTTGACGGTAAGGGTCTTTCGATTTCGATCAAAAATGGCAACGTTTATGTCTCAATGGAAGACAAGTTGCTTTTCCGTTCGGGAAGTTTCGAGATTGATCCCAACGGAGCTCAAGCAGTACGGGATCTCTCAGACGTTTTGGCTCAAAACCCTGACATCAACGTCATGGTTGAGGGACACACCGATGATGTTCCTTACCGCTCCAACGGACAATTGCGAGATAACCTGGATTTGAGTGCCAAACGTGCCACCACTGTCGTACGTTTACTGCTCGAGAACAAGGCGATCGCCCCGAGCCGGATCATTGCAGCAGGTCGTGGAGAATCCTTACCGGTGGCAACTGGGAAAACGGCTGAAGACCGGGCGAAGAACCGTCGCACGGAGATCATCCTCACGCCAAAACTGGACGAACTAATGCAACTGATGCAAGAGAATTAGTAAAGACAAAAGGGATAGAACATCAAGCCTGATTCTTCAGGCTAAATCAGACAGCAAACAATCAATAAAATCAACAAAATTTGTTGTTGCACATTATTTTGTTCACTGCAACATAGTATTCTACCTGATTTACTGACTATTGAGCATATATTCACAGATCCTTTCAAACACAAACGTTAACATTACCAATATGCCAATATATAAACGGGTTTTGCTCAAACTCAGTGGTGAGTCACTGATGGGAGCACAAAAATATGGGCTCGATACTGCTGTATTGAACAGCTATGCCGAACAGATCAAAGCTGTTGTCGAAAACGGAGTACAGGTCGGTATCGTTATCGGAGGCGGTAACATTTTCCGGGGCCTCAGTGGTGTCAAAAAGGGTTTTGACCGCGTAAAGGGCGACCAAATGGGTATGCTTGCAACGGTGATCAACTCCTTGGCGCTTCAAACTGCTCTCGAAAGCGAAGGTGCAAAGGCCAAAGTCCTCACCTCCATCCGGATGGAACCTGTTGGAGAACTTTACACGAAAAGCAAGGCTTTGGAATTGATGGCAGAAGGATACGTCGTCATCATTGCAGGTGGAACTGGCAACCCCTATTTCACCACAGATACAGCCTCAGCACTTCGGGGCGTAGAGATTGAGGCCGAAGTTTTGCTCAAAGGGACACGCGTTGATGGGGTTTATACAGCCGATCCCGAAAAGGATCCAACTGCCACTAAATTTAGCGAAATCACCTTCGATGAGGTTTACGATCGCAAACTCAAAGTGATGGATTTGACCGCTTTCACGATGTGCAAAGAGAACAATCTGCCGATTGTGGTTTTCGACATGGACACGCCAGGCAATCTCAACAAGATCATCAATGGCGAGCCGATTGGCACTGTCGTGAAAAATGCTTAAAACGGATAAACGAACACCAATACACTGTCTAAAAAGTGGGGATCATTCCTCCACACCAATCCAGACACAATAAAAAACATTTGATTCATCCCGGAATGGGTAGCTCAATTACATTGTAAAAGCTACATGCATTACCACACTATAAATTGTCGCCACCAGCCATGATTTATATGTATTTTGACTGAATACAATCAATCTCTGGCTGATGCCTATTCCTCAAAAAAAATATTCGACAGGCCATGAAACGTTCTCACTCTTCTGTTTTTCGTTTCGCAGCTCTGCTGCTGGCTCTTTCTGCGACTGCACTGATTGGCTCATCAACATGGGCCAAAGCATCGACCATCGCCACCGAAAGCAATACATCTCATTCAGAAAACAATACCATCGCGCTCCCAGCCACTGCACAAAATAGTGCTTCTGCAGGCAGTGCTATTCCCCAAGAACCTGCATCCAATGACACATTGTTACGCGTTCAAGTTGGAGATCAGGTCCCTTCATTTACTGTCGAGATGTTTGACGGCAGTCAGGTTTGCATTGACTCCTTTGCGAGGCAAAGTGGTATGGATCAATTTTTGGGCAACCTGGTGCCCTCCCTGCCGGGCCGAGCTCAAGCAGGTACAACAACGCATTATCGACCGTTTCAAAGGAGAAGAGTTTGTTTTCCTGCCCATCTCTCGTGGGGAGACCCAAGAGACCGTTGCCGCATTTCGTGAAGCTCAAGGTTACACCTTCCCCATGGGACTCGATCCTAACAAAGAGATTTACTCGCTTTTTGCCAGCATGACCATACCTCGCAACTTCATTATCGATCAAGAAGGTAAGATCGTTGTTTGTGAGGTTGGCTATACTCCCGGCAAATTAACCGACATGATCGGTCAAGTTGAGAATTTGTTAAAATAAAATAATCATTCAAACCCATCCTGTTATGACAGAATCCAAGACTATTTTGGAACCTGCAGAGTCCAAAATGATCAAAGCCATCGATTTTTTGAGAGAGGCATTGGCCTCTATTCGGGCCGGGAAAGCAAGTCCCAATCTTCTCAATGGTATTACTGTAGAATACTACGGCAACCCGACCCCCCATTTCTCAGGTAGCCAGTGTAACAGTTCCAGATGCACGGACGGTACTCATTCAGCCCTGGGAGAAGAATTTGATCGGAGCGATCGAAAAGGCCATCATGGTAGCCAACATCGGTTTAACTCCATCAAATAACGGAGAGCAGATTCGCTTGAACATTCCACCTCTGACCGAAGAGCGTCGTAAGGAGTTGGTAAAACAGATCAAAGGTGAAGCAGAAAATGCTCGTATCAGCATTCGCAACATCCGTCGTGATGTAGTCGAGGCCTTCAAAAAGCTCAAAAAGAGGGCATGCCCGAAGACATGGCAAAAGACGGTGAGACCTCAGCGCAAAAGCTGACCGACAAATACATGAAAAAAGGTAGATGAGCTGTTTGCAGCGAAAGAGGCAGAAGTAATGACTGTCTAAGGTTTCGTTTTGCATCACGACTCTTTTTCATACCGTATTGCACAAACTTCAATCCTCGCAGCAGTACCTAAGCGGTTCTCATGGATAAATCCAAAGACAACCATTTAATCAAAGAATCACCGGTGTGTCATGCTGCCCGATAATTGAAGCTGAGCGATAAGTTTACTTTTTAATCCCTGGTTTGGACTGCTCTTTTCCACTACCAGGGATTTTTCACATACATAAGGTTATAGCAGATTGTAATACCCTTTCTTTATACTTCAGAATAATGCACCCCTTAACGCTATTCCATGATTGTCCCCGATGCGGCTCCTCACGTTTCACTGAGCGAAATGAAAAGGCAAAAAATGTGCCGACTGTGGTTTTGTGTACTATTTCAACCCCAGTTCTGCAACTGTTGCTTTGATTCTCAACTCACAAGGAGAACTATTGGTGACACGTCGTGCCAAAGATCCCGCCAAAGGGACACTCGACCTACCCGGAGGTTTTGTTGATATGCACGAGACGGGTGAAGAGGGAGTCGCCCGTGAGGTGCGAGAGGAGACCGGCTTTACTGTCCAGAAAAGCACCTATCTCTTTTCCTTGCCCAACATCTATCCGTACAGTGGTTTTGAGGTTCACACTCTCGATATGTTCTTTCTATGTGAAGTGGATGACACCTCGACGCCTGAAGCCCACGACGATGTTGCCGAAACGTTTTTCATTCCATTGGCACAGATTAAACCTCATGCGTTCGGACTTGACTCCATTCGTCGGGGGCGTTGAACGATTTATCGATATGTACCACAATGGAACACTTCCTCTATCAAACGAAAAGAAGTAATCCAGAATGAGCAAACAATTTACTTTGAGTCTAGAGGCGTCTAAACTTACACTACCCACAAAGTAAAGTAGGTAATAAGACCAAGAGTAAAGGCAATTCTTCTGAATTTGTGTAAGTGTACAACTTCCAAATTATTCACACGCAAAAAGTTGGGAAGAGGCACAAGATTGATGAATTGAATGTTCTGCCCGACACCTTCGAAATGGTTTGACAAGCCAATCGTTTCCCAAATGCGACTTCAGTCGACAGGGCAGTCATCCAGTACCATAACGCCCAACTGGTTATCAATCCAACAGCCAATAACCGATAAATAGCAAGGGATCCACATGGCAAAGGTCATCATCCGCAAAGGGCAATCGCAGATGTCTTCACAGAGTATTGAGGAACTGTAGTAATCTATTTTCCAATCAAGTGGATAAACTCTTCGCGCGTTTGCAACTGAGTTAAGAATGCGCCGGTAAATGCCGAAGTGGTTGTACTGCTATTCTGTTTCTGAACGCCACGCATCTGCATACACATGTGGCTGGCTTCGATTACAACCGCCACTCCCCAGCGGATTGAGTGCCTCCTGAATACAATCCCGAATCTGCACAGTTAAACGCTCCTGCACCTGCAACCGACGGGCAAAGGCCTCAACCACCCGAGCAATTTTTGACAGTCCCGTAATATAACCGTTGGGAATATAAGCCACATGCGCCTTGCCATAAAACGGAATCATATGGTGTTCGCACATCGAATAGAGTTCAATGTCCTTCACAATCACCATCTGCTTATACTCCTCTTTAAATTTGGCTGAAAGCAGAATCTCCTTGGGGGTCTTGGGTGTAGCCCTGTGTCAGAAAGCTCATAGCCTTGGCCACACGCTTGGGGGTTTTGAGCAATCCCTCACGATCCGGATCTTCTCCCAACAGTTCCAGAATAGCACGATAATGCTCAGACAACTTGGCTATTTTTTCAGGACAAAACAGCTCTTCCTTTACATAATTGGACTCCATCGACGCACTCTTTTTGAATAACAGACAGCCGTACAATCGCACAACCTGCGACAACTGTAAAACAACCTTGGTTCACTGACATATTCTGCAGTTGCCCGACAAAGATAGCTAAAGTGACAGTAAAGCGAAAATAATCTTGCATTTACCCAGTAGCAAACTGGATACAACCTGCACTTGTATCCAATCTATCAAAAGCACCATCCTCTGCAACATGCTGATTCCTATGCCGAACAGCTATTTATACGTATTTATACGTAGCCGAAATAGGTGTAAGGCCCCATATCCGGATTGTAACGAAATGCTAATTTTGTTATGTTCAAAATTGTCTACAAATCACACACGATACAATGGGGAAATATTTCGATATGCTGATGGAGGATGTCCGCATGAAAGAGGGGCCTTACGGCCTGCATGAATTGTGGCGTCTGCACAGGTGTTTGTCCCGCTGCGGAATTTTTACAATTACGATCCACGGCAAATCATCAACACCGTTCAGACCAAGGACGACGACGCCATCGAAAAGCTGCTCAAAAGCGATACGATCTGGTACTGCGGGGAGTGCATGTCGTGCCGCCCTCGTTGCCCAAGAGCCAACACCCCGGGTTATGTCATTCAGGCATTGCGACGTCTTTCGCAACAGTTGGGATTCTTCACCTATTCGGAAAAGGGTCGCCAATAATTGGCTATTAAACGTACCATCGGCGAGAATATTCTCAAAACCGGATACTGCATCAAACCCAATCTGGTCAAACCCGAGATGCATCCTGAACAGGGCCCGGTTTGGCAATGGGTTTATGAACATGATCGGGACGTATTCGAACGTTTCGGAGAAAATTACTGCAAGGTTGGAGTCGGAGCCATGCGTAAAATCGACGATAAGAGCATGGAGGAGATCCGTTCGATTTTTGATGTAAGCGGTGGCACTGAATTTTTCGATAAAATTGAAAAATACTCCGACGAAAAGGCTCGTGAAATGGGATACGACGGAGCAGATGACCACTACTTCCAAGATGTTTATACCTACAACAGCGGCAACCACCAATAAAATATACATGCAATCACGAGTATCGCGATGTTCTGCAAATATTGCAAACGGATAAACAGACATAAAATGGGCCACACTGCCTTCTCCAAGATTGCAGCACTACCATAAAACCCACTCGCGAACCTCAGATAGTATAACAAACCTCACACGATAAGTTTGTACCATGAAAATTTCTTTGAAAGATTATCAAAAGATATAGCTGACGACCACTATTACTATGCACGCAGTTGTATTCGTCAGAATTTTTCCCGGGATCTGAAGCAGCCTTTCTGAACATCATCGGCAACGACCTGCATCGCGACATTCACGAAGATGCCAACCATACTTCGTGTACAGGTATCGGTTACCACGGCGATGTAGTGCCTTTGGAGACTATCATGACTGTTGTAGCACGCCAATTTGCCTTGATGACAGCAGCCGGATACGAAAGCTTTATTCCTTCGTGTATCACCTCGTTCGGTATCTATTCCGAAACTTTGGAGCTGTGGCACGATTTCCCGGAGATGGAGGAAAAGCGCGTGAATACCTTTACAAGGCTACCGGACGCGAATTCAAGAAACCGAAGTGCTTGGCTCACACCTCAGATGTCATTTTCCACCATCGCGAAGAGATCCGTCAAAAAGCCAAACACCTGTTGGTGAATGTCGAAACCGGAGAACCTCTAAATGTAGTCGAACATATCGGTTGCCACTATGCCAAAATATTTCCGAAAGTAGGAATCGGAGGTTCGGAGTTCCCTTATGTTTTGGCCGGAATGATTGAATCATGGGGCGGGAATGTAGTGGATTACCCGGAACGTCGTCACTGCTGTGGTTTCGGATTCCGCAACTATCTTGTCCAGGCCAACCGAGGTTATTCAGTAGCCAATTCAAAGAAAAAATTTGAATCGATGGCCCCATATCGTCCCGATTTCATTGTAGCAAACTGCCCTGGATGCGCCATGTTCCTCGATCGTTGGCAATATACGATCTCCGAAATGGAAGGTGTTACCTATGGACAGAACGGACAGGGCATTCCGGTACTCACTTACGAGGAGATGGCCGGATTGGTATTGGGATACGATCCTTGGGATTTGGGTATGCAGATGCACCAAGTGGCCGTAGAACCGCTGCTTGACAAAATGGGCATTCCGTACGATCCTTCTACCAAATATTTGGGCAAGAACGGCAAATTCATCGGACAACCCGCCTATACGCCAATCGGTTGCTACCAAAAAGTAATGGTTCAAACCAAAGAAGCACCATTTACATAGATTGATACAAGTTGACAAAAAGATATATGGGTAACAGAGTTATCATCATCGGCGGAGGTGTCGCTGGCATGCAGGCCGCCATTACGCTGGACGAATTGGGGCTGCAACCCGTCCTGATCGAAAAAAGAGGCTACACTCGGAGGCAAGCTCAACAAATGGGATCGCCTTTTTTCCAACCATGACTCCTGCCTCTGAGGTACTGACGGAGTTGACGGAGAAACTTCGTGCCACCAAAACCGAAGTCCACACTTCGACAGCTGTGGGCAGCATCGACGAAGAGGGGAATGGAGTCACCCTTGCTGATGGCAAAAAGATCGCCGGCGATGCAGTCATTGTCGCTTCGGGTTACGATATCTTCCCTGCCGAGATTAAAGAGGAGTATGGCTACCGTATTTATGACAATGTTTTCACGACTGTCGATATCGAACGAATGTTCAAAGAAGGGGGGCATCCGGACAGCCGAAAACCGTACACCTAAAACAATTGCCTTTCTGCACTGCGTCGGATCACGCGATGAAAAGGTAGGACAGCGCCACTGTTCACGCGTATGCTGCATCACCGGTGTCAAACAGGCTATTGAGGTTCGGCAAGCACTGCCGCAAACAGAGGTATACAGCTTTTACATGGACATGCGAATGTTCGGACCGGGATACGAAGAGCTTTATAAAGAGGCTCAGCAAAAGTATGGTATCCATTTCGTCCGTGGCCGGATCAGTGAAGCGGCACCGACCATCGACAACCGCATTCAGATCAAAGCGGAAGATACATTGATCGGACGTCCATTGAAGATGACCGTAGATATGTTGGTATTGATCGTAGGCATGAAACCGGGGCCAGCAACATGCCATTGAGCCGCAACCGCCACATCGCTTTATACCCGAGTGGATTCATCAAACCAGCCAATTCGTTTACTGGCAATGTTTGATCGAGCTGCAACCGCATTTGCTACGCCGGCACGGTAACGGCCCCGAAAACATCGGAGAGTCAATCAACGAAGGAATAGCTGCCGCACACCAAGTGGCTGCCCAATTAAAAGCCTAAGCGATGAATTTCGGATTTACGATCAATCAACCCCTGTTCGATCAATCTCGATCGGAACGATTTGAGCATCTCGCGCAAATTACTCGAGGAGCTGCCAGAACTGGAGACCTGCATCGCTTGTGGCAACTGTACCGCCACCTGCACGGCAGGTAATCTGACATCGTTCAATCTTCGCAAGGTACAAACCCTCGTACGACGTGGAGAATATGATGGAGCGGAAGAGGAGCTTGCCAAATGTATGCTCTGCGGCAAATGTCGGTTAATCTGTCCGCGAGGCATCAACACTCGGCAAGTTGTCCTGACAATTAAAAGGCTTCTTGCCGCCGAAACTGCAAAACAGCTCGGCTAAATACGACAAATCTGTTTCAAAGCGGATTAAGATCAAGAAGAACATCATCAAAAGCAATCTTTTTGTGATGATGGCCCAAAGAGCCTCGATCCGTTGAAATAAATAAGGGACGCAATCTCTTCTGCAAGATTACGATCCCAACAAGATGGAATAGGGCGCTTGACCAAGGCTACTGGTGCAACCTCCAGCTCAACATGATCATGTTCAGTACTACGGTTGCACTTCCACCCAATCCAGCCCAAGCAAGTATAACAAAATTCCTATTCTATCGAACAGCAGACAAGAACAGCACCTTGAAGTGCAAATTTTGTAACGCATGGAGCATTTCAGACTATTCGTCTTGCCGTTTTGGGTTGGAGCCGGTTTTTTGCTGGTTGTCCTGCTCTACAAATACATCTCCTGGTTCGTCAAATTACCTGCTGACGATCGCCGCAAATTCTGGCGGTCGCTCCCTACACGGGCAACCTGGAAATCTATCGTTGAGGTGGTACGGGAATCTTTACTCCACTGCAAAATCTGGAAGCGGAACAAACTGTTGGGGTATATGCACACCAGTTTTGCTTTAGGATGGTTCCTACTGATTCTTACCGGTTGGATCGAAACGTTGGTCTATTTCAAAGGACACAATGTTCCTCTATATGTAGACATCTTCTTCTCGTACTACGTCCATCCGATTTTCGAGCATAAATTCAATTTTTCGTTAATCAAAGATGCCCTGTTGCTATTCATTCTGATCGGCGTGGCACTCGCCCTGTTCAAACGGATCCGGTCGAAGGCCATGGGCATGAAACGAACAACCAAACATTTTTTGGGTGATCGTATCGCCTTAACAGCTCTGTGGTTCATCTTCCTGCCCGCCTTTTGGCTGAAAGTTTTACCAGTGCATCGCTCTGGCGTTTCGGTGGAATCGGTTGGGCTCTCGGAGACCAAGTGCACATTATACCTCCCGGCATCGGCGGCGGTAGCTTCCTGACCAATTCTACCGGTGAACTGTTGGCGAATATTCTGCCCGATCCGATACTAATTCACGGTGAGCTTCCCATGTGGTGGTTCTACTCGATCTCATTAGGGGTCTTTTTTCTTTGCACTCCCCCTTCTCTCGCTACATGCACATCTTTACCGAGATTCCGCTGATCTTCCTGCGTAACGCAGGATTGCACAGCACTCTGGCAACACAAAAGAGCTACGACCATTTCCAAATCGAGGCCTGCTCCCGCTGCGGAATCTGTATCGATCCCTGTCAGCTTCAGAGCGCCGCAGGCATCAACAATGTACAGTCGGTCTATTTTCTTCGGGACCGCCGTTACGGCCACCTGACTGATGCCGTAGCAGACAACTGCCTGCTGTGTGGACGGTGTGTAGTTGCCTGCCCTGTCGGAATCGAACTGGGGACATTACGATTGAATAGCCGCGCCAAAAATGCAGTTCCCTGCACGCCCAATCGCTATAATTACATCAAAGGCATTGATCGTTCACAAGGCGCGGGCGGAGTTGGATATTTTGCAGGCTGCATGACTTTGCTTACCCCAAAAATTCTGCGGTCTATGGACCAAATTTTCCAGGCTGCAGGAGAACAGGTATGGTGGGCCGATAAAGATGGCGGAGTCTGCTGCGGACGTCCGTTGAAACTATCGGGCGAAATCGAGGCTGCTCGTCGAATGATGGATTATAACATCGAGCTGTTCCGGAAACACAATATCCGCACCTTGGTCACCTCCTGCCCAATCTGTTTAAGAGTGTTCCGTGAAGATTACCATCTCGAAGGCATTGAGGTATTGCATCATTCGGAATACATAGAGCGGCTCATCTCAACTGGCAAATTGCAATTACATCCGAGCAAAGAGGTGTTTACCTACCATGATCCTTGTGAACTGGGACGAGGCAGTGGAATCTACGAAGCTCCACGTCAAGTGATTGAAGCGATCGGAGAATTGCGGGAAGTGGCTGAAAACCGAGCACGCACTTTGTTGCGGATCAAGTCTCGGCAACACTGCAATTAGCGATGAGGGTCAACTACGTATTGCCGAAAGTGTGGCAGATACCTTTGCCGCTACCGGAGCCGACTCGGTAGTCACAGCATGTCCGCTCTGTAAAAAAGCGATTACCCGCGGCAACAAACTACCGGTATATGATTTGGCAGAGGTAGTTGCCGGAGCATTACAACCCAATTCTCAAGCCTCGTAAAAGAACGACTACAATTATTTTCATAATAGAGTCTGCCTGTAATTCATGGGCAGGCTCTACTTTTTGTATTGCATCGTCAGCGTCAAAGCAAATCGCAGCTATCAATCTTTCCACACGCTACACACAATCAACCACTTATCAACGTTTACAAAGCGAAGATTACTCTTTCTGCATCAAAACACCAATCAAACCGAGCATTCCCTTTTAGCACATCAAAAAAAGAAGAGCACAAAAATCCAACCGTCTTTGTCAACGACTAAAAACAGAACCAGTTACTCCTTTCAAGTGCGGCTAACTAACAGAATCATTCAAAAATTCCGAAATAAAAATTTGGATTCCGATGTTTTTACATTATCTTTGTAACCACATCGCGGGGTGGAGCAGTTGGCAGCTCGTTGGGCTCATAACCCAAAGGTCACAGGTTCGAGTCCTGTCCCCCGCTACTAAAAAAGGCAACTCTTTTTGAGTTGCCTTTTTTCTTATTAGGACTTTTCCTTCTTCAGGGATAACGCACATTCTACACTATCTTTTTTCCCAAAAGCAATCTCATCCCCAATTCGATTATACCCCTTTTCATTGGGATGCAACCCATCGAGGAAGAGCGATTCATTGATCTTTCCATTCGTTTTCAGCAAACGTACTCCAGGATTCCGGAAAATTGCTCCACCTGCAACAACCTGAGGTTCCAACAACGCATTAATCCGAGCGATCCGCTCTTCGAACCCCGACGAGGCAACAATCCATTACTTCGATCTGTGCATTGGGTTTGCCGCAGTTTCACCACTGCTGCCAGATTCACGATTCCTCGCACAATATCCTCATCGGTATCGAAGCCTATATTATTCGTACCAATCATAATCACCACTCGGTCGGCATCATACCCATCCAACTCTCCGTGAGTAACCCGCCAAAGGACATTCTCAATCCGGTCATATCCACATCCGAGATTACGAAAACCAGCCACAGCCATTGTCTTGGACCAATTTTTCACCACCGTACTTCACAAAACGTTCATCTGATCCGCCCCAATAGTGAACAATCGAATTGCCCAGCACCACACATTTCGGGGCTTCAGCTCGATTCTGAGCCATAAAACCCTCGTGCCGTTCACGCCATTCTCTCACTTTCTTTTCACAAACCACCGCTTGCTGCACCATACCATAATCGGATGGATGGATGCCATCTACCAATGCATCCTGAGGCAAATCTATCTCATCACAGAGAGATAATAAAAGATCTTTCACCCTTCAGCGCACAACTGTTCGTAGCAACGTTTCAAAAGATCATTTTTATGTCGAGCCGCGCTATCTCCTTCATCCTGGTAAGCCTCGGCATGCTCAACCAAAAGAATCGGAGCATAATGATGGCGTCTAAGCAATGCGACACCCTTTGCGATAAAGATCGACTACAACAGAATCGGGATGAAGTGCCAGGTTTGGCAAGCAATCAACGATATATA
>VOFD01002115.1_pt1 | contig 18586 bp, 19 predicted proteins | sample 5384101 | NCBI WGS metagenome assembly VOFD01 (sample SAMN12384723, study PRJNA508395) | human gut metagenome | isolation source: healthy gut C | host: Homo sapiens
CTGCAGATCTGCAGCTTGAATACTCCTTTGATTTAGGAGACTGAGGGAAACATACACCACCATAATGAAAACCACTTTCAACGGATAATCTAACCCCATATTATATTTATCCGAATCATTATTGATGAAGTAATATGCACCATCACTATCCTTCCCTATTACCTGATATCTCTCTGACAGAAATTTAGCTATTTCTTCAGTATACGAATAGGAAAGAGCTATAGCTGAAGAAGTTAATTTTCCATTCTCAAACAGATAGCAATAACGCTCTTTACAACACTTTATTCTCGCCTCTGTATCCCAATGTACTTGTTTTATCCTCAAGAATAGTACGTTTCTCTTTAGCCTTAACAGTTGCCTTATCCCACCAAATTCCAATACAGGTTCTGTGTAAGTGCTATATTTAGCATTTACCACAACTTCACACAGCGCCTCTCCATTATCTGAAGTTGCAGTGATAATTGTTTTTCCAACATGATTTCCTTTTGATTATTCCATCCTCACTTACTTCAGCTACAAATTCACTCTTTGAACTCCAAGTAGCATTGTCGTTTACCGTTACTTGTTTTGTGTCGCCCGAATACAAAGAAACTTGATTAGCACTCAGAGTTAGTTTCCCATCTTCGTACTTTTACTACATCCGGCAATCACTAAAACAGCCGTCATTAAAAAATAAAATCTTTTTCATTACTTGTTAATATTTAGCCAGCTTATTTCGTTTGTGCATTCATTTTACCAATTCATATCCCACCTATGAATCCTTTATGTGAAACGTGATAAACATTTGGCAAAAGATACAAATAACAACAACATAACAACACTAATCCGTAATAATTATTTCTATAAATTACTCACTAATCATTCTCCTTATCAAAATCTCTATTCCCCGGATCATCCGCATTGATCACCTCGCCATCTCCCCGACCTAACTTTTTACGTTCTTCTTCGCTAAGATACACAGTAGTAACAGCATCGGCAAACAACATATTCAGATTGACATAGCTAATTCCCCAAAGTACGTAGTCCATTGTCCATCCATAGCGCTGGCAGGCAAAGTCTATCAGCAGTCCATAGATACTCTTTCCCCCGAAAGTGATGCTGCTCCCTCTCCCTTTATCCTGCTGATTCGTGTTTTCATTTCCCGGTCTGCATCGATACCAAAATATCGGATGAACTCTTCTATCTTATCACTCGAAAGGATAATAGTCAAAATGGTAGCCAAATCTTCCACCGACGCTTCATCCTGAAAAAGCCTGGCACGCCGAAGTACTTTCTCCATATCCAGAATACTCTTTCTATCGTTGAATGTAGAGTAAAAGCAATGACCTGACAGACAGATTCCGTTTTCTCTTGGCAGATTCTCAGCGTCTCAACAAGCGGATTAATGGCCAGAAGCTCCATATTGACATCCATCGAGAGATACAAGTTCTTCAGTATTTGCATCTTACCCAAAGTAGAAGGATAGAGACATAGTTTATTCTTACCGATACTAAAACTGATCGCTTTTTCCACGATAGCATCGGATATGTTGATTTCGATTTCTTTATTTATGTTCATAGCGGAATTTATAAAAGAAGAGCGCCATGACTAGCGCTCTCCATTGACGTAAAAAGAATCTTATTCTGCCGGAGTAGCAGGGTATAAGGTTTCACCTGATCACCGGTGGCAGGTTTCAATACATCTACCGTGTATTTCCACTTCTTACCTTCGGCGGTGTCGTATGATTCTTCTACAGAAACCACAGAACGTTCGATCAGGATACCTTCGCATGTTTCATCTTCCGGAGTAAGACGGAAAGCATACTCGCCTTCAACTACTCCGTCAGAGTCCTTGATCGGTTTTTCACGACCTTTAGCCGCACGGATTTCAAACTCGAACGCATAAGTATTTCTGGCATACTTCACTGCTTCATTTTCGCCTCCCTCTACCTTTGCTTCTTTCTTTTCACCTTTGGTAGGAGTCAGTTTCGTTGAACTTTCCACCGGGTCGCAACCTAGTTTTGTCCATTCTGACGGTGTAGCTCCGTTCACACATTTTCCAAACTCAATTGTGGGTTTTCCCCAAGATAATTGTGCCATAATTTAAATTGTTTAAATTTTTAATTAATAAATAATATATAAAAAAGCTAGCTTTAAACTGTTCTTTCTTTTTGAATCACAGGTCCTGTTTTCTAATTCGCTGGTAAAAGTACTGCCAATATCAATGACTGGTAAATTTTCAGTTCCCCCAGCCGTGACATCTTACCCGAAGTCATAAAATAGGATTTTGAGGTATGATTCCGTTCTCTTTCAGACGACTCATAAATTCGTCACATAGCTGATTTACAATCTTTCTATACCCTTTGTAAGTGGTATAAAACGATTTTATTAATTTGCAAAGATTGGAAACAGCAGACGGGGAAGTAAATCCGAATAATTGTGCCAGCTTATCCCGAACACCACTTACTATTCTTCCGCCAACTAATGCAATAGGAGAATAAAAAAATAAGATAACGAAAAGAAATTGTCCTTTCTGATCGGTATTCTGTACTCCTGCTTCCTCACAGCAACCGGACAATTCACAATACCATTTATACAGCATGGGTATATACTCAATTCTGTTAGTAAAGGAGTTGATAATGCCATTTCCCTCTCCATCAATCTGAGCTTCTCTTCATGTATTGATTTCAGTTCTTCAATTTCTAAAAATTCCTGTAACATAGCCTGTCGTTTTTAAGATTATTACTTTATTAACTCTTCTCTTATGTGAGTTTCTTTTTCTTTCTCTTCGATGCGCTTAGTCCACCCCCCACATCATAGCAGAGTAAATAGCATTCGTGTACAAAAGAATCTCTCTCCCACTCGTGAGAAACTCTACCCTAAACGCTGCATTCCTCGCAACGGTCCGCAAATTCTTTTTTTATATCCATAAAGACATTCATTTTGGTTGTTCAATTCAATAATACAAACTAGATGTTGAGAATATTAATTAGCAGTCAATTAGCATATTATATTTTAAGGTCGTGCCATCTTTTCATCTATTGTATGCATTGTTTGTTGATAATCCGATAAAAAATACTATCATTATTAATGTTTGAATAAAATTTACTATACCAAACCATGACATCAAAGACAAAGTCACAAAATAGATTTATTCTCTTGTTAGTCCGGTACTTATTCTTACCTTTGCATCGTCTTAACCGACAAGATGTTTTTACCAATTCATAAGGAAGAGTTAATTGTTTTTCCCACACAAACTAAAATAATCCCTTATCTTTTAGCAACTTCATCTGTATGAATTAATCTGTTGCACTTGAGCAACCGTCCTGTTATACTTGTGCAATATTCCTGTTACACTTGTCTATCCCGGCTATTACTCAACTGCACCGCAAACAATGGCTATTGAAAGGAGTTATTATGAGCATACTTTACAAAACAACCCGCTTCGCGGATACATTCACAGGGAGATAAGGAGACAAATGTCCGGGTACAACTGCTATCATGGGATACACTGGACACCAAAGCATTCGTAGAATATCTGGCAACCAAATACAACCTATCCAAAGGAGAAGCATACAAAAGCCTCAGCATAGTACTGGAAGGAATGGAAGCCGTACTGAAAGACGGAAACATACTCAATCTGGACGACTTCGGCAGTTTCTCTCTAAACGGAAATTTCTGTGAAGACAAAGAGCCTGACGAAAACCACAGGGCAAGAATCCATCCAAGTGAAAAACGTAGTTTTTAAAGCGGACAAGAATCTAAAAAACGTATTTCAGCTGCCGGATTTGAGAAGTACAATCCAAAGAAACACAATAAACGGAAATATTAATTGCATGGAATACGATCGAATTTACTCCATCCGGAAAGGAGAATACTTTGCGGATGCGCTAAAACGTGCAGGAAAAAAGATTTTATTCCTACCAATTGCATCATCAACAAACTGCTGCCGGGACTGGGTGCCACGCACTGTGAACTCACAGCACCACGCAAATCCATTATCATCGAACCGAATGTACCCGTCATCGAGTCGAAAGCAAAGGTACATAAGAATGCACTTGCTGTCTATAAAGGTGTAAGCATCCGGCAGATCGCCGACTTTCTGGAAGCAAACCGGGAGAAGGATTATAAACTACTGACTACCCCCGAAGGCTTCAACAAGATAAAAGGAAGCCATGCAAACGGTGGATATAGATATGTATACCGAATGCTTCATCTTGTTTGATGAATGCGAGAAGCTGGTACAGGACGTGCACTACCGTGACTCTATCCGCGAACCGATGAATGATTTCTTTCGTTTCCAGAACAAGGCACTGATTTCCGCTACACCTATCGTACCCGAAAAGGACAGTCGTTTTGACGGTTTCATGCGGGTATTGATTCAGCCGGATTATGTCTATCGGCAGAAACTGAAACTGATTACTACCAACAATGTGCTGGAAACCCTGCAGGAAGTGATTGAAGCCAAGAGAGGAACTGTCTGTATTTTCTGTAACAGTATAGATTCGATAGACAGCTTCTACCGGTTGATACCCGAACTAAGCAATGCCTGCACATTCTGTAGCGAAGACGGACAATACAAGCTCTGGAAAGGAAACCGCCGCAAAAAGTCAATGATGATCACCGAACTGGAACGCTACAATTTCTTCACCTCCCGCTTCTACTCGGCGGTAGACATACTCTGCAAAAAATCCGCCTCATGTGATTTTCGTCAGTGACTTGTATGGTGCCGCGCAATCCGTTATTGACCCTGCCACCGAGGCAATCCAGATTATCGGACGTTTCCGGGGCGGAGTCAACAGTGTGACACACATCGCTTCTATCCGACCGGAACTGGAATGTATGTCTTCTTCTGAAATCGATCACTGGATTCAGGAGCTTCCACCATTTTCAACGGCTGGAAAGCGCAACTGGCACGAACTACCAACATAGGCGAACGCACCTTACTACAGGAAGCCATCGGAGAAAACTCTTACCTCCCTTATCTGGACGAAAACGGAAAGCCGGATTCGTTTCTGATAGCCAACTTCTATGAAAAGGAACAAGTGAAACGCTTGTACACCTCTGCCGATCTGCTGCACCTTGCTTACGAGCAGACCGGATATTTTGTCTTCTCGCACGAAGAACGCCTGATGCCGGTTTCGGATAATGAACGCATGGCTATCCAGCATCGTCTGGCAAAGAAAAACGGGCAGAACTGATCGTCCGGAAACTGGAAGAGATGGAAAAGATGAGCAAAGCTACCGACAAGAAAATACAGAAAAGGTATCAGCGTATGTTGATGAATCTGATTACTTCTACCGCCGCCAGGTATATATACGACTGTTTCTGCCGCTTCGGAGCGGAATTTGTAAGGGAAGCCGATTATAATGAGAATAAATTGCGGACAGCACTAAATGTGAGTAGCGAGCATACGATTAAGAAGTCCGGACAAATGCGGACATATATCCAACGTGCTTTTCCTGTGGGTGCTGAAATATCCGTGCAGGAAGCGAAAAGTATGCTCAGACAGGTATATAAAAGATGGGATTAAACACGGGACGGGGCATAACGACGAAAGAACTGGAACAATATGCGGAAATAGAAAACAGCAGGAATCGCGAAGCCAGAATGATTAAAATACTGAAACACAAATAAATGAAAGAAAATGCAGTTTTGATCCGGAAAAAGACAAAAAACATCCTATAGTTTTTTGCAAACTTATTTTAAAAACAAGTCATTTTCAGGGGTAAACCACTGATTACAAACGCTGTGACATTTTTGTTTATCCCCGTATAATACTTAGAATAAAGACAAAAAATGTCACAAGCGGCTAATTCTATTATTTACCGAATCATGAATACTTTTTCAAACGCCTGCGTGCAAAGAGGGCCAAATCAAGCACAAACACACAAACCCGCTCCCCCAAATCCATAACAGTAAATCTCCCCTTCGGTCTTTCCATAAGAGTGCAAGCCGCTCAGGTAGTAGTTTACTCCAAACCAAGTCATGATAATGGAGAGAATGGAGACTACGGACAGCAAATTGTAACACCAAGTTGTTTTTACCTTTCAGCAGCGGGATAAAACGGATATGAAGTACCAGTGCATAGACAACAATAGAGATTAAAGCCCATGTTTCTTTCGGGTCCCATCCCCAGTATCTGCCCCATGAGACATTTGCCCAGATGGCACCGAGGAAGGTTCCTGCCGTCATAAAGAATAAGCCGAGAATCATTGCCATTTCATTCAGTAAGGTAAACTCACGGATACGGAAGAGAAGCTTCACCCGATTGGTGGCAGAAAGCAGATTCATCAAGATAAGATTAAACAGTCCGTCAGCGCACAAAGTGCGAAGAATACATAGCCGATCATGATAATGGCGACATGAGACATCAGCCAATACGACTGAAGCACCGGAACCAAAGGAGTTATTTCCGGATTCAGATGGTTCAGTCCTGCCACGAAAAGCATGATTCCGCCTAACAGTCCGGCAAGCGCAGGGAGAATACGGAAACGCCGGGCAAACAAGAGGCCTCCGCCAACGAGCAGCCAGGAAGTGCAGATCATTGATTCGTAAGCATTCGCCCACGGTGCACGTTCGGAGATATACCAGCGCAGTAAGACACCGGTCGTGTGTGCAAGGAAAGCAGCGATCAGAAGAACAATCAGTATGCTGCTCAGTCTGCTCCCCCATTTGAAATCCGCGATAATCTCTCCGCAGGCTATGAAAAGTAAGATTCCGCCCAAAATCAGGTAAGCCAGACGACACCAGAAGAACAGGTTTAACTGATTATAGAGAAGCTCCGCTTTTACTCTCTGATTGTCAATAGCGGGAGTTTTACTTTTAGCTTGCTGGAAGATATGCATCATATCGACAATCTTGTCCGCTTCTTTCCAGTTATTAGTGCGGACACCATTACCCAATTCGTAGATATACCAATCCATGATTTTAGAAACAAACAGGGAATCCTTATCATGAAAGACGGTTTGTTCGTCACCTGCCGAGTACCATTTTCCCTGAACGTCGTTTTCGTCCGGGAAGAGAGGCAGAAGTTGATGTTGCATAATACGGTAGACAATATTCACCGATTCATCCAGTTTTAACAAATCCGAATCCATTCGTTTCCGTTCTGAAGCGGATTTTGCATAGATGGCATTCACTTCATCGGTCAGCACATAATTGCCGTCGGCATCAAAGACATCCTGCCATGCGATGTATTTGCCGTCTCTTCCGAACCGTTGAAGAATATCTTTATTATCGACCTTGATAAAAGGATAGCCACCCCACTCATCCGGAAAAGCGAGAAGATTCAGAAAGAACTGGTCTGAATTGATGCTGTTCAGCTTGTCCGCTCCGTAAAGTTTGCGCAGAATGGCGGAAGTGTAACTGTTGACAGGTTCAAGGCGACCATTAGGATTGAGCAGTACCAGACTGCCGAATTTCCGGGCGTGCGGGGCAGGAATGCAAGGTAGCTGCGAAGAAGAAAGCGTTTCCTGCGCATATGACGCCTGTGTACCCAAAGCACCGGATAAACCTAAAAGAGAAGCAGACAGAAAGGAGCATTCTTTTTCATCTCCCCAGTTCCCTGCGCAAACGCCCGAAACGGGACTTCTTACTGAACAGAGTCAGCACAAAGCCGGCAAACAGCAGGAAATAGCCGATATAGGTAATCTGCATACCGGGACGGTCATAACTTACGGACAACACCGTTCCCTGCTCATCCGGATCGAACGAAGACTGAAACAAGCGATAACCATCCACTTCAATCACCTTATTCATCCGGACCGTAGCCTGCAAAGGAGCTTCATTCTCCTTCTTTATCACCAGATCGCTTTCATAAGACATCGGACTGTGAGAGCCCGGATAACGCTTTAACCGGAAATCATCGAGAGTGACAGAAAAAGGCAGGGAGGCATTTCCCATCCCTGCCCCTTCATCGCGCATCATGCGGTCCACCGTTTCCCCCTCACGGATGTGATGATTCCTGTTACTCCTGCATAGTGAGTAACAGCCGCCCCCAACCAAATAAAAACCAAAGCCCCATGAAAGATCAGACTTCCTTTACTGATTCTTTTGAAATAACCTCCCTGAAGAAACATGGCCAACAGATTGACAGCCTGCAAGAGTTGCAACAAAATAAACCACGGAGCATAATAAAAGTATTCGCGCGCAACGGCCGGACCGGACGAATTTTCCACAAAAGTGGCGATTGCCAGTACCAACGCATAAACTCCCGCTAATACGTACATCAAAATCGGAGAAGCGATCAATCGAATCAGTTTCATCAGTTTTCTGTTTTTACAAATAAGCAATACCTTCTATTTCTACAAGCAGTTCTTCCCTGCATACATCGGCATAAAGATAGACAATAGGAACATCGGGACAAAGTTTGTCCATATCTTCTTTACAATCTTCGCATCCTCTTCATGCTTCAGATACACACGGAGAAGTTCCAGCTTGCCGGAATGTTCCGGAAGTTTTCTCTCCCTTCTTCCAGACCAATCAGATGCTGGATATTCTCCAGTGTGATTTCCGTCTGCACAAGCACGTCGCCCGTCACGATACTTTCTTCACCACGAATGGCGGCTGTGCCGGATATATAAATCATCTCCTGTTGATGATCGGACAACGATTTGCCTCTTTCAAACTTGGGAGTTCCCTTCTCCGCATCCGTCCGGTGGCTGATCAGGACTTCATCCGAATAGACATGGGCAGCTCTCTGCCAGTCATTATCCAACGGGATAATCTCTATTCCTCCTTTGACGGCATTGAAATCGACTAGTATTCCACCATGCTGCGTCCCGATTCCTGTGGCTGCCGGATATCCGGAAGCCCATTCCGAAGAAGCATAAAACTGCGAACGTATATCATTAAAATCCTGATAACACTGATTGCCGTACACAATATCCGTGATGCGTTCCAGATAATTCCACTGGCGGACAATATCACCGAAGCTCATCTGCTCCGCTTTCAGAATTTCTTCCGCTTTCCCGAACACCTGCTCCGACTGTTCGCGGACAGGAAGAGTCAAATCGTCGGCATAAAGTCCTCCCGCTATTATTTCCCGATAATGACCGGAAGTAACCCGAAGGTAGCGGACGGAAGAAGTCATCTGTTCTTCTACCGTCACTTCCTCACCGGCAGTTGCCGGCAACGAATGGACTTCCATGACCAGTTCTCCCACCAAAGGCTTTTGGGCTACGAGCGAAAGAACCGGACGGGGAGAAACGAAATGATCGTCCACCCATTGTTCCAGAAAAGACCGTTGGAGCTGATATTCCCGATTACCCTCACAGAATGTAAAGAATACAAGACGGACCACTTTTCCCCCATGTTCCTTTCCTTCCCCGCGAACGGCTGACAGAAGTAATTCTTCCGCCATTCGTTCCCAGCTCTTTCCTGCCGCTTTATAGATTTCACATTTTATCCGATAATATTTCATATTGCAAACTTCAATGTTTTTTTATGCCACAGACATCAATTAATGATACGAAGCTACCCCCGCCGGTTTGTCTGTACTATATACGGAAGACATCGTCTGTAGTTCCGAGTATTCTCCAGAGAGTAGAGCACATTCTTCTGGCGGTCTACCAGCAGCAGATGTACTTTCTCCTTCGGGTTCACGTGTCCCGTCCAGTTCGTAATCAGGAAACGTCCGTCGGAGAAGTACTGAAAACCTCCGAGAAACTTCAAAGGCTTTCCGGGAATATCCGCATTCGATATTTCCCAGATCGTTTTTCCTTCTGGAGTCACTTCTATCAATCTGGGGTTCTGATCTTTATCGGCAACAGCTATCAGCGTATGTCCGTTAGGCAGACGAGTCAGAGAATGAGGACCGCCGGGAACATCCAGCTTCCACACCACCTTGCCGTTTGCATCATACTCCTTCACACACTGGTCTCCATAATGAGCTACGAGGAAATGACCGTTATCCAGCCGCCGTGCATTACGCATGAATGCGAATCCGCCATCCTTCACACCTTTCGGCAGGATGCAGGTTTTTTCACAATCTTCCCTTTGGGGGATATCTCCAGCATCCGTCCTGTAACACATTCGCCAACGAAAGTATTACCATTTTTCAGGCGTTGGCAGGCAAAGACCGGACTTTTTGATTCATAATGGAAAATGGTATCGTTCTGACGGGTCATTTCGAGCACTCCGTGTCCGGTGAGAAGAGGATATTGCCGTTAGGCAATATCCACAAATCATTGAATCGGGCGCTTTGTGCTTCCACACCATTTGGTTGTTTTCCATCACAAATACGATTCCCTGCGAATAATCGGCTCCGGCAAACGTCTTGGTCTGTGCAAACAGAGAAGAGGCAGAGAGCAGAAGCGACAAAAACGCAACACTACATATCTTTATCATTATTATTCTAAGTATTAATATAAACAGATATCTTCTTTACAAAGACAACACATACTCTTCCAGTTCTTCCAATTCCTTCTCAGTGACAGGCTTATGAGGTCCGTGAACTTTCAGCATATCCTTCATTGAATAGCTGCGCCCGTCATAAAGATAGGGGAGCTGTACGCCAGCATTCATTCAGTGCCGGAACATCCATAGACAGTCCCTTGTCCGGACCCGTTGTCCAGTCTACCTTATACTGTTTCTGATCTGTATAGTACTCTCCGGAATGGCAGCTCGCACAGTTTTCTTCAAAAATCTTCTTTCCCTTCTTTTGCCTTACCGGAAAGTTTACCGTTCACAAGGTATGGGCTTGGCAACGGTTTCAGGGATTTCAGATATTCGTCGATGGATTCGTATATTTCGTCTTCACCTTCCATAAACAGAATATACTTCACACCCGAACGTACCGCTACTTCGGCATTCTTACGGATACCGGTCGCCATACAGGGCGGAGTCTGATGCGAAAGCAAGAGTGTCTTGGTATTCTTCGGATTTCCCATGCCGTCATTCAGCAAGTCCCAGTTAAGTCCGTCCATGCGGGCGTCATTCGGATGACAGGTAGCACAGCTCTGCCAGTTCTGAAACAAATAGTAGCGTCATGGAAATACATATCACCCTTTCCGACTTTCGTGAAAGCCAGCGGTGCACCCAAAACCTGCTTCTTCAGATTCTTGCCGTTCAAATCCATAGACACCAGTTCCGAAGTATAATAGTTGGCTGTGTAAATCTTATCTCCGGTAGCAACCACCGAACGGGGCCTTTCCCCTGTGTCGGGATAAAGTCGCGGATACCATATAAGAATCCCGCATCATTCGGAATATTATTCCATGACTTCACGGAAGGAGTCACCATCTCCCCCTGCTTTGCCTTCGCCAAACGTTCGTGCAAAGCAATGCGGTCAATACGAACCAGCTCCTGACTTCCGGCAGCAGCTACGATAATCTGTTTATCATCCGAGTGACAATCACCGACCACGGGTTGGCGGCTCCCTTCTGGGGAGTGTCCAACAATACGGAAGTCAGCAGTTTTCCAGCTTTCAGGTCGATAATGGACAGCGTGTTCGTAGCCATCCATCCGCGGTCCAGCTGATTGGTAGGCAACTGATAACGGGCAATCAAGTGAGTGACATACGCATACGTCTGATTTTTATCTACCGCTACAGACTTCGCATCGGTAGCGCCGTTCGGCAACATGATGCGTCCCGTCACCTTCTTTGAAGGGACATCTACGATATCGAGCTGCACTGCAATAGGATAAGCCGTAGAGGACATTTCCGGCAGATTATTGGCAATCAGCAGGCAAGAGTCGCCCGCAAACGGAGCCATAGCCACCGGTTCACGACCGACCGCAATCTTTGTCTTTACCTTACGGGTTGCCGGATCAATTTCCCACAACTCATTGTTGAAGCGTTGTGTCACCCAAAGCGATTTGGACACCGGACTGTACAAGATATCCGAAGGCGTAGCACCGCTCTTTGTTTTTGACTGCACCGAAAGTTTCTTTCCATCCAGTTCGTACATCATGCCGGTGTTTCCGTCGCATACCACCCAAAGGTTGCCGGACGGGTCTTGTGTCATGGCGTTGACGGGCGAGGAAAGGGTCACTTTCTGTTCCGCCTTCTGTCCGTCGGACGACATTTTGATTAATTCATTGCCTGCCCTGTTCGTTACAAACAAGGACTTTCCACTGTCCGCCAGAAACAAACGATCCGGCGAAACCGTCTTTGCATCTTCTTTCCAACTAGCGCAAAGAAGTATAGCTACGATACTAACAGGTATCAATATCTTTTTCATTATTTCTGTTGTTTAGTTTGAAGAGATTGAATGTACTGGCGAATATTCTCCTGTTCCTCCATGCGGGCTTGTTTCCGCTTCTTATCGTAGCGGTCGTAAAACTCCCGATCATGATCCGACCAGTTGTTCGCTTCCCGGTAGTCACCGATCTGAGGAACGAGCAAGTCGATCCAGAGAGAAACTTTACGTATCTCCTGCGGTGTCAGCTTCGTACCTCCATGACCCTCTTCCAGACGCTTGATCAGATTACTCTTGTTGGACCCTGCAAAATAAGGAGGCAACAAAGTAGGCTGGGACAAAGCACTGATCCAGTTTACTTCAGGATGATGGGCATCGCCTCTCCATGCTCTGTCGGGACCATCCGGACGGGCATGCGTCAGACTGAGATATGAGTCCGTATATTTTCTTTTACTCTGTTTGTCCACTACCTTCAGTTCTCCTTTCAAGCTCATCGGGTGTTTCACCCGTCATGACAAGAGATACAATTTCGGTCCCAGATAGGCTGAATCTCTTTCAGATAGCTGAAGTTACGTTCTCCCATTTCATCTTCCGGAGCCAATGCCTTGATTCCTTTGTCCATTGCCATGGATACCCGATGACCTGCCACCGGAACCGTATTCTTGTGTTCATGGCATCCTACACAACTCTGAACTTCGTTCGGCTGCAAGGTAGACCAGCTGCGCATCGTCTGCACTACCCTTCCCTTATCGTCCAACGCCTGGAAGTAAAGCGGTCTGCGGGCAGGTACTTTAAAGAAAGCGGAACCGTCGGGATATACATCCGTCACCCGATCACTCTTCACGTCCCAAGCGGCATTGCCGACTCCTACCGGAGAACTTGCCAATGCGCCACCTCCCTCATCATTACCATTCACCTCGCCCACACCGGCTGCACGGAATTGAATTTCTACGATACGAAGCTGTTTGATCGTTCCGGGAGCCCTCCTTTCAAGCCATTCCCTTCATAGATATTCTGCATATAATATACTCCTTCATTCTTCGTATAGTCTACAGAAGTCGAGCGGTGGAACGGACGTTTACGGGGAGCAAGCAAGATAGGCTGATTGCAGGATATCTTCGAATCAGCAACCAGTAATTCGCGTTCTCCGTTTGCATTCATCCAATAAATGCCAAACTCCATCGGATGTCCGATATGGTATCCCAGCGGAGTATAGGAAATCAGAAATTCCGTCTCGTTCAGCGGGAAAGGATGCTGGAACTGGTCAGTAAACTGTCCGTAGCTATCTATACGCTCTGCCTCGGGCTTGCGCACCGGAGCAACAAACATGACACCTTCATTCTCATCTCTTCCGGCTTCGGGATCAATAATACCCAATTTACCGTGCTGGGGATTATGATGTCCCATGAAGACAGTCATCACTTTACGTGTACCGGGAATCTGACGGGTATGCGCTACCGTTGTCGGGAACCAGCTGTTCATTCCGTAATATTCGGCCTGTCCCGTTCCGTCAGGATTCATCTGGAACAGAGGTTGCGCCCATACTTGACCACGGTCATTATAGTCCCAACGAGTGTAAACTACCCGACCATCGTCAAGCAAAGTCGGCGTAGTAGTATGCACCTGGTCGAAACCTACCTGACGCATATAACGGCCTTCACGGTCGCAGAGGTACATATTGCTGACTTCGGTAAACCAGCAATCCACCGCACTCCCGCTACGGGTAGAGTTGAAAAGTATATTCTCATCCGGCAGGTAGATGCCTTCGATATCGGCATGTCCTTTTCCGAAAGTCAGTTGCTTGACCGCACGTGTCTTTAAATCCATCTCATACAAATGGAAATCATCGTCTTTTGCAGACTTCTTCCAGGAGAAAAGCAGGTGCTGACCGTCAAAATGAAGATTAGGGTCACGATATACACCGTCTTCGTCCGTCAGCAGTGTTTCTTCCTCCGCCCAGATACCGTTCATCTTAATCTTCGACAGCGAACCGCCTGCAAAGTAGTTGCACTCGGCACGGGCATCGGAAACGCCTTCGGTATAAGCAAAGAAAGAAGGACGCAACGTTCTGAACTTCGTAAAAACAATCTCCGGCTGATTGGCAGTGAAAGTTTCCAGACGTTCGGCACGTCTTCTCTCGCACGCTTTCAGATAAGACTGGAAAGCCGCTTCAATACTTTCCGGAGTATCATTGACAGCAGTAGTAATATTCAGTTTCTGCATACGAAGGGAAAGCTGCCGGCTGAAAGAACCTCTGAACCAGTTTACATCTTTTCCGTCCTTTATGTCTTTCGCATCATTTCCATCCTGTAGCCACCAGTCATAATAAACCGGATAATCATGCATCAACATCCGGTGTGTATCTCTCACTTTTTACGTTCCAGCTCTTCCCTGTGATTCTCTTTACTTCTTTATCGTCTGAACCTCTGCAAACTGCTTCTGCATTTCGGCGATAAAACCTTTTGTGTCGGTTGGCTGGAAAGAAGTGTCCTTCGCCTGCCAGGCAAGGAACGGGACGAGCATGCAACATACCATCCCCCACTTCAACCACTTTATTAATTTCGATCTTATCATTTCAAATTCCTGTTTACCTTAAATTTACCTTTCTGAACCGGATATTACAGACCTTTCTTCAACTCTTTGTAAGCTTCTACAATCTGAATACCGCTTGAAGTACCGATGCGGGTAGCACCCACCTGAATCAATGCCAGTGCCGTATCGAGGTCGCGAATACCGCCCGCAGCTTTCACACCGATCACCGGACCTACCACACGACGCATCAATGCAACATCATGCACGTTGGCGCCTGCCGTACCGAATCCGGTAGACGTTTTTACGAAGTCCACACCTGCTTCCTTTGCAATGCGGCATACGGTTTCTTTCTCTTCGTCAGTCAGGTAGCAAGTTTCAAGAATCACTTTACAGATCACACCGGCAGGTTTGCAGATAGAAACCATATCTTCGATTTCTTTCTTTACAATGTCTGTCTGTCCCTTCTGCAAAGCACGGACATTGATGACCGTATCAATTTCGGTAGCTCCCTTGGCAATGGCATCACGGGTTTCGAATGCCTTGCACTCTACGGTATTCTGCCCCAGAGGGAAACCGATGGCCGCTCCTACACGTACACCCGAACCTTCCAGCAGTTTGACACAGGTTTCCACTTCCGCAGGGTTGATGGCTACCATCGCAAACTGATACTGACGGGCTTCTGCACAGAGTTTTTCGATGTTCTCCGCCGTTCCGAAAGGTTTCAGAAAGGTATGGTCAATCATTCCTGCCAGTTGTTCTACTGATAAATTTGCAATTACTTCGTTTATATTTTTCTTTTCCATTGTTTTAATTCGTTTAATATGTTAGTTAATTGTTAGTTCTTAAAAGTCAATACACATTTCAATACTTCACCCCGCTTCACGGCAGCGAAGGCTTCTTCTATTTCTTCGATTTTGAAACGGTGTGTGATGAAGTCGGAAGCGGAAAGTGTGCCTTCTTCAATCCATTGTGCCAGCGTGGTCATAGCCGCTTTCTCTTCCGAACGAGTAGGCCATTGATGCATATGCAGGTCGAAGTTATAAGGCGCTTTTGATAAATCGAATGTCGGATTCTTTGTCATTACACCATATACACACACGTCACCGCCCATTTTTTACCAACGGCAATACGGAATTGACTACTACATCGAGCCCTACGGCATCAATCACGGCATCGTATGAACGACCGGCAGCAGCTATAAACTCCGGCGTGCTGATTTCAGCAGGTGTATATCCGTTGTCTGCTCCCATCCGGCGGGCTACTTCCAGTTTGGCAGGAAGCATATCGACGATATCAATCTGACCCAAGCCGAACAGCTTGCCCAACTTGACGAAGCTCAGTCCTACAGGACCGGAGCCTACCACTATCACTTTCTTTCCCGGAGTCAGGTTGAAATCCTTTGAAAGCGCCCAGCACTTCACGCCAGGTGCAAGAGATCACCGCTTCTTCCGGCTGCACATGAGCAGGAACCGAGTTCTGAATTTCAAAGCTGTCCCAGCATCCCTGTTCGGGGTAGCCAGTCCTTCTTCTTTCAGTACCTCGAAATCGTTCACCACTACATATTCGCTGAAACCGCCCCAGCCGCTGTTAATACCCTGCGCGCCAAAGTCGGAGATCAGACCGCCGATAGCACGGTCGCCTACTTTAAAGTTGCGTACCTTCTCGCCTACAGCCACTACAATTCCTGCATTCTCGTGTCCCAAAGCCAGAGGATAAGTATCTACTCCGGGAAAATGTCCCGCAATCAGTTTGCTGTCGGTCGCATTGCACAGTGCCACCATTTCTGTTTTCACCAACGCCTGATAAGCATTGATGACAGGAGTTTCGACCTCTCGTATTTCTATTTTGCCGGGAGCCGGCACAATTACAGATTTCATCGTATTCTTATTCATTTTTATAGGTTATAGTTCAGTTTTTGCTATCTCTGTGTACATCTCACACAAGGCGTGATAAGCCTGATCGAAAACAGGCATCCACGCTTCGTACTTCTTCACGTTTTCGGGAATAGGCTGCACCGTCTGCTCGATACGGACAAAACGGTCGATTACAGAGAAATCAGGGAAAACACCCGCACCGATACCCGCAAGGATGGCCGCTCCCATCGAAGTTGCCTCTTCGAGATAGTTAGGCACACGGATTTCCGCCTGATAGATGTCCGCCATCATCTGACGCCAGACAGGATTCTGAGCACAGCCGCCGATCACCGTCATGCGGTCGATAGGGAACATGCTTGCGGAATATATTGATGATAAATCCGAGATTCAAGGTTCCTTCCATTACGGCACGCAACATATCACCATGTTTGTGTCCCAGCGTCAGACCGATGAAAGCCCCTTTGGCATCAACGTTCCAACGGGGAGTACGTTCACCCAGCATATAGGGAAGGAACAGGAGTTTATTCGCACCTATCGGAGAAGCAATGATCTGCTCGTCGATCAGTTCGAACACGCTGCGTCCCGATTGCTGCCAGTGCCTGTTCATTCTGGCAGCTGGTTGATCATCCAGTTGTAGGATGATCCTGCCGCCTGCATCGTTCCCGACGGATGCAGCATACCGGGCACTACATGCGCCCAGTTCATGGTACGGCGTTGTTCGTCTACAATCGGCTTTTTCGACCGTCAGTGCTACCCAGGAAGAAGAGCCCAGATAATTGTACGCAGTGCCCGGAGCCACACAGCCGACACCTACTCCGGCACAGCTACCGTCGCCGCCGCCACAGATGACGGGTGTTCCGGCAAGCAGTCCTGTCTCACGGGCAGCTTCGTTGGTGATTTCTCCGATCACGTCAATCGACGAACGGACTTCGGGGGAATAAAGAAAGATCGAGCTCTGCGGCTTCTATGATCTTTCACTCCATTGCCAACGGTTCAAATCGTAGGCATTGGTTCCCGATGCATCCGAAGGGTCTGTGGCGATAGTACCGCACAAACGGTAGTTGATGTAATCTTTCGCATTCAGCATTTTGGCAGTCTGCGCAAAGATTTCCGGTTCGTGCTTCTTTACCCACATCAGTTTCTCCACAGAGTAAGAGGCGCTGATCCGATGTCCCGTGATTTCGTAGAAATGGAGCGGGTCTATCTTTTCGGTCAACTTTGCTTCTTCTTCCTGCGAACGCTGGTCGCAATAGAGCATGTGCGGACGAAGCGGATTACCGTCTTTATCTATGCAAAGACATCCCATCATTTGTCCGCTAAGAGCTACCCGGCAATATCATTGGGTGATACCAGTTCGAGAAGTGCCTGTGTTGTGTCAACGATGGCTTTCCACCAATGGTGCGGATTCTGTTCCGCCCGGTTGCCGGAAGCATAGTCGGTAGGATAAGCAGCGGTACGCGAAGCTATCAACAGCCCCGATTCATCGAACAAAGTGGCTTTGTTCCCGCTGGTACCCAAGTCATGTGCTAATATATACATTTTATATTTTCCTTTTCAGTTAATTGAATTAGAGTGCCGCATTCGTGTATCCGGTAAGGCCGACGAAGATTCCTCCGACGATGCCGCCCAGTATAATAACTACCCAACGGGAAACGCTTCTTTCAGCAATCCGCCGCGTGTGCCTTTCGGTGTGCAGAGCACGTCTGCAAAGATGAATCCCATCGCAATCGCCCATCCCATGTCTACCCAGGGGCACTGCCGCGATTCCCCTGATGGATCAGGCTGAATTGCATCGGCAAGCCGTCGGCATCATTCAGCAATCCGGTAGAGAAGCCGAATCCGGGCAGTTTATGATTGACCAGCCAGAATGTTCCGATGATAACGGCAGCTGCCATAAATCCGCCTATCGGACCGAAGTCTTTCACCAGTTTAGGCCAGCTCATCAATACAGTGAATGTTACGGCAAAAAGCGCCGAAAATAGAGGTAATGATTCCCGGCATGATACATACCGAACATCTCATTATAGGTTTGTAACCATTCGCTCATTGTGTGCTCCTC
>VOFD01001222.1_pt1 | contig 18563 bp, 28 predicted proteins | sample 5384101 | NCBI WGS metagenome assembly VOFD01 (sample SAMN12384723, study PRJNA508395) | human gut metagenome | isolation source: healthy gut C | host: Homo sapiens
TCGCGTGGTTCTATAGAAGCTTTAGCGATGTATTCAGACATAAAAACTCCTAATGTGTATAATAAAAACGTGACCTGCCAGTTACGTAAAAAATACACATTAGGAGGACAGTATGATGTCAGAACAAAATACTGATACTAGAAGTTTAGCACATACAAAGTGGAACTGCAAATACCATGTGGTATTTGCCCCAAAATATCGCAGAAAAGTTTTTTATCAGGAGAAGCGGGAAGATATAAGAGATATTATAAGAACATTGTGCCAGTGGAAGGGTGTAGAGATAATAGAGGGAGAAATATGCCTGGATCATATACACTTATTGCTAAGTATCCCGCCAAAAATGAGCGTTTCGAGTTTTATGGGATATCTCAAAGGAAAAAGTAGTCTAATGATATTTCAAAAATATGGAAATATGAAATTTGCCTATCGAAATCGCGAATTTTGGTGTAAGGGATACTACGTAGATACCGTAGGAAAGAATACTGCAGCAATAAAAAGTTATATAGCCAATCAGTTAAAACAAGATCGGGAATATGATCAATTGAGTCTATTCGATCCAAGAGACCCGTTTACGGGTAGCAAGTAATTCAACGCGTGGCTGGCCGTTAAGGGAAAGCGAAGGAAGCGTCTGCAGCGAATTTGTTATGTGTTATCCGCCGGGAATTCCGATCCTGTCGCCGGGAGAACGGATTACCGCAGATATATTGGCCTATATTGAGTTCGCCAAATTGAAGGGCTGTTCCATGACCGGCCCGGAGGACCCGGAAATCGAGTATATAAATATTTTGGAGGAGGTTTTATAAATGGAGTTGTGGTTCAGTGAATATCATACACCGGATGTTAAATACAGTATTCGCGTCAACCGGCATTTATATTCCCATCAGAGTGAATATCAGCAGATCGACATTTATGACACCCCCGAATTCGGCAGGGCGCTGGTACTGGACGGAAATGTCATGCTGACAGAACGGGATGAATTTATCTATGATGAAATGATTACCCATGTGCCTATGGCCGCCCATCCGGGGATCGGGATGTGCTTGTCATCGGCGCGGGAGACGGCGGCGTGGTCAAAGAGCTTACCCGCTATACATCGATTCAGCGGATCGATTTGGTGGAAATGGATTATCAGGTTGTTGAGGCCTGCCGTTTATACCTTCCGGAAAATGCCAGCAAACTGGACGATGAGCGGGTACATATCTATTTTGATAATGCTCTGCGCTTTATTCGGCGGTGCAAAGATGCCTACGATCTGATTATTGTGGATTCTATGGACCCTTTTGGTCCGTCGGAGGGCCATTTTACCCGGGAATTTTACGGCATATGCTATAATGCCCTGCATGATGACGGTATTCTGGTGAATCAGCAGGGAAGCCCTTTTTATAAACATGATGCGGATGAAATCCAGCGAAGCCATAAACGGATTGTTTCGACATTTCCGATCAGCCGTGTCTATCAGGCTCATATTCCGACCTATGCCGCCGGATACTGGCTTTTTGGCTTTGCGAGTAAAAATATCATCCGATTGACAATGTCCATCTGAAGCAATGGAAGGATTTAAAGCTGGAAACCCGGTATTATACGCCAAGGCTGCATATCGGTTCCTTCTTTCTTCCGGCATTTCTTGAAAATATGTTAAAGGAGGTCGAGTAGCCTGTGAAACCAAATATCGAGACATTTATCGGCTGTGAGAGCGATTACGGGGACGCGGATATGGTCATATTCGGAGCGCCTTTTGATTCCACGACCAGTTATCGGCCGGGGGCCAGGTTTGGTTCATCGGCGATGCGGCATGAAAGCTTTGGTCTGGAAACCTACAGCCCTTATCAGAACAGAGATTTAACGGATTATAAGATTTTTTTTGACGGCGGCGATCTGGAGCTGTGCTTCGGCAATTCCAAAACAGCGCTGGCGGATATAGAAAATTGTACAGAGCATATACTGGCGGATCATAAAATTCCGGTATTATTAGGGGCGAGCATCTGGTGACGCTGGGCAGCGTACAGGCGGTATACAAAAATATCCGGAGATGCACATCCTTCATTTTGATGCCCATGCCGATCTGGGGACGAATATCTGGGGGAACCGCTGAGCCATGCCTGTGTCATGCGGCGGTGCCATGACTTACTGGGAGACGGCCGGATTCATCAGTTCTGTATCCGAAGCGGCGAGCGGGAAGAATTTTTATTTGCAAAGGCACATACGGATTTTCATCCCTTTGATTTTACGGGGCTGGAACCGCTGGTCTGCGCGCTTGAGGAAAGCCGGACGCCGGTGTATCTGACGATCGATCTGGATTGTCTGGACCCTTCGGTATTTCCGGGAACGGAACGCCGGAAGCCGGCGGCGTTTCATTTCTTCAATTATTAAAGGCCATTGTGTCGGCCGGCCGTCTCAATATCGTCGGCGCCGATGTCAATGAACTGGCGCCGATGCTGGATGCAAGCAGGGCGTCCACGGCTGCGGCATGCAAAGTCCTGCGTGAATTGTTACTGTCCATAGGTTCCGGAAAAGAAAGAGAGTGAAAAAATGAGCAGAGTTTTAGTTATCGGCTGCGGCGGTGTTGCGTCTGTAGCCATCAGAAAATGTTGTCAGGTAAGCGATATCTTCCAGGAGATCTGTATTGCCAGCCGGACGAAATCCAAATGTGACCAGCTTGCGGAAAACTTAAAAGGAAAACAGCTACAAAATTACAACAGCCCGGGTGGACGCGGACGATGTGGAACAGGTCATCGCATTGATCGAAGCCTATAAGCCGGATCTGGTTATGAATATTGCCCTGCCGTATCAGGATTTGACGATTATGGATGCCTGCCTGGCCTGCGGCGTCAACTATATGGATACGGCAAATTATGAACCGGAGGATACGGAAGATCCGGAGTGGAAAGCCATTTATGAAAAACGCTGTGAAGAAAAAGGTTTCTCGGCGTATTTTGACTATAGCTGGCAGTGGGCGTACCGGGAAAAATTTGAAAAGGCGGGACTGACAGCCCTTCTCGGATGTGGATTTGATCCGGGAGTGACACAGGCTTACTGCGCCTATGCGAAAAAAACACGAATTTGACACGATCGATACCATTGACATTCTGGACTGTAACGGCGATCACGGTTATCCCTTCGCAACGAATTTTAATCCGGAAGTGAATCTGCGGGAAGTATCCGCTCCGGGAAGTTACTGGGAAAACGGCCGCTGGGTGGAAATTCCGGCCATGAGCATAAAACGAAAATATAACTTTGACCAGGTCGGAGAAAAGGATATGTATTTGCTGCACCATGAAGAAATTGAATCTCTGGCGGAAAATATTCCGGAAGTAAAACGGATCCGGTTTTTTATGACCTTCGGACAGAGCTACCTGACCCATATGCAGTGTCTTGAAAATGTCGGGATGCTGTCGACCGTACCGGTAGTGTTTGAGGGACAGGAAATTGTTCCGATTAAATTTTTAAAGGCGTTACTGCCGGATCCGGCGAGCCTCGGACCGCGGACCCATGGCCGGACAAATATCGGATGTATTTTCACCGGAAAGAAAGACGGCAAAGAAAAGAGCTACTATATTTATAATGTGTGTGACCATCAGGCCTGCTATAAAGAAGTGAAAGCCAGGCGATCAGCTATACGACCGGTGTTCCGGCGATGTGCGGCGCGCTGATGCTTTTTAACCGGAAAATGGACACAGACCGGGGTGCATACCGTCGAGGAATTTGATCCGGACCCATTCCTGGAGGCGCTGAATACTTACGGACTTCCATGCCGGGAATCCCATGCGCCTGTTTTGGTGGATGCATGATGGACGACACGAAGAATAACCCGGCATTTTCCATGCTGGATGGGGCAGTGATGCAGCGGCTGGCAGCATTGCCCACGCCATGCTATGTCATCTGTGAAAAGCAATTAGAGGAAAACGCGAAACGATTAAAGGCCATCATGGACGATACCGGATGTAAAATACTGCTTGCCCAAAAAGCATTTTCAAATTTTAACTTTTACCCGCTGCTTTCCGGATATCTGTCCGGAACGGAGGCCAGCGGCCTCTACGAGGCCCGGCTGGGCCGGGAGCAGATGCCGGATAAAGAAGTCCATGTGTTCTGCGGGGCGTACCGGGAAGACGAATTTGCGGAATTATTAAACTATGCGGATCATATCGTCTTTAATTCGCCCGGTCAGTTGAAAAAATACGGCAAAAGGCAAAGGCCCAGGGAAAAAGCATCGGGATCGGATCAATCCCAATGCTCTACCCAGGAAGGGCATGCCATCTATGATCCCTGTGCGCCGGGCAGCCGTCTGGGGGGTGACACGGGAAAGCTGGGACAAAGAAATGACGGAAGAACTCACAGGACTTCTGGACGGACTTCATTTTCATACATTGTGTGAGCAGAATTCCGATGCTCTGGACATTACCCTGAAAGCGGTTGAAGACGGATTCGGGGATATTCTGCCCCGGATGAAATGGATAAATATGGGCGGCGGGCATCATATTACCCGTCCGGATTATGACCGTGAGCTTCTGAAAAAAATCATTTGTTCCGTGAAAAATAAATGGAAGCTGGAGGTTTATCTGGAGCCGGGGAAGCGGTTGCGTTAAACGCCGGATATATGGTGACCCGGGTGCTGGATATTGTCGAAAATCATTCTGTGAAAAATGCCATTCTGGATGTCAGCGCGGCCTGTCACATGCCGGACGTCATTGAGATGCCTTATATGCCGCCGCTGTATGGGGGCTGTGCCCAAAAAGACGGACGAAAATACTTACCGCCTGGGCGGACCGACCTGCCTTGCCGGGGACGTCATCGGCGACTATACCTTCAAAGAACCGCTAAAAATGGGGGATGTGCTGGTCTTCGGAGACATGGCTATCTACACCACCTGTAAAAATAATACATTTAACGGGATGGCGCTGCCGGATATCTGGAAGATGGACAGAGAGGGGCGGCTGATCCGGCTGACGGCGTTTGGTTATAAAGATTTCAAAATGCGATTAGGCAGAGCGTAGGTTTTGGGACCTCCCGGAATTTTGATTCCGGGAGGTTTTTTCTGTATTTGCAGGGGTTCTGTGGTAAAATAAAGATTAGTAATGAAAGCAAAGGAGCCAAGGTTATGGATAAAAAAAAAAAGGACTTCTGGAGTTTATGATCGATGTGCAGAATATACCGGAATTACGGGGAAAAAGCGGAAGATTTACTGGCAAAGATGCAGGCGGAAAAACGTCCCATCCGATGTTTTGTGCGGAGATGCTGAAAATCGCAATTCAGGGCGGTTACCGGGTGAATGGAGCGGAGGTTGCAAAACTTCGTTCTCAGAAAGAGGGATATGAATTTTCGGATGCGGTTAAAGCGGGGAAGGGGCGCTGCTGGCCTTTTGACTATTCTTATTATATAGAGAAAACAGATAAACCGAATTGGAGACGCATTATGAATAAAAAGCATTTAACCCTTGGAATTCTGGCCCATGTGGACGCAGGCAAAACCACATTGGCGGAAGGAATTCTTTTTCAAAGCGGAAGTATAAGAAAGCTCGGAAGAGTGGATCATGGCAGCGCTTTTCTGGATACATATGCTCTGGAGCAAAAGCGGGGGATTACGATTTTTTCAAAACAGGCGGAGTTTACGCTGGAGCATCGGTCGGTGACGCTGCTGGATACGCCGGGGCATATAGATTTTTCAGCGGAGATGGAGCGGACGCTGCAGGTACTGGATTATGCGGTGCTGGTCATCAGCGGCGCCGACGGCGTTCAGGGCCATGTGGGGACGCTCTGGCGGCTTTTAGAGCATTATCAGGTCCCGGTCTTTATTTTTATCAATAAAATGGATCAGCAGGGAACGGACAGGGCGGCGCTTCTTTCCGGGCTTCGTCAGAAGTTCGGTGAAGGCTGCGTGGACTTCAGCGGAGATTTGGAGTCATCAGGTGGATGGAAAATATTGCGGTGTGCAGTGAAAAGCTTCTGGAAAAATTTCTGGAAGAGGGAAGTCTTGAAAAAGACGATATCCGACGGCCATTGCAGGGCGTCACACATTTCCATGTTATTTCGGTTCAGCCCTGAAAATGGACGGTGTCGATAAGCTGCTGGAGGGTCTGGATGAATATACGATGGCGCCGGGTAGGCGGGGCCTTTGGCGCCCGGGTTTATAAGATTTCCAGAGACGATCAGGGAAACCGTCTGACCCATATGAAAATTACCGGAGGCATTTTAAAAGTCAAAATGCCGGTGAGCGGTGGAAAGACCGGGGACGGTGACGGCTGGTCGGAAAAGGTGGATCAGATCCGTATTTATTCCGGCGCCGGATATGAGACGGTAAACCAGGTTTCTGCCGGACAGATCTGTGCGGTGACGGGGCTTGACCGTACGTTTGCAGGCGAAGGCCTGGGCGGTGAAAAAGGCCTCGGAAAAAATGACATTAGAGCCGGTGCTGACCTATGAAATCTGTCTGCCGAAGGGCTGTAATGTCCATGAAATGTTTTTGAAATTAAAGCAGCTCGAGGAAGAAGAACCACAGCTTCAGATTGTCTGGGATGACACTTCCGGAGAAATTCACGGAAAAAGTCATGGGAGAGATACAGATAGAAATTTTAAAAAGCCTGATAGCGGAACGGTTTGGCGTCGATGTGACCTTTGGGGCGGGCAGTATCGTTTATAAGGAAACGATTAAAACGACGGCAGAGGGCGTGGGCCATTATGAGCCATTGCGCCATTATGCGGAAGTCCATCTGCTTTTAGAGCCGGGAGAGCCGGGCAGCGGTCTGGTGTTTGAAACACGGTGCAGCGAGGATCTGCTTGACCGGAACTGGCAGCGTCTGATCCTTACCCATTTGGGTGAAAAAACGCCATCGTGGGGTGCTCACGGGAGCAGAGATCACAGACATGAAGATTTCTCTGGTCGGCGGGCGGTCCCATGCGAAGCATACCGAAGGCGGCGATTTCCGTCAGGCGACCTACCGGGCGGTACGGCAGGGACTGAAACAGTGTCAGAGTGTCCTTCTGGAGCCGGTGTATGCCTTTTGCCTGGAAATACCTTCGGATAAAACCGGAAGAGCGATGGCAGATATTCAGCGGATGTCCGGTGAAATTTTCCGGTCGGAGACGTCCGGCGAAATGGCAGTGATTACAGGGAAGGCTCCGGTTATCTGTATGCGGGATTATGCTTCGGAGGTTATGAGCTATACCCGTGGGCTGGGACGGCTGAGCTGTACGCTGAAGGGCTATGAACCGTGCCATAACAGTGAAGAAGTGGTGGAGTCTGCAGGGTATGATGCAGAGGCAGATCTGGAAAATCCGACGGGCTCCGTATTCTGTACCCATGGCGCCGGATTCAATGTGCCATGGAATGAGGTGCCGGAGTATATGCACGTAGAAAGCTGTCTGAAGGCATCAAAAAAAGTGCGGAAGCGGCGTCGGATATTCCGGAAAGCAGCCGGCGTCCGGGAGGCAGCAGCCCGGAATTTTCCGATGATAAGGAGCTGAAAGCGATTTTTGAACGGACCTACGGTCCGGTCAAGCGGCGTGAAGCGGTGGGACGACGGGAAATTTCTGTATCGGATATGAAGGTCCCTGAAAAAAAGAGCCGGAAGAAAGCTATTTGCTGGTGGATGGATATAATATTATTTTTCCTGGGAGGAACTCAATGGGCTGGCGGCAGTCAATATTACCAGCGCCCGGAATGCGCTGATGGACATTCTTTCCAACTATCAGGGATTCCGGAAGGATACGCTGATCCTTGTTTTTGACGCTTATAAAGTGGAAGGAAACCCGGGACAGGTGTATAAGTATCATAATATTTATGTTGTATTTACGAAAGAAGCCGAAACGGCGGACCAGTATATTGAAAAAACCGTGCACAAAATGGGACGGCGGCATCAGGTGACGGTAGCGACCTCCGATGCCCTGGAACAGGTGATTATTCTCGGCCAGGGCGCCCGAAGGCTTTCCGCCGGCGACCTGAAAGAAGCGGTGGAGCAGGCCAGCCGGGAAATCCGTGAGATTCTCAAAGAACGGAGGGATACCGGAAAGAACTATCTCCTGGAAGCCTTGCCGGAGGAACTGGTTTCTGAAATGGAGGACGTCCGCCTTGGGAGAAAAAACTGAAATAAAGAAATTTTCAGAGATGCAGACGGAATTTAAGGATAAATAACAGGGCGGCCTGCAGCAGCAGGATAGCCGGAATACCGATGACAAAACGGGGATGTCTGGTTTTATGATGAAAGCCATACATCCCTATTTCTGCCGATACTTCCGCCGATAAGGGCGAGGAGGAAGAGGGTGGCCTCAGAAATACGCCATTTGCCATGGATGGCCCGGTATTTGTCGATACCGTAGACAATCAGGGTCAGAATGTTGATAACAATAAAATAAATAAGAGTGATTGTGGATATTTTCAAAAATAACACATCCTTTTCAATAATTTTATAGAATTGATGTATACTATCATAACAGACCCTATGAAGTTTGACCAGATTTAACGGAGGTTTATAATGCATAAAAAATTATATTTTTAGATGTCGACGGAACACTTGTAGATTTTCACGGAGATTTGCCGGAATCGGCCCGGGAGGCGGTGCTGCAGGCCAAAGCCAACGGGCATCGGCTGGTTGTATGTACGGGCCGGCTGAAAGCCCAGATTTATCCGGGCAGGTGCTCGCGATGGGCTTTGATGGGATCATCGCCCGCGGGAGCCTATGTGGAGTGCGACGGCCGGGAAATTTACCGTCATGTGGTGGATTCGAACATTTAAGAAGAATCACCGATTACTTTGAGGCGGCGGATATTGCGTATTGTTATCAGACAGCGGACGGAGTGATCGTGACGGAATCGAATCAACGCCGGATCAATCAGCATTTTTTGATGCGGGAATGGATGAAGCGAAGATAAAAAAGTTATGATCGTGGATATCCGGGCGGTCGATCACATCGGAGACCGGAAGGATGTGGAAAGGGGGGCCTATTACGATTCGGGACGTACGGTGGGCGAGCTTCAGGAGGCTCTCGGTGATTATTTTAAAGTTGAAGCTTCGAGTTATGAAAAAGGCGACAGTGACAGCGGGGAATTCACCTGCGCCGGTGTGAATAAGGCGACGGGAATTGCCCGTTATGTCAAAATGGGTTGGGCGGATATGAAAGACACCATCGGTGTTGGCGATGGTCCAAACGATATGGAAATGCTCCGTACAGTGGCAGTCTCGGTGGCCATGGGGAACGCTTCGAGGATTTAAAGGCGCTGGCCGATGTGGTGACTGATGATGTCGGTGAAGACGGAATAAAAAAAATGCCTTCAGAAAATTAGGTCTTATCTGAAGGCATCCGTGAGGGTCAAATACCGGGAATCAGTTCCAGAAGAAATACCGCCAGGCAGGCAGCCGCAGAAACCTTGATGAGGCTGCCGCCACGCCAGGCTGTGATAATCGCGACAATAAAGCCTGCAAGGGCGGACCAGAAGCTCTGGGTGGCCGACAGGATGGCCGGGAAGGTCATCACGGAAAGGGTCACGTAAGGTACATAATATAAGAAAGAGCGGATATAGGTGTTTTTGATTTCACCGCGGATAAATGTCAGCGGCAGCAGGCGGATTAAATAGGTCACGCCGGCCATAACAAAGATATAAATATAAATATTGTGGGACATAAAGGGGCCTCCTTGTAAATCGGTGAATCGTTTTAAATACTTTCGTCGTCGGGGTCTTCGGGAATCGGGAAGAGAACGGCGGCGCCTCCGGCAATGAGGAGGGTGAGCAGGATAATCCGAAAACCGGAAGAAATGCTGTTCAGTACCGGAATCCATGTGAACAGAAGACTGACGGCCATGGATGTCAGGACAACTCCGGCGATAATCCGGCTGTTTTTTGAAGGCGGTACAATGACGGCGATAAACATGCCGTAAAGAGCGACGCCAAGGGCGCTGAGAACCCGTCCCGGCAGGATACTGCCGGAGAGAACGCCTAAAAAAGTACCGAAAGCCCATCCGGGAGAAGCGACGCTGATTGCGCCGTAGATGTAAAGGGATCCAGTTTTCCTTCTTTACAGCCGCAGATGCCGAAAATTTCATCCGTGTTGCCATAGGCAATAAAGAAGCGGTGAAAAAGGCGGAACGCCGGTCGAGTTTCTGGGAAAGGGCGCAGGACATCAGACAGTATCTTAAATTAATGACGAGCTGGGTGAAGGCCATTTCCGCATAGGATGAAGCGGCGGTGATAATTCCAAGGCCGGCAAACTGTCCGGCGGAAGTCAGGTTGGTCAGGGACAGAAGGACTGCCTGAAAGGCGGTCATTCCGGCATTTTTTGCCATAATACCAAATGTAAAGGATACGGCCATATAACCGAGAGCAATCGGAATACCGTCTTTCATTCCCTGACGGAATGCAATTCTATGATTCATAACAAATCTCTCCAATATGATTTTTTCAACCCCTATTCTAGCACGAATATAGATATTTGTAAAATAAATACTTAAGACTTTGCAATTTTTCCGGTTGTGTATATAATAGAATAAGGAAAACCGTGTACGACAGAGAGGAGCATATCCGAATGATAAAAATATACAGGACAGATGATTGTTCAATTCATGAAGAAGAAAATATTCAGGAAGGCGTATGGGTACAGATGGTTCAGCCTTCCAGATCGGAAGCCATGCATATAGCCAATGAGCTGGATATCGACGTCGATGATATTATGGCTGCGCTGGATGAAGACGAAAGTTCCCGTATTGAACTGGAATCCGGATATACGTTGATTCTGGTGGATATCCCGACGGAAGAAGTCCGTCATGAAAAGCGGGTGTATACCACCATCCTCTGGGCATTATTCTGATGCAGAATATGATTATTACGATATGCACAGAAGATACGCCGATACTTCACCGTTTTGTAAAAGGCCGGGTGCGGGAATTCAGCACAAAAAAGAAGATGCGTTTTGTTTATCAGATCTTGTTTCATGTGGCATCACTGTATCAGGCAGATCTGCGCGTACTGGATAAAAAACGGATATCGATTGAAGAACGTATTGGGGATAACACAGAGGATGTGGATTTAATTGATCTGCATGAACTGGAATCCACACTGGTCTATTTTGCCACATCCCTTCGGGCCAACGGTGTCGTTCTGGACAGGCTGACCCGGTATAAACGGCTGGAACAGTATCCGGAGGATCAGGAGCTTCTGGAAGACGTTATCATCGAGAACAAGCAGGCCATCGAGATGACCACGATTTACAGGGATATCATCAACAGTACCCGTGAGCTGCTGTCTTCAGTCATCGACAGCCGGCTGAATAATGTCATGAAGTATCTGACATCGATCACGGTCGTTATGGCGATTCCGACGATTATTTCAGGGCTTTACGGGATGAATGTGAATTCGGGCGGCATGCCTTTTGCCAATTCCATACAGGGATTTTCCATTGTCTGTGTGATCACACTGCTGATATGTGTTCTGGCACTGTGGCTGCTCCGGAAACAAAAGATGTTATAAATGACAGAAAATGAGAAGAGGTTAAAAATGAACATGAAGAACAGACTGATAAAGATGACCTTTCTGGCAATGATGATTGCTATCGGCGTGGTAATTTCGCCGATTTTGCGGGGTTGAGGGAATGTGCCCGATGGCCCATTTAATCAATATTGTATGTTCGGTGATGATGGGGCCGTGGTATTCGCTCGTTTGCGCGACGCTGATTGGAATTATACGAATGATGTTTATGGGAATACCGCCGCTGGCGCTGACCGGCGCTGTATTCGGCGCCTTTCTTTCCGGGATGCTCTACCGGGTGTCCGGAGGACGTATGATTTTGCTGTGGTTGGGGAAGTTATAGGTACAGGAATTATCGGAGCGATTGTCTCCTATCCGGTGATGGCCTTTCTTATGGGAAGAGGCGGCCTGTCACTGATGTTTTATGTGCCGTCCTTTATCTGCGGAACGCTGATTGGCGGCAGCGTGGCATTTATTTTCCTGAAATATCTGAATAAAGCGAAAATGCTGGTGAAGATGCAGCAGATGCTCGGCTCACAGGTGCAGGAAAAGCCGTCGGATCTGAGAATGGATGCGGCAGGCATCGGATTTCTCGGAATCATCGTTTATCTGGCCGTATTTGTTGTGGCAAAAAATATTTTCAAACTGACCGGCGTTATGGCGAAGGCTTTTCCGATAGCTGCGCTGATTCTTGTGGAAGCGATCGCGATTGTATATTATGTTACCCAGTCTAAAAAAGAACAGGAGCATCCGAATGTTTAAAGATAAGAAAACTCAGGCAGATGGAAACATCTGCCTGACTGCTGAAAAAAATAATACAGAGATGATCCTTCGGGCGATTGAGGCGATGCGGACCAGAGTTAAAACGGAGGCGCCGCTGATCCACTGTATTACAAATCCCATCTCTATTCATGACTGTGCCAATGTTGTGCTGGCAGCCGGAGGGCGGCCGATGATGGCGGAACATCCGGCGGAGGTGGCGGAGATTACGGTGACAGCGGGTGCGCTGGCCTTAAATCTGGGGAATATTACCGATGCACGCAGAGAATCCATATTGATCGCGGAAAAAGCGGCGATGGCGGAAGGAATTCCGGTAATCCTGGATATGGTCGGTATCGGATGCAGCGCCTTCCGAAGGGCTGTCGTTATGAAATTTTTGGAACAGAAAATTCCGGGAAAACCGCTCATTTTAAAGGGAAATATGTCGGAGTTAAAGGCGCTGGCCGGTGAATCCTGCGGTGTCAGCGGTGTCGATGTCCGTCCGGAGGATATGCTGTCAGAAAGCAATCAGTCCGAAGGGGTGCGCCTGGCGAAGGATGTGGCCCGGACTTATGGGGCCGTCGTCCTGGCTTCGGGAAAGACGGATCTGGTGACCGATGGTGAACGGGTATTTCTGGTGGATAACGGTTCAGAGATGATGGGACGGATTACAGGAACCGGATGTATGCTGAATGTATTGACGGGAACGTATCTGTCGGCGGCAGAGCCTCTGCTGGCAGCGGCGGCCGCCTGTGTGATTCTCGGAATCAGCGGTGAAATCGGTGCTGAGAATTGTCAGGGAACGGGCAGCTTTCAGGTCATGTTTCAGGATGCTCTGTTTTCTGTGGATGAAAAAGATATACGCGGGAGAATCCGCCTGAGAGAGATTTAAGTTTGAATATTCGGAGGGATTTTTGTGGATGCAAATGAAAAGTTCATATATATGACGACGGAACCGGTGCCCCGGCTGGTGACGTCACTGGCGGTGCCGACGATTATCAGTATGCTGATTACATCCTTTTATAATATGGTGGATACCTTCTTTGTCGGCCGGATCAATACATCGGCCACGGCAGCGGTCGGGGTCGTTTTTCACTGATGGCGGTGATTCAGGCCATCGGTTTCTTTTCGGCCACGGTTCGGGAAATTATATTTCCCGGAAGCTGGGAGAACGGAATACGGAAGAAGCTTCGCTGATGGCATCCTTTGGCTTTTTTGGCGCTGATTGCCGGCGCGGTACTGATGGCCGGAGGTCTGATCTTTACAGAACCGCTGGCAAGACTTCTCGGTTCCACAGAAACGATTCTCCCTTATGCCATGGATTATCTCCGGTATATTTTGATCGGTGCGCCCTATATGACGGCATCTCTGGTTTTAAATAACCAGCTTTCGTTTTCAGGGAAATGCCTTTTATGGGATGATCGGTATTGTGGTCGGGGCTGTTATAAATATTATTCTTGATCCGGTACTTATTTTCGGAATGGGAATGGGTATTGCCGGAGCGGCAGTGGCTACGATTATCAGTCAGTTCATCAGCTTTCTCATATTACTTCGAATCTGCCTGAAGGGCCCGGAATTCGGATTCGCTGGGGAAATTTCCGGCCGGATTTTCATTTTTTTAAAGAAGTTTTCCGGGGTGGTTTTCCATCTCTCTGCCGTCAGGGTCTTGCCAGTGTGGCGACGATCGCCCTGAATGTGGCGGCCGGAGTTTATGGCGATGCGGCAATCGCCGGAATGTCGATCGTTTCAAGAATCGCCATGTTTGCCAATTCGGCGCTGATTGGTTTTGGCCAGGGATTTCAACCGGTCTGCGGTTTTAATTATGGCGCGAAATTATATCATCGTGTCCGGGAGGCTTTTTATTTTTGCGTCCGGTATTCGGCGGTCTTTCTGTGTGCCGTCTCCATTGCAGGGTCTATCGGGGCGACGGAGCTTATCGGTCTTTTTTCGGAAGGGGGACATGGCGGTCGCTGCCGTCGGTACGGCGGCGCTGCGGTTTAGCGGCTGCCCGCCATTTCTCTGCCTTGCGCGGACTGCCTTCTTACACGAATAATCTGTAATATCATCAAACCTTTCTCTTTAAATGTGCAAAATACATTTTAAATCTTTTTGCCAAGCAATGCTCCCATGTTGGTAATTACAAAATTTCCATTATCCATCTCACGAATAAATTCCTCATCAACCATGTTGTGGATAATAGCATCTCTATTACTTGGTAATGGCAATTTCATCAATGTATAATAAGCGGCACAATCCAATAGTTCTGTTACCTTAGATGCAGAAACATTCTCCATAGCTATTCGCAGTTCAAACGGTTTCTGTTCAAAGGAAAGCCATAGTTTACGCTCTTTTTCCGGATAATCCTTCAGTTTTTTTCTTATACGAACCAACACGAATAAATTCTATTCCTTTGAAACTGGTCGATTGTATTCACTGCCGCCGGTATTTCCATCACTACCACAGTTCCTTTATCCGTACTTACCTCAATAAACTTAAAAAAGTCCACCCTAGGTTTTAATCCACCCGCCAACCAGTTTTCAAGTTCTTCATTGCCTTTTTTAGCTTTTTCGGTGAAAATGATGTTCCTTGAATCTCATGTGTTTTATCATTTATTCCCCATAATAGATACGCTTTTTTCCTTATTACAAATAGTAGCAGAATTGCTCAGTGCTGATATATATTCACCAATTAATTCCGGTTCACAATTATTTACCTTGTATTCCAACCATTCGGTTTCCTCCGGCATTTGACGCAATCGTTCAACCAAACTTACATAATATTCTTGTTCCGAATTCATATGTTCACCTTCTTTCTTTTTTACACATAACCTTTAAAAAATTCCACTATATAATATTTCTCTTTTCTCTTATAACATCCATGATTTTTTCCTAACCCAGCATATAAGTCTTTATTCTCTTGACACTTTCTTTGCAAACCAATTATATTCATTAACAAATAATCAAGTCTATGTAATTTGTACCCAATCGAACCTTATCATAAAATTCATTAATCGACTTATCATCTTTATATTCATCACTTATACAAATATAATATTGCTCATCCCCGAAAAAAGTCTTTTGCATTTCCTTTTCGTCCGGATATAATGCATTATAGCAATCCTCATTTATCCAAAAGTCACTTTTATTGTGATTACAATCGTGACACGCTAAAATTAAATTTTCAATATATCCCGCTTCTTTTTTTGTTTTTAAATTTGGGGAATTTTTCATACAAGAAATGGTCTATTTCAAATTCATTCTTTTTTATCAAATCAATGGACACGCCACAATATGCACATTTACCATTATATGCTTGCACAAATTTCAACTTATATTTTCTGAATTATCGCTTATATAAGTATGCATATCTTGTGCATGCGGATGTTCCTTTTTATCAGAGCTTCAATCTTCTTTTTCTTCTCTTTAATATCCACTAATTCCGGACAATACTTAGTTCTTCTATAATCCATATTTTATCCTTCTACCTTATCTTGCAATTCATGAAACAACTTAATTACTTCATCAATATCATTCTTAGTAAACTCATCAAATCTTCCTTGGCCATTTACAGAATTAACTATTTTTTCAACCATTACTTTTTCCCAGCTTGTATTCTTTTCCATCTCAAATGCAATTTTACATTACCTCAAATATATTTCTAACAGACTGTTCTATCAACATGGGAAGTTTATCATCATAATACTCTTCTGGTTTTTTCCCACATTTGGGATCATATTTAGAGATTGTTTCATAATCGTCATCCACCTCATTTTGCGTTATCACAACAACCTCTATGAAGGGAAAATATTTCTTTTTAATATGATTTTAAACTCTTCTCCCGTGAATTTTCCTGTTGTTGCAGTTCTATTTTCAAATAATCTGGAATCTATAAATATAATATTTGCTGACTTAACCTCTTGGATTATTAATTAAACTCTCATAACCTTCATCTGGATTAAACCTTATATCCGAATATTCAAAAGCACACATTGGACTTTTGATATCTATCCAAATATTTTGCCAATGCTGGTTCTGGATTATCATCAATATACAATATTTTCAAAAGACATTACAATTTTTCCTCCTATTGTGAATCTGATGGAAAATCCACCTTCTCCCTTCTATTTTTGTATCTCACCGCCTGACATTATACAAGTATTATTTACAATCCACATACCAAGTCCATGTCCATTTGCCCTCGTTGTTTCATGTACTTCTAATATTTTTCTAGGATTTGTTTTTGTATTTATCGTCAAGCCCCCTTTCCATTATCACTATATTTTATCTTTAGAAAACCATTTATTTCTGCACATTTATTGTCACATTCAATTTTAGGGTATTATCATTTTGCTGTACACTATTCAAAAGTAAATTATCAAAAACAACTTGCAGTATATCTTCTGAAATCTGATAAATAATATCCTCTTCCATCAAAATTTCAATACTTAGCCATGCATAATCTCTTTCCCATACCTGTTTACTAGCAACCAATATATCTGCAATACTCTGATAATGTGCTTCAAATTGTTTTTTTTTCAACCTCCCAACATTGTATCCATAAATGTTATCAGCTTTTTTCCAACAACATCATTGTTTTTTAGCAAATATGGTACATTTTTATACGACTTTCGCGTTTTATCTACTGAATTAAGTTCATCCCACATTCCATATTCCTTCAACGCATCTACAATGTTATTGTAATTTTCAAATATTGCATTCTGTCATTTTTCATTTCATGGGCAATTGAAGATTTTTTTAATCCTGTTGTAGCTAATACATTCAATATTCTAATATCATTTATATCTTGCCTCCACAGCTTCTTTATCTTTTTGATATTGCTTACCTTTTTTTATAACCTTTAATCTCAGCAGCTAATTGTTTTTCGCTTCATCCCGTGTAAATTCATTTATAGATGACGGCTTACTAATGACTCTATCTGATACTGGTGTTCTCTTCTGCTCATCCGGTTGATTTTTATATTAATTTTTCTTATAATGTTCTGTCTATATCTCTTTAAACTCTTTAATACCAATCAGTATAATTTCAACAAATAATTGATAATAAATATTCTCATCTAATCCTTTGTCTATTCGCCATATCTTGGGACTGCATTTTTTTTTATCAATCAAAACATAACCAGCCATTTGATTTTTCTCACACGCCATGCCCCTGATGGATTGAAGCTCGCAGCAGGTGATTTTCTGATCTTTACCAATCCAAGCTGTCCTTTTTTCCTTCATATGAAGATATGCTAAATGCATTCTGTATAATATTTCCTGCCTCCACATTCTGTGAGTATCTAAATATTTATACATAAATTTGTTTTATCCTCATTTGAAGAAGTCAGATTTAAAAAGAAATTAGCCGAAAAGTCCCCCCACTTTTTATAACAGAGTCAATATCATCATCTACAAGTTCAACAATCTCTGTTCCTTTTAATTTTTTGATCACATCTGTCTTTATTTCAAATTTCTTTATATCAACATCAGGTCAATACCTTGATGCACTACTTTCAAATTCATCAGATTTTACAGTTGTTGTCAGAGCGCCATCGCTATACTGTAAAGCAATATTGCTTCGACAGTTGATCCCTGCTTCCAGCTGAAAATGTACTGAACAATCTTGTCATATTTATCAGCAATAATTTTATTCCATTGAAGTATCATAATAAGTTTTTTTTTCAAGATATTTACACAAATTCTCTATTCTTTTGCCCATTTTTCCCCTTTAAACCTACAATGGTTATATCTGTTCCCTTATCACAAGCAGCAGAGTTTTCTTCTTAAAACAGGAAGTATTCCAACTGTTTTCCATATGACTCCTACAGATTTTGTTTTTTGATTTCATACACACACTACGGCCTAATCTTAGACAAAGCAAATCTTCCAACTCCTTTTAGAGCCCGCCTGTATTCTCGTTTTGTTATTTTCATCTACTATTTCATATTTTTTATCACTCTTTTCCAATATGCATCCATGTTCTTTTATATCTTCCTCATCCATTCCAATGCCATTGTCAACAAACTGTAGCTCATTGTTTTCTGAATATAATTTTTAGATTTAGTGCATTTGCGTCATATGTATTTTTAATTAATTCAAGAATTGCCGCCTCATCCGTAGAAAATTTTGTACCCCTTAACAATTCTGCAATTGTGCTATCTTCAATAACATATTTCAACTCTTCCATCACTGCACCTCCTAAAACATATAATTTTCAAACATCCTTTGACGTAATTCTTACTGACTTACCACTTATAGGTATACCTACTTTAAACATACTCTTTAAATTCTTCACTTCTAAGTATTTCAACTGCATTCTGCAATGTATATCCATTATCTTCAGCAATGTAACTGAACGA
>VOFD01001318.1_pt1 | contig 18554 bp, 24 predicted proteins | sample 5384101 | NCBI WGS metagenome assembly VOFD01 (sample SAMN12384723, study PRJNA508395) | human gut metagenome | isolation source: healthy gut C | host: Homo sapiens
ATATGAACAAAATAAAGGATATAATTAGACGATACAATACCGGCATTCATTTATTAAAGGTTGATAAGAAAAGTCCTCCGGTCTGGTTCTACGGATCGGAGGACTTTTCTTTATTATTATATTTTTCTTTATTATATAAGGTTTACTTGTATCAATTCCCTTAGCTTTGGAACGTAAAGACCGTATGCTTTATCGGAAACATATAGACGAGGTAAGCACTTCTCCCGCACAAACTAATCATTGCATACCGTAATACTAATAAAGTCTCCTAATAGAATTAAGATATTACACTTGAGCAACCTCAATAATACACAAGTGTAACCATTAAGTCAGACTTGTGCATCATCACGGTTGCCCAACAGCAACAGACTAATCGTAAACAAGCAGAATAATATAGAAGTAACAGGCTGATGAACAGACTGTTATCCAGAAAGTGCAATTTTATTTCCAAAAGAGCGAAAACGACCTTATGTTTTCTGTAAACTTACTTTAATTTAGGGGCATTTTCATCATTAAGTATCTGATTATAAGCGATGTGACATTTTTGTTTTTCCCCGTATAAAACTTAAAAAAAAAGACAATTTTGTTGCACTGAAGAAATAAGAATGGGGAAAACTGTCCTTACATACAGCTTTCCCCATTCTTATAAAAATGAATCTTCTTTTATTTTCCTATGGCACCAGCCCAGTCTTTGGCAAAGCGAAATTACCGATATTTCCTTTAAACCCATTACGGTTTCTGAGTGCGACAGACTTCAGACCTGCTTTCAAAAAGCACCTTCTTCACCAGTAACTACTATATCTGCTTTTGGCTCGCTCTGTCCCAATTCCGGATCTACAAATAATGAAACTTCATTCTTCGTATAGTCTACCTTCAAGACCAATAAATGAGTTTTATTATAATCATAAGCCATCGGAGCTTCAGCACGTTCTTTCAACAATCCTACTGCAAATTTGATTTTATCATTTCCTTCGCGTCTCACATATACCTGACCACGATTTCCACCACCTACATAACTGGCACTGGCAGCCAAGAAGTCGGCCAAGTTTGTTCCGACTTTAGAGAAATTCGCCAGACAGGCAATATAATATGTACCTTTAGAATATACTTTTTCCGGATTCAACCAATGAATATACGCTGACACGAGAAGCCTTTCACACCTTGCGGAAAACCCAAAGTGATAGATGGCCCCGCTTCACTATATCCCTCATAAGTCAACGCCTTTCCTATCGTAGGAGCTTACCGATCCTTCAACCGGTTTAGAAGTAAAACCACCACACCAAGTATCTACGTTGATAGGCGCTCTTTTTTATCATTATAAACTGTTTTCTCAAAACATCACCTTCTTTATAACCTTTCAATAGGTCATTCTTAACGATTTGAGCCTGACTGCCTAATGCTACAGCAGCTAAAGCTATTGATACAAATACTTTTTTCATCATTTTCTTATATTAATTCATTCAAAAAGCAAAAGTAAAACGAAGATATGCCGTTCTAGTAGACTTATAGGCTCTAGCTTCCTTGATACTTTTTTTCTGTTACTTTACTATTGTATGCATACATCATTTGGTTGTTAAATTCAGTACTTGACCAATAACCTAGTTGTTTATCATTAAGTACAAAATCCATTTCCTTTTGCTGCATTATTTCTAGCTTCTGATTCACTATATCCTTATTTTTATAAAGTATAGCCAATTCCTGAATAGAAGGAATAAACCAGTTTGTCGTCATTTCAGGTAGTAAACAATTATCACGATATCCCTGTAAACTTCCAATATTAATATATTCAGATCCAGGTGCTTGTTTTACTATAGTTTCTATTACCTTTATGTTATTATATCCAAGCATTTTTTCAAACTTACTTGAAATTCCATAATCTGCTATTTGCACATTGAAAAAAGAACTCTGCAAAGATAATGTTTCAAACCATTTACCAAACTCTATACTTTTCTTTTCCGTCTCCCAATAAATACGTTCATCTTCTCCATCAGTCAAAGCAACAACAAAAGCATGATTACATGCAGGATAGTCACGTTTCAATGCATCTTTAGTCACATCTCCATATTCACCCTCATATAATTCAGAAGGAAAAGTTTTTCCCCATAATAAACCACACCAATACATCCTTTGACCGGAGGATTTTCATCTGTCACAGAGACAATGTTACCATCTGCATAATAAAATCACCCACCTGCAAATGATGTTTCTTTTTCCTGATGACCACCATCAACAACGAAGCGTTTATATTTGCCTTGTTCCATTTTACCTTCTGTCACTAGTGAACATTTCTTTCCATTATAATACCCTGTAATCGTTTCTGCAGACGACGGTTTTCTCAACAAGCGATACTCATCCTTAGCTGCATCATAATAAGGCAATATTTTCTCCTCTCCTATCTCAAACGAAATCCTCGCCGGATTCGGTTTCGCAATATAAGGAGTTTCTTCCGGAAGTACCGTTCCCTCTGCATCCGTAAATAGATAATGTGTAGAAGGCAACTTCACCACAACCAGACTCATACGATGCGATAATTGAAAACTCAATGAATAATTTCCATTTTCACCAATTAGCTCCGTCTTACCCGAAGTCATTAAATCCTGTTTTGCGTACTCTTTCTGGTCACTTTGTGCATTAGTCAAATTCCAACTATCTACAAGAGGAGCAAAGAAATCCTCTCCCTGCAAATCAGTTTTACCCGTCATATCTGCTTGATAAGGATAATACGCATAAAATACTACGCCTTCAAGCTTTCATCATATAATATCGGCTTACCCGACCAACTAGAACCATTGTAAGTGAGCAGCATATTATTTATTTCATCCATAATCACACCATCCTTCACTGCGAACAGTCCTAATTGATCACCCTGCGTGAAGGTAGTCACAAATCCGTCGTCAACCGTGCGCGTCTGCGATTCACTACTTACCAACCCTGTATCAGCCACATTCAATACAACCAGATTTTGCTGATTTACTTGTGTTTCTTCATCCTGTGAGCAGCTTGCACAACCCAATGCCAACACTGCCAACAACAGCTTTTGTATAAATTTATATTGTTTCATATCCGATTCTTAGTTTTGAATATTACTCTGCATCATCAGTTCCTTCCACTGATTCATCATCACCATCCCATGACGCTGAATTCTTCTCTACTTCCACCACGAGTCCCGGTTTTCCTACTCCTACATTATATGTATACTGGTGTCCGCTTTCCAAAATTCCTTCACCATTGCCCGGTGTATGGGCAAACTTTCTCCCATCTTTCAACTCTACCTGAAAAACAATTTACCTGACATATCCTGAGGAACCGTCAACATCTGATAAGAAGCGACATAATCTTTTCTAACCTCCGATACAAACGGATGCATCACGGAAGTCTCCACACCCTCTGCAGGGCTGATCTTCCCTTCGGAAACAGTTGCTTTTGTCACAGTTCTTACAGTAAATACCGCACCTTCCAAATCTGTCTCTGATACCGTATCGTCATCTCCTTTTACATTAATAATCAACTTAACCGTTCCATGACGGAAAGTAAGTTTCCGATCGCTACGGAATTTCATCTTTTTCATACGCATAAAGGAAATCCGCCTGATTGTACGCCTCTTCAGTAGTCTGATCTTCCGGTACAGTCCATCCGGTCAGCAATGTCTCCGAAGCCGGATACCAGGCAAATAAAGTCTCTTCCTCCGTAGTTGTGTACCAATAAAGAGGATCGTTATTCTTGGCTGTCATTTCCTTTGAAGCCGAAACCTCATATAATTTCTGCGTAACGCCATCATAAAGAGATATTTCCTCTCCACCATTCCAAGAGGTCTTTTCTCCAATAGCACGGGTAAAGGTCATATCCGCCTTTTCCGCCATCAATTCTACCGGATACTTATTATTCTGAAAGTCATCTTCTGCCATATCGGTACACGCTCCGAAGAAACCTGTTACCATCAATAAGCAAGAAAGGGCTAATTTATTTCTTTTCATACCGTTCTTTTTTTGAATCCTTATCATGCTTTATTCACTCTGTCACTGACGCTGTCACATCCTTTTTCATCTTCCTCAACCCAATCGGCAATTTCAGCAGTCTTAATAGTCATGGCGGGATTTTCAAATGTCACATTGTAAGGATATGCATGACCGGCCAACAGATTTTGTGCAGGAACATATTCAGTATAAGTCTCATTATTCATTCTGACTTCCAACAACACACTTTCAGTCATTTCTTGCGGGAACAGGATGATGGAAACATTCATTTCCCTTCCGACGGTTTGGCTACATCCACTGTCAACTCAGAATCAGGAGTAGCTCCTTCTTTAGCAACCGCCTCTCCGGTATTCACATCAAATGTACCTTCCAGTTGCAGACTTTTCAGATGTACAGTCATATCATTCAATGTAGCACCATTCTTTGCTGCGAAACGAAGAATGATTTTTAGCCATCCGATGTAAAATTAAATGTTACGGGAGAATCCGCATATACTTCGGTAGCCTCTGCGAAAAGGAAGTCAATCTGAGGTTGTTTATCGACAGACTGTTCCGCTCCGCTTATTTTCTTTGTTATCACTCCTTCTTCTCCCGGCAAAGCACCGTTCTCTCCCTGATAAGGATAATACGCCGCCAATGTGTATGCGCCATCACCCTTCAAACGGATATTGTTATCCACAGAACCTTCGTTCACAACACGGAATGCATTGCCATTGTCTTTACGATACTGAATATTGATATAAGTATCGACTGCATTACCACTCGTCGGTCCGTCCACAGTGACTCCGATACGGTCGTCAGCTCCCCAGTTTGAGCCGACAGCACGGGTATTCTGAACATCAGTCGCATCATTGATAGTTCCCAAAATCTCGATTGGATTATAAGCACGGTCCGCTTTTTCCCGATTCATCATCACTACAAGCTGTAAAGCCAATGATACTGCCATAGCGACAGCCAGATACATGTTTTTCATTGATGTCTTCATTTTAAGTTATTATTTTCCGATTGTTTTTTGCAAATGTAAGCCTATTTATCGAAGTGCACAATGGACGATTGTACGCAAATGACTTGGTAATCATCCATTGCTTCCCCTTTAATTGCCGTCCGGTTTTTCTATCTCCGTAAATGGACATAAATTCCATTTGAAGGTTTCAAATTTATCCGGTTGGGCAGGGTTGAATCCTTTATAATCTGCTCTCAAATAATTGACAATATCCAATTTTGCCTTTTCATTCCTTCCACCACACTTCGCAGTCTCATAAGCGCCATACGTGCTGAAATGAGAATTATCCTTGAACTCTCTCTCGTTTGTCCGGGGAAAAGTTCCTGCCGGATAGTGAACATATAATTTCATGGAGCCGTCAACTCCTAAAGCATCACAAAGCATGGTTGTCATCCCATTAAGCTCTATCAAAGGAACATTCTCCTTTTGTGCTACCCAACGAATAGCGTCCGGATATTCCCCATGTGTATTTACAGATTTTCCTTCTTTGTCAAAACGACGGCGACAAGTAGGAGTGACCAGCACCGGATTGGCTCCCTTAGCACGGGCCTCATCAATAAATATTTTCAGATTATAGACAAAAGAAAAGTAAGCCCCTGTTCCCGGTTGCTTCTGCTTTTGATCATTATGACCGAATTCAACGAGAAGATAATCTCCTTTTTTAATCTGGGACATGATTTTTTCAAACGGTTGCCACTGATAAAAGTATTAGCGGACAAACCGGATTCGGCATGATTGGCTATACACACTTTATCCGTGAAGAAACGGGGAATCATTTGTCCCCAAGCTCCCCAAGGTTCATTGTCGTAGTCTACAACCGTTGAATTGCCACAAAGATAAACGGTCGGAACGTTCTCCACAGGTTCTATTATTAAAGAGTTCAAACGGGGAGATTCTCCGTTAAATTCCAGTGTCAGTTTATCATCCCAATTAAGTTTATTCTTCTCACGGGATTTGATACGTACTCTCTCTTTCCCGGATATTTTAATATTACGCTTATTAATTGTAAACGTCTCTGTTTTCAATTCCCCTTTCTTGGTAGACAGGTTCTCTATAAACAAACGGCGCGACTCACCACGTACCGTAGTGCTGGAGGGTTCATTCTTACTGCCTATGACCACTGTCACTTTATAATTTCCATCAGGAACATTCACCGAAAAGAAGAAAGGTTTGTTACTTTTGCCATCCCATGCGGGTTGCAAATCATACCCATAGCCTTGTTCATTGTTAAACAAAGTCTGAGGCGTAACCTTCAAATACCCCTCCTTTACTTTCTTATCCGAACTAAAATCGAACTTATAGGTCTGCTTTTGGGCAACACATATCGTTGCAACCAGTAAAACATTTAGCAATAATGCAATCTTTTTCATTATATCTGAATTATTTAAAGTTGAACATTTCATCGCGTTCTCTCAATTATCGCAAAGATAGCGGGAATCAAGTAATCGGATAATGGAAAATTATACGTTAATACAGGAGGATTATCCATTCACGGCTTTTCCTGTCCCCAAAAGCCTGGTTCTTCTACATATATAAAAACGGTTGAAAGCCAATGCATCTTTTCCGATGAATTGTTTTCAACCGTTTCAATAAAATACAGTTGGTTTCTTTATTACTTAAAGAATGCTTATTTCAGTTTATACACTTCCGTTCCGGCAAGCAGGAAACAACCTACACCGTAATCTTCAAAAATCAGGCACACTCTTATAAGTCACCGGTTGTCCGTCTTTCGGCTCTTTACCCGTCCCTTGAACATAACCCAAGAATCCGTTCGGATGAACAGCGTCTTTACCATAGCATTCCATGCTTTCAAAAGAATGGGCAGATATTCACTACGGTCCAACAAGCCATTACGCACTCCCCAAGCCATTCCATATACAAAAGAGCTGTTCCGGAAGTTTCTTTTCCACCGAAGTTGGTAGGATCATGCAGGCTGACATTCCAGAAACCATCTTCACGCTGGCATTTCTTCAATGCCTTACTCATGGTAAGGAAATCATTTATATAATCCTGACGATGCAGCTCGTCTGACGGGATTTCGTTCAGCACACGTACCAAAGCGGCATATACCCATCCGTTGCCACGACTCAATAGCAGTCTTCACCGTTCGGTTCCTTATAAGGAGGGTTAAAATCCTGATCGCGCCACCACAAGCCATCCTTCTGATTGAACATACCTGTTTCGTCATGCTGGCTGCGTGTATAGTAATACATATCCCACATCTTATCATAATATTTCTGCTCTCCGGTCATTTTTCCGAATTTGGCAAAAATAGGCATTGCCATCTGTACGGCGTCAATCCACCACCAGTCATTGACTTGCGGGTATTTACCACCATATCAATGGATAGTTTGATATTCTTAATCATCTCCGGTTGGGGACAGATATTATATAAATCGATATAGGTTTGTCCGCAGCAATGGTCATCGGCATTGCGGGTAGTGTTGCCATTACGCATTCCCCATTTATGGAAAGCTGCCCAATCATAAGCATATTCATAATAATCCTCGCGCGGATAGATAGAATGGAGCGACATCAGTCCTTCATAATAAACACCTCGTGTCCAGATATTGCTCGGACGTACACGGCCGTAAAAACTGGGAATCGTGTAATCGACATACTTTTTTTTTCATAAAGTAACCGTTCACTTTTTCATGACTTCCAGCGTTTCCTTTCGGTCGGGCAAAGATTGGTCACTGACAGAAACCGTCAACGCAAGAAAGAATAAGAGTACTAAATTATTTTCATGTGTATTCAAAATGATTAATTAAACTTCATGCCGCAAAAAGTAGATGGATTAATCGTACGAAACAATGTACATTTGTACATAATTCTATGTATTAGTACAAATATGCATTTTTTAAGGAAAGAATGCCGTAATTTAGCAACGTGAAAAGAAACAGCGTCACAAAGCTAATGATACATATATAAAAAAAAACATGAAGAAAAATACACTATTGATAGGTCTCCTGCTTGTCAGCGGAACCTTAGCGGCACAAGATTGGCCGACAGTCCAAACAGAAGCGCGTCCCGGCAGCAGATGGTGGTGGATGGGAAACACAGTCGATATTCCCAATCTGACTTACAACATCGATGAATATGCTAAAGCCGGGTTGGGAACATTGGAAGTGACTCCAATCTACGGGGTACAAGGAATGGACGACAAAGAACTGAAATTCCTGTCACCCGAATGGACGGCTATGTTAAAGCATACCCAGGCAGAAGCAAATAGAAACGGTATGCAGATTGATATGAATACCGGAACCGGCTGGCCTTTCGAGGACCGGAAGTTACGTTGGAGGACGCTGCCACCAAAGCCATATTTCAGGAATACAAGATAGAAGGAGGGGAAGAAAACATTCTCAATCTGGAGGTAAAAGACCCTAAACAAGCAAAGGTTGCAAAGTTGAATAAAGTTATGGCCTACAATGCACAGGGACAGAAACTGGATATTACCTCAAAAGTAAAAGATTACCGGCTCACATGGAAAGCTCCCAAAGGAGAATGGCGAATTATTGCATTATATATAGGAAAGACACAGCAAAAAGTAAAGCGTGCCGCTCCCGGAGGAGAAGGTTATGTAATGAACCACTTGGATAAGGGAAGCGTTAAACGTTATCTTGACAAATTCGACAGGGCTTTTCAAAGAGATAAGGTCACTTACCCCAAAACATTCTTCAATGATTCGTATGAAGTGTACCAAGCCGATTGGACACCTGCCCTATTGGAAGAGTTCGCCCGCCGAAGAGGATACAAATTAGAAAATTACTTCCCCGAGTTTCTGGATGAAAAACGACCGGAAATAACGACACGCATCATAACGGATTACCGGGAGACGATCTCCGACTTACTGATTGAGAACTTTACCCGGCAATGGACTGCATGGGCACATAAGCATGGAAGTATCACGCGTAATCAAGGGCATGGTTCACCCGCCAATCTGATTGATGTATATGCCTCCGTAGATATTCCGGAATGTGAAGGTTTCGGACTTTCCCAATTCCATATCAAAGGATTACGCCAGGATTCACTTACCCGCAAGAACGATTCGGACATTTCAATGCTGAAATATGCCTCTTCCGCTGCCCATATCACAGGAAAGCCATATACATCCAGTGAGACGTTTACCTGGTTGACGGAACATTTCCGGACTTCACTGTCTCAATGTAAACCGGATATGGATCTGATGTTTGTCTCCGGAGTGAACCATATGTTTTTTCACGGCACCCCCTATTCTCCCAAAGAGGCGGAATGGCCGGGCTGGTTATTTTACGCCACTATCAATATGTCACCGACCAATAGCATCTGGCGTGACGCCCCGGCTTTTTCCAATACATCACCCGTTGCCAGAGTTTCCTGCAAATGGGTAAGCCTGATAATGACTTCCTTGTTTATCTTCCGGTATATGATATGTGGGAAGAACAACCGGGACGGCTTCTCTTATTCGACATCCACCAAATGGCCAAGCGTGCTCCGAAGTTTATAAAAACCATCCACCAGATAACCTCCAATGGTTACGATGTAGACTATATTTCGGACAAGTACCTCCAGAATACCCGCTACGAGGGAGGAAATCTCCGTACAGAAGGAGGCAGTAACTATAAAGCAATTATCGTGCCCGCTGTAAAATATATGCCGGAGAAAGTATTGGCACATCTAGTCTCATTGGCAAAAACAAGGAGCAACAATTGTATTCATGGAGAATTATCCTAAAGATGTTCCCGGATTCGGTAATCTGGAAAGTCGCAGAAATGCTTTCACAAAAAGTTCAAAACAACTTCCCGACATCAGCGATTTTAACCAAAGCATTAGCAGTTCATTCGGAAAAGGACATATCATAACCGGTACGGATTATGCTGCGACATTAGGTAAATGTAAGGTAATGCCTGAAGAGATGAAGACGAACTTTGGTCTGCAATATATCCGCCGCCAACACAGCACCGGACACCATTATTTCATCTCTTCTTTGCAAGACAAAGGAGTAGATAATTGGATTACTCTCAGTGTTAATGAACCAACAGCCATGCTGTTTGATCCGATGACCGGAGAAAAAGGAAAGCGCAAACCCGGATAAAGGACGGAAAGTTACAAGTATATCTGCAATTACAGTCCGGCGAAAGTGTGATTATTCAAACATTCGATCATCCGGTTGAGACTCAAGCATGGAAATATATCCAAGAGCAACCTGTCAGCCTCAGCCTCGACCATGACTGACGTTGCGTTTTGTACAAAAGTACCCCGCTATCGAAGGAACTTTCGCTATCGATAGCCCGACTTCATGGACGGAAATCAACCATCCAAACGCAAAAATCAATATGGGCACAGGGTTATACAGTCTTGAGACAGTTCTGCCTGCGCTGAACGCTGATGATTGATTCTCGATCTGGGAGATTTGCGGGAAAGTGCTCGCATACGCATTAACGGCAAAGAAGCGGGAACTGTCTGAGCCGCACCTTTCCGGTTAAAGGTCGGCAAATATCTGCAACCGGGCAAGAATCTGATTGAGATTGAGGTGACCAATCTTCCCGCTAACCGTATTGCAGAATTGGACAGACAAAACGTTCCCTGGCGCAAGTTTAAAGAAATCAACTTTGTAGGACTCAACTACAAAAAGAATAAATACGACAGTTGGGAAGTCCTTCCTTCAGGCCTCAATGGAGGTGTGAAACTGATTCCGATAACTACTTTGTAACCAACTTCTTTACTGCATCCTTCAATCCTTTGGAGGATGCAGTTACTACCTCGCCACCGGAACGGTCCGAACGTAAGATCGCCATGATGAATCCTTTATGCAACTTCTTCGTATTTCCGGTAAATAACTCATCTGTAAAAATGATCCCCATTGTCCCCAGCAATCAGCCTTGCAGCCCCCGAAACCTTAAAAAGTAGCCTCGTCTTTAGTATCAGGTACTACCCTTCCTTTATTATCCACCGCATATACCTTTACATATTGTAAGTCCATCCCATCCGCTTTCCAATCCTCCGGATTCTCTACCACCATTTTCAAAAGCAGTCGCCTTACCGGTCGTTTCAACCTATGACGTGCCACCTCTTTTCCGTTATTCCGGGCAACTGCTATGATATTTCCTCCTTTACCGTATGGTATGTTTTCCCAATAAATGATATTGCGCCGGGTGATATCCGTCCGGTCATTCTTACGTATCCCCATAGATTTTGCCATTAACCAGCAATTCCACTTCATCAGCGTTGGTATATGTATATAAGTTCTGCATACTGCCCGTTGCCCAGTTCCAATGAGAAGCCAAAGATAAACTTCCCACCATAATATCATTCCATTCAATGGCTTCCTTACCATTATCCATCACTCCGATATGCACCAAAGGCTCTTCGCAGAAAGCACTCTTTATCAGATAGGCTTGCGGATAAGGTTCCAGACAATGATTGAAGAAAGAAAAAGTTCCAGCCTTTCTTCGGCCATCCGTTCGATTCCCCCAATACTCGATAGCTCCCCAATAGGCGAGTCCCACCATCTTATCATGATCCATGCCAAAAGAAAGGAGCAGCAAGCTCATTCGTTGTAGCTTCGCTCTGATATACGGTCATGTGCGGACACTTTTCCAGATATTGGGCATAGTTCAGATAACGATAATTGAAACTTGACACTTCTGTTACAGTTGCCAGCTCGGGAGGATATACTTTGGTGTTAAATTCCGGTTCATTCTTTCCGATAGCTCCGGCACGTGCCGGAAACATAGCCACAGTCGTTTTACGAGTCTTATCATAACGTTTGACAAGCACATCGAAGATACGGTAAGTGGTGACACCCCAATCACCGGTAGGAAATCCGGCTAAGTCTTCCCGCATCTGCAATTCATTTCCCAAACTCCATAATATAACAGACGGATGATTGCGGTCGCGTTTGATCCATTCGGGAAGCATCTGATACCATAGTTGTGTGAAAGGCACTCTACCACCCCAATAGCTATTGTCGCTCCATTTATCAATCAGCTCATCCACTACCAAAATACCATATTTATCAGCCAGTTTCAAGAACGACTCGGAATAAGGTTTGTGAGACGAACGAATGTGATTATAACCGAACCGCTTCATTAGCTGAAACTGCCGCTCGATAGCTCTGTCAAAAGCGGCAACTCCTACAGCTCCCAAATCATGATGGTTGGAAATACCTTTTAGGAACAATTTTTGCCGTTCAGTTTAAATCCGAAATCAGGAGAGAACTCTAACGTACGAATGCCGAATGTCTCCGTCACACAATCAATAACTTTACCATCCTGCACCAAAGAAACTTCAGCAGTATAAAGATTAGGGGTCTCACAAGACCATAACCTGGGACTGTCTACCGTTACTATCGGAAGAGAAACCTCAACTGTTTGTAATTTCGATTTTTGAGGAGCCTTCCCTCTCGTACCGGCAACCGTTTTTCCGTCAGGAGCCAATATTCGGGCATTGATTTCAATATCCAGACTTTTATTGCGAATTCCTTCCAACTCTACTTGTACACTGACTTCCGCCCTTTGCTCCGTGATTTTTAGGAGTTGAGACAAATACGCCATGTCTTGCAATGGCAATGGGATTCTTGATGACCAAATGAACATCCCGAAACAAACCACCGCCCGTATACCAACGCGATCCGTCTTTTTTGCCCGTTGAGGCCCAGACAGCCACTACATTATCCTCATCATATTTAAGCAAATCAGTAATATCCGTTTCAAAACCAAGATAACCATAATCGGTACTTCCTACCTTCCTGCCATTTACCCAAACATCTCCAACAAGCATAATGCCTTCAAAGTCAAGCAAGACACGTTTACCCTTCCATGCAGGATTTGCCTTAAAATGTTTACGATACCAACCTGTCCCCATAGCTTTAAAGCCACGTGCCCCTCCGGCGGACTCATCCCACGTTTGCTCTATCTGGAAATCATGAGGCAAATCCAGCACACGCCAATCATCATCATCATAAGTTACCAATTGAGCTTCTTTCAAATCACCGGCCCCGAAACTTCCAGTCAAAATTAAATAATTGCGATACACGCGGCTGTTCTTGCGCAAAGACTAACACTGCTTGCAGTACTAAAAAGGATAATAGAATAAAATTTTTCATCTTAGATTGTTTTCTTAGTATTATTCTTAAATAATTGTACGGATGATCCATATAATTATCATTCACCCAACAAAGATAAACCGGAAAATCATCTATCCCTATATAAATTCTACCGAATACATATAAAATAATACACTTACAACTTCCTCATGTACTATTTTTCATGAAATCCGCACATATATCCATAGAAATGCTAAATCATATTCCCTACTTTTGCATAGTTAATATAATAAACTCAAATATCATGAAGAAATTTCTTTTTTTTACCTTTTACTTTAGGACTCTTTTTCAAACTATGCTTTCAGTTCAGATAGCATTTACGTCGCCCGATATAAAGGAGACAAAGCTTGTGCCATCAGTTATACCTTTGATGACGGATTAGCAGAACAATATACATTGGCTGCTCCCCAACTGGAGAAACGGGGGATTTCGGGGGAACTTTCTGTGTGAATGGCGCCAAAGTCAACAAAGACAACAAACACATCACAGATACCACACGAGTGACCTGGACACAGTTAAAAGAAATGTCCGACAAAGGTCATGAAATCACAAATCACGGATGGGCACATAAGAATTTCTCCCGTTTTCCCTTAGAGGAAATCCGGGAAGATATAGTAAAGAATGATAGTGCCATATTAGCCAATACCGGCGTCATGCCCCGTACTTTCTTTTATCCCAATAATAACAAAAAAAGAAGAAGGCAAACGAATTGCCGTACAGAACCGGGTAGGAACAAGGACCAAACAACGTTCCATAGGAAGAAAATCCACTCCACGAGACTTGGAAAAATGGGTGGCGACATTAATTGCCACAAATGATTGGGGAGTGGGTATGACACATGGTTTGACGTATGGTTACGATGCCTTCCCGAATCCACAACGTTTATGGGATCATTGGGACAAAGTAAAAGCTATGGAAGATAAGATCTGGGTAGGTACTTTCCGAGAAGTGGCAGCTTATACCGAAGAACAGAAACATACGCGCCTGGACATTCGCCAACAAAAAAAGGACTCATCATAACCCCGCAACTGGATCTGGATAAAGAGATTTTCACAGAACCGCTTACAATGGTCATTCAAAAAGAAGGTGTCAGAAAGATGACAGCCAGACAAGGAAAGAAAAAAACTGGCAGTTCATAAAATTGGCGATAAATTCATATTCGATTTTAATCCTTTCGGAGAAGCAATCAAAGTTTATTTTAAATAAACAAGAAGGAGGGTGATAAAAAAACGCAGGATTAACGCAAATTATCGTATTATTTCAGTTATTAATCAACGACTTATAACATTATTTCTGCGATAATTTGCGTTAATCAGCGTTTTACTTTTGAATTTCCATCCACTCCGTTAGCGTACCTCTTGCGAATTGACCTTTACATTCTTAACTACAAAACGGTCAACAATATCCTTATCAAACTGGCCTTTCTTCGCCCGGATATCCAGATCCTCAAAACAAAAATCGGACAACCGATATTGGTCAGACTTTTTCACATTGAAGAAAGTAGTACAATCCAGATCGATATTACGCATAGTAATATTATTAGAATATGAGATAGGGATATCTTTCCGGTCTCCTAAATTATAGAATTGAGTCCACGGTGCCACATAGATAAAATCTCCGGCATTTCCTTTTATATCTTCCACCAAGATATATTCGTATTTCTGCGGAGTATCGGGACGCATCTTTAAATGCAGAAGAATACGTGCCTGATCCATCGTACTGCGACGGAATATTACATTGCGGTTATGTATTGACTCACTCCCGCAGGTCAAAGCACTGTGACAATAACCATATCGGCAATCTTCAATAACAATATCATAGTTGCCGCCATTATTGACATCTTTGTCCGCCCAAGGACCTTTGCCTCCCTTTAATGCCACCGCATCATCGCACACTGACATATAACAATTCTTTATCAACACATTGTTACAGACATCCAGATCAACAGCGTCCGTACTCGGGGCCTCCATCGGCTTGCGGGGGAGATGTTATATGAAGATTCAATAGTTTCACGTAACTGCATTTATAGTAATGAGTAGTCCAAAACGGAGAATTGGCAATACTGATTCCTTCTATCTGAACATTCTTGCAGTTAGACAAATAAATGATACGGGGACGCTGCTCATCCATATTCGTACAGTTCGGATTCCACTCCCTTACGCAACCAAAACGCTTTCCAATAACGGAAACCATTGCCATTGAGCATACCTTTTCCAGAGATAGTAAAACCGTCAATGCCGTCTGCATTAATCAAAGCTGTATAATACTTTACCGTTTGTCCTTCCATGCGGGTAAGCTGAATTCGAAATCACCCGCATCATCACTTCCTTTCAATACGGCATTTTCTTCAAGATACAAATGCGTCTTCGGTTTAAAGAAAAGCGAACCGCTTAGAAAAGTCCCTTTAGGAATTACAATGACTCCCCACCATTCTTCGCCGCCCGGTCAATCACATTCTGTATCTGTTCGGTTTGTAGTTTTGCACTGTCATTAACTACCCCATAATCTGTTATCCTATACTGCTTACCGAGCGAATTTATATTCACGTTTCTCATTATTCCTGAACCAGTCAGGAATCAGTTTACCATCAGGGAACTTATCTTGTCCCAAAACCTGCAAGCAGCAGCAAAGTGTGATAAATGCAACAATCAATTTCATCTTCGATATTACTTTTTGATTAAACTTGTACATTGCAAAGTTATCACATCCACCGTAAATAGGAATGGACTAAAATAACAGAAGAATGCACTTTTTGTACATTCTTCTTTAATAATTCATATAAAATCGTTCATTCCTATTAGTTTTCCGGTCTATTTTCTTCTTGTTCACCGGATTTCTCTTCTGGTAGCTCTTCCTCCGGTACAGCATCTCCGTCTACTCCGCGCTGATACACAGAAGGCGCTACACCAAAATGCTCCTTAAAACATTTACTGAAATAGAACGGACTATTAATCCCTACCCGATAAGCCACTTCCGAAACCGTCAACCGTTCATCCGACGATAATAGCTCGGCAGCTTTCTTCATACGTACTACACGTAGATATTCATTAGGGGAATAACCTGTCAAGCCACGTAATTTTCTATAAAATACCGTCCGCCCCAATTTCATAAATTGCGCAAACTCATCCACAGAGAACTCCGGTCGGGACAGATTACGCTCCATCACAATATCCAACCTTTTGGCAAACTCTTTATCCCGGTCGGTAGCACAAATCGTAGTGCGCACTCCCTTCACTGGAGAATTTCTCTTTCAGTTTATCACGCTGTTCTATCAAACGGAATACCCGTGCCAACAATAGTTTGATGCTGAAAGGTTTCGCAATGTATGCATCGGCAGCGGCCTCAATACCTTCCAAGTGTTTTTCCGCAGAATTCAATGCCGTCAACAAAATTATCGGTATATGACTGGTTGCAAAACCGTTTTCAGCTTCTTTGTCAACTCAAATCCTGTCATTCCTGGCATTAGCACATCACAGATTATCAAGTCCGCATCATACGTAGTCGCTTTTTCGAATCGGAAATTCCATCGGCAGCCACTTCCACCTCAAAATACACGCCAATCTCTTCCTGTAGGAATTGACGGATATCATTATCATCCTCAATAATCAAGATTTTCCGTTTATTCAAAGGAGTCGTCATTTTATCCTGTCCGGGCAGTTCTTCCGGCAATTGTTCCAAATGGTGATTCCAGCTATCCGCTTCTTGCAACAGCACATTACCGGCAACCAGAAAATCTTTCTCTTCATAAACTGTCTTATCTGTCGGAATACACACCGTAAACACAGAACCGCCACCTTCGTTATCTCTATACTCAATAGTCCCCTTATGTACCTGTACCAGTTCATGGCTCAAATGCAAACCTACTCCAATACTGTCACCGGAGAAATTACTTTGCATAAAACGTTTGAATAACTCATTCTGCTTCTCTTTCGGAATACCGACTCCCGTATCTGAAACCTGAATCTGCAAAATCTTCTTCACCTCATCCACATTTACAGACAGGATAATAATACCCTTAGAAGGAGTATATTTAAATGCGTTGGAAAGCAAATTATAAGTCACCTTATCCAAGTTGCCCTTATCAATAAACATTTTGTAAGAAGGGACGGAAGGCTGGAATCGAAAATCCATCGCTTTTTGTTCCGCCACATCACCGAAACTCAGAAATATCTCGTAGAGGAAAGAAATTACATCCGTCTCTTCAAGGGAAAGAGCCAGTTTATTATTCTGCATTTTCCGGAACTCAAGCAACTGATTAATAAGGCGCAGCATACGTTGAGTACTCTTATCCATTGTCTTTAACGGATGTACCAACTCACGCGGAATATCAGTCACACGCTGTATCTTTTCCAAAGCCCCGTGAATCAATGTCAGAGGGGTACGGAACTCATGAGATATGTTTGTAAAAAACACAAGCTTATATTCCGTCAGTTGCTTTTCTATATTGATACGGTTGCGTAAGCTATTGAAATTATGGATAATACGGAAGGCAAGATACAGGGCTATAACCAATACCAGAATATAACCGAATACCGCCCAATTAGTCTTCAAAACGGAGGAACCACAACAATCTTCAAAGTAGTCTCATTTTCATTCCATATTCCCGAGCCATTGCAAGATTTTACATGCAACAGATAGGTTCCCGGATTGAGATACTTAAAAGATGCGAAATTAAGAGAAGACGGAGCACTCCATTCTTTATCATAATTCTCCAGCCAATACATATATTTCGTACGTCCGCTATCCGAATAGTCCAGTGTTGAGAAGTCTATCAGAATGGAGCTTTGATAATATTTCAAAGAAATCTCGTCCGAATAAGCCAGTGACTGTTGCAAAGGCGAATCCTCCATTTCGGGATTCATCTGGATTCCATTCACATACAAATTAGTGAAAACAACCGGAGAAAAGAATCACTGTTTTGTATCTTCTCCGGATCAATGACAATCATTCCATAGTTTGTTCCAAAAGCAACTTGCCGTCTTTTCCCATTACAAGCACTGTTCTCACTATATACATTTCCTAAAGTATAAGAAGAGAAATAATAATTATCAGAAGAATGAGTAAATCGGATTAAACTTCGAAATACCATACTCGGTAGCCACCCATAAGTCACCGTTTTTATCTCCGAGAATGGATTGATAACATCGTTTACCAACCCTTCGTCTGTTCCGTAATTCTCATATTTCAGCAAATCATAGTTTTCTTGTGGTTCACAAAGATTCAATCCCGACCCCGACGTACCAATCCACATACGCCCCTTTATCGTCCCGATAGATACATTTAATCTCATTACTACAGAATTTACCGTTCGTGTAGCTGAACAAATGATAATTATCGGCATCGGCAATCAATGAGTCAGGATGGAAAATGCATATTCCCTCGCTGGTTCCCACCCAAACCATACCGTTCTCGTCTTCTTCTATCACACGAACCATCCGCAGGCCCAACCTTTCCTGAAAAAAGTGCCTGAATTTATATCCCCTGTCCGCAGT